>Ga0209208_10007240_pt1 | contig 15099 bp, 16 predicted proteins | sample S1TSphfallax_3_FD_187694 | JGI IMG/M metagenome (GOLD analysis project Ga0209208, IMG submission 187694) | Host-associated microbial communities from peat moss isolated from Minnesota, USA - S1T2_Fd - Sphagnum fallax MG (SPAdes) (version 2) | ecosystem: Host-associated > Plants > Peat moss >...
TGTATGTTTCATTGCTATGTATATATAAATACATCTAGTTCAAAAATCCATAGCATATTGCACTTGCATATCATTCTTAGGCATATTAGTAATGCTTATTATGTTTTCATATTATATTTAATCTCATTTGAATGCCCAAATTTTCAAACTTCAAATGCATAGTTTCATATAATAGAAATTCTCTAAATATGACAAAGTAAGCGAAATTTACATGATAAGTGGAAAAACAAAAACTAGAACACATCACATGTATTATCCTACATCATAGATAAAATATCATATAATCATAAAAGAAAATTATATGAAACCATTAAAACTTATTTTAAAAAATAATAATGATATAAAAGATACGAGGAATGTTATAAGATGAAAAAAATAGGAAGCACATAAAGTGGATATAAATATTAATAGATGTGCAGAAAAATATTGACATAATGACATAATGACATTGATACACAAGTAGGAAATAAAAATTCTTTAGAGGTTCAAAATAAACAAGACAATGATATTGACAAATGAAAGGTAAATATTTTCCCATCACACATAGAAATTCAAAATCACATATTATGCTTAAAACATTACAATGATTTCATGAAAAATGCTTCATTTGAATTTAATTATTGTTTTGTTTGTAATGGAAAAAACTTTCATGCAAATTTTAATAATATGCAATATATCAAATTTAAATATAAAAATGAGAAAAATGAATTTTTATTATTTAAAATGAATTCTAAACATCATCTACCAAATGACAATGAGATGATTTCACAATAACCAACATTTCTACAACATGTTGATGATAAGAATGTTCCATTTCCACCCAAGCAAAATTCCAAAAAGAAGTTTAACAAAAAAAGTTGAGAGATCTCCATGCACATTTTGCATCAATTCACACATGTGAGATAAATGGTTAAACAATGCAAATCCATGGATATTGATGACCTACAAATGTAACCATGATCTCAAGTTTATAGTACTTTTTAGTAAATATAGCAAGTTTTTAATTTATTACATCACATAATACATCATAAAAACATCTATCTACAATACATAAATATATTCTCTTTTGTAAATTGCAATACAAAAATCAAAATAATTAATGAAATCCCATATCTGCATCATTCAATTAACAAATATTGTTATTTGCTCATAAAATGGCTCAATACAATTGAAATTCAACGAGAAATATCAACCACTAAAACAATTAATTGTTTGTTGAGCTTACTAAATCATTTTAGTTATGATTTCACTTGCATCATTTGGTAGAGTTTATTAAAATGGGTACAATAACAAGAATTCAATAAAACCAACCAAAATGTAAATGATAATCTCACAAATGACACATTTGAAACATCTACATCTAATAAAATTATAAATAATTGATGTGATAGTATCCATAACAATGACACCAAAAGGAATGATGTGTTCATTGCATTGATTAAAGTGAATGTGTCATTTTGAAGCAAGTTGTAAGTAGATGGAAGTGTCAATCTATGGTTTGGGGACATTACTTTCATTTTTTTCCAAATGACCTTTAAAAATATATAATGTGAAACATATTAAGATTTTAAAAAATAATTTATTTAAGTGTAAATAGGGCATTTAAAATTGGATTATGAAAAAAAATCTAGAATATATTTTAAATATTCTAAATTTTAATACAAATAAAAATATTATATTATTTTAAAGCATATAGAAAAAAACCCCTTTATTTCACATGTTACATAAAATATACAAATATTAACTTCTTCTTTTGGCAATAATACAAATAAATTTGAAAAAAACAAAGTGATGTGTTGAGACATTTAGACAAAGTTTGTAAAAGCACATTGGGAAGACAAAAACATCATTAATATCAAGCTTGAGTACTAACCACAAACAACATCCAAGATGTGTAGAAGTACAAAACCTTGGTCCTAAGACAATTGTGCAACAAAGAATAATTTGATTTTAAAGTTAGATAGCTACTATAGCTAATTCAACCTCATTGGACTTGTTCCTTTAGTAATTCCAAACATTATTTATGCAAACATAATTAAAACATAATGGATAATGACAATAACATATAAATTTTCCAAAAAGGGTTGGTTGACAATCTTGTGGACCCATCCTCCCCAATAGCACCTTCATCATACCCAACATGGCATCTCCTCCAATATGACATGGGGTGCCAAATGCCAACTTGCACAGTCAATAATATGATACTATCACCTTGTGTCATCATTTGATAACCTTTGCTTTGCAACCACATAACCCAAACCAAGAATTTAAGAATATAAACTCCTATAACATTGATGTGTAAAATGTATCTTTGTCAACAATTTGGAAACATAATCAAAAGGTCTTGACATTGTATTAACTTCAACAAAGTGTGTTGTGTACAAACATGGTTTATAAGAGTTATTGTAAATCACTTGGATCCTTGTGACTAGAATCAATTGGGAGCTTTTGAATCTTTTGAGAAATTGATATTCCCTATTAGTATTGGTCATATGAAGCTTGAAAAGGCTTAGATTTCAACTAGGTTTTCACTTGTTTTGATATCTTCCCATACTCTTTCAAAATCTTCATACTTTTTATGAATGTAATTTTTGAATCCGCAAGGTCCATCTTGTTGAAGTCATCCATTGTTTGTAGCCAACCAATAAACAAACACCAAAAATTGGAACTTTCAAATTTTGTCTAGTGATCAAACTCCTCATAATTGGTATGTTGCAAAGGTGAACTAGAGAAGATGAAGAGAGAAGTTGCATGAAAAATCTTATCTTGGGTGGTATGAAAGGGAGAAGAGGTTAGTGTTTTGTTTTCTATGGACCATTTTGAACCTAATTCTTTTAGTTTCACCATCCTCATTTACCCATTACCAACTTGTAAAACACCATCGCATTTTTTCTTGTGCATATTTTGGTCTTTCACTCAATTGAAAAAATGTTGTTCAATGACATCATAGTGATGTTGCAACAACAATAATTTACACAATTTGATAAGTACTTTTCAGCTTCTCAAAATAACATCCATCAAGTGAAAGGTACCCACCAACATGTCCCTCTTCATTATCCTTATCATTGCAACATTGTCCTTATACGATGTCATTCTACGATGTCATTATCACGACAATGCCTATGTAAGAGAAGTGTCTATTAGCAAACCCTTCTGAATTTTTGACCTCCCCTTAACCTATCAACCTCGAGGGAATCTCAAATCTGAAAGGATCTGCTAATAAACTCTTTTCCTATACACAAAGTCCAAGATTGTGATGGGCACTACTACTATACTATTATCGTTACCTTGTCCCTGTGCATGTTATTCATCATCTGTTAAACATCTGCTTGTACCCAATTCAGCATTAGTCAACATTTACCGTAGCAAAAGGCTTCTGAGAAAGATGCCTTTTGTTGTAGCAAAAGGCATGGGAGTGAAAAGATGACCAGTGAATGTTGATAGCCAACAAGAGAATCATTTCCTATCTCCATTTTATGAGAAGGAAGTCCAAAGAAGTATGTTTGACTCTCTCTCTCTCTCTCTCCAAGAAATATGAGAATGTTAGTTGTCATGAGGAGTACTAAATTTTGTACTCTTTCTTCAGAGTATGAGAAGTTAGTTTTCATGTGTGGATTTAGCCCCAACTTTGTGAGTTGCTATTTGCAACCACCGGCAATCACTCAAGCTTTTGCTGGGGCTGATTTTTCTTTGCTCTCTTGGTGGTGAGCAGCAAATGGTGATGACAATGGTTAGAGCAGCTGCACCCATCGCCCTGCAAGAGCATTTCTCACAATCCAAGATTAGTTATTTACTTTTTCCAAACCTCACCCATAAAACTGAAATTGGGACCAGATAAGGTGGGAGACTACTAATAGCAACCCACCTGCACCAATCAAACCATCTGGCCAATCAACAGCAGGTGTTAGGATTTGCTAGGATTAGCCTCAACATCCTGTGCAAAAATACTGGGCATGCAAAATTAGTGGGCCAAAACTATTTTGCTGAGCCAAATCAGCGTTGCTTGACTTTTCTTCATCGAAAATTATTTGTCCAGTGCACTGGTAGAGTTGCTCTGGCTGTGTTATGGTAGTGCAATTGCAGAGGAGGTTTCACCAGCTTTGAACATGCATCATAACCGCCACCCACCCACCCACTACCTTCAAATTCCTGGTTTCATCCCCAGTAGGTAGGTATGTGATCTGCTAAGTACATTTTGTGTCTATATGCATCAATGGACACTTTGTAGTTCATTATGAGAAACTGTTAGCAATGACCTTGACAACCTGATGACAAAATAAGGACTTAAGGACCTTGGATTGCAGTGCAGAAAGCTAGGATGAGATTGTTGTTGCTGATCAGACGAGTAGTACTCTGTGGTCTTCGCAGCAGGTCATATAGGTGTACATGCTTTCTGCTGCAAACTTTCTATCTGCAAATCTCCACAAAGCTGGAATTCTGATGCAACACTTTGCACAAGAGGTATATTCAAGCTTCTGAACCTTTGTAAGAACTATCCAGATCCAGCACCAAGTATATAGCACACACATCTTACTGCAACTTGCAAAACTTCCTGTGTTGTCTCTCCAAAATGAAACACCCCAGTACTGCTTTAGCCCCTTGGTCAGTATCATACATAATGCCTGGTGTGAAGAAAAACACAACACATAAACATCAAGAATTAAGCATGTGAGTTGGACAAGATGAGGCAAATTGGCTGCAAAGGAGTTTTTTATCACCTTCCTTTACAACTTTCCAATCACTGCTCTTAACACTTGTATCATAGTGCCTGTCCTGAGAACATCAACTTCTAGTTGTGAATGGAAGGATTTTGAGAAGAAGCTCTGGTGGAGCACAGAAAATTCTAGGTATGAATTTGGGAATTTGACAATAAGAAGAAGCTCTGGAGCACATATAAAATTTGAGTTGTGAATGAAGGAATTTTGACAAGAAGCTGAATTGACAATCATATGCAAAGGATCTTTGTGCATGTGGTTGTACCTTGTAACAACAGTGCAGGAAAATCTGTTTACAAAGAATACCTGATAAAACTGGAGAAGGAAGAAGAGATCTGAAAATGATTTTCTAACGCTCTTTCCAACTTGCTTGGTCCTTGCTTCAGGATCCTCAACTTGCAGAGAGTCATCTCCTCAAGAAGATGGACATCAAGCCTCTTGAATGATTAGCATAAAGATCCTTGTGTGTGTATATGTGTGTATGTGTGTGGTAGTTTGTCAATTCTTACCCAAGACTTGATCCAAGGACTAGTTCCAGTAATGGCTTGATTGTTGCAAGCTTTTGTCTCTGTGTGGCATCTGCTGATTGCATTTCATCTTCAAGGTGAGCTTCAAAGTGAGCACACACATATAAGGACCTGGGACTGTGCATTGTAGCTTTGCCTGTTTTGAAGCAGATCAGTGAGGAGGAGGCATCATAGTCTTTTCTTGTCAGAGCCTCAAAGATAGATTCCAACCTGTAACCTTGTCATGGACCTTCAAGAGTTGGGCATGATGGCTATCTCTGTTGCTTTTGCTTGCTTGAAAGCTTGAATGATTTTTTATTGCGGTGTTATAATCTGTTGTTGTGATGGAGTTGCTTGACCAGAAGGTGCAGAGTTATTAGAGCTTCTCTCACTCCCTGCGAACCACTGCATAGTTCTTCTTGCAAAAGATTGGATAGACCCATTTCTGCTGCTGCTGCTCTCTCTTGCAAAACCCGTCACTGCTCCTCCACCCTGTTGTGTCTGCTCCAAAGGATTAAAGGCAGCAGCAGTTTGTGGTGGCACCACTGCTTGATGAACATCTTCTTCTACTTGCATTGGAACTGGAAGTTGTGGTCTTCTGTCAGATGCAGATCTGCTCAAGGAAAATGACCCAAGCCCTCGCAAACTGGAGAAGCTCCATCGATCTGAACCTGCTGCTCGAACCTCATGAGGTGCACCACCACCAACATTGGCATTCATCAAGCTAGACTTCCCATGATTCCTTACATCAGCAGCTTGCATGATCTCAATGGGGAGGAGCTTCATGGACCTGCTGGACTGATGATGAGTCTGCACTGGAGAATTCTGTTGCTCCAAAAATGCAATATCTATGGTAATCCACTCATCTTCATCTCGTGCTGATGTCAACTCACTGAGCATATGTTTCTCCTCCTCAACTCTTCTTCCTTGGCCCAACATGTTCTCACTGTTCTCAGCTTTGGTCTGAAGTTCAACAAGGGAGGAGGCAGCAGAGGAAGCAGCAGCAGTTCCCATATCTGCTGCTGCTACTTTGGCAGACCCATTTGCTCCAAGTCGCTGAGATCCATATGGAAACAGACTTTCAACATCGTAGAGATGATCCTTGAGGTGATCTTTGCCTGCGAGATTTGGGAATTTGAGACTGGAGGCTCGTCGAGGAACTTTGTCTACTAAAATCGGAGCAAGCGATGGATACCTGGCTGAAGAAGAAGAAGAAGACGCCGCTGCCACCAGCAGCTCCTCGCGCACTTCTACCCCGAGAGCTGCTTGTCGGAACGATTCCGAGTTACGAGAGAGTGCAAGCCTTGCACTGTGCCTCTCGCTGCCCACTCTGCCAATTTGCGACGACGATCCCATTCCACTCCCGCCGCCGCCGCCGCTTCCTAAGGAATTGCACACCACACCACAAGCTCAACACCCAGTTCAAGAGTTTCTGACAAGAGCAAGTTCTCGACAGACAGACGCAAGGGCGGATGCGGGTGATGGGGAAGTGGGGGATGAAGAGGAGAAGAGCTTTGCAGTCTACCTTGTGTAGTATCCTCGTCGTCTGCAGTCTGCTGCGATGGAATTCCATCAAAGCTAATAGTGAAGCTTGCAGGGATGCGACGGCCCCCCTCACGCGCAGACCCAAAAGCTTCTTCTGCCGCTTCCAACATTCTTCTGGAGATTTCCCCAATTGCTGCGGCAGGTCCTCTTCCTCCTCCTCCTCCTTCAACGAGCTCCTTGAAAAGAGGGCGAAGATTGGAGCGACAGAGGGGACAAGTAGAGTGCGACTGCAACCAAACATCGATGCAATCCAAATGGAAAGCGTGATTACAACCAGGGAGCAAGCGCAAGTGTTCGTCTTGATGAAACTCGTTCAAGCAAACCGCACAATCCAGAGACTCCTTGGAGCCTCCTCTTCTTCCTTCCTTCAAGCTCTCCTTGACAACGGAGTAGCTCACCACAGGCATCGCCTCCACCAGCGCTTTGTCGATCCCTTGTCCTCTGTGCAGATCTAACGACAACTGATCCTCTGAAGCAAAAGCGGCAGCGGCGGCAGCTGCTGCTACTCGCCGCTGTGCTACTCTTGAACTAGTGATGTTGTTGCCATGATGCACCTCCAATCCTCGAGCACATCTTCTCATGTAGACTGAAAAGAAAGCCACGAAGATGAAAGCACCCACTAGCACCACGACGATGATGGCCATACTGGGGTTGAATTTCGGACCAGGCGTGCTTGCTCCCGGCGGCGACGGCGTCACCTCGTAGCTGTTGTACGTCGTCGGGACTTGGCTGGCATTCCCCAGCACCACATCTCCAGGATCAAACCCTTGAGCGGAGGATGGTGCTGCAACAACAACAACACCACGACCCATGATCACGAGCAGCAGCTTGAGGCAGCCAGTTCACTACTGTTTCCAGCGCTCAGAGAGCATCCCACCACCCTTGCGACAAGCTTTCTTCTCCAAACCATCTACAACTTCTTGCAACACAGGTAACATACGGAAATTTTCCCTTTTCTCGATCGAGCCTTTTGATCGACCCTTTTCTCAAGCTTTCTCAAAACCTTTATTCTCCCCCTCCCCCGCCTGCTTGCTTGCTTGTTTGCTTGCTTGCAGCAGCAACTGACAACAAAACAATTTCTTCTACAACAACCTTCAAATCCCTCACCAGTTGCTACTTGCAACTGCTTTACCCACAATCACATAATATTATTCCCTTTTCTGAATTCTTCACCTCATCACAAAACCTCCAAGACCATGAAGAAGAACAACAACAAGAACAAGATGATGATGATATTGAGGATGATTCTGATGATGATGTTGATTGTGGTGGTGGTGGTGGTGGTGGTGGTGGGGATGGTGATGATGATGATGATGATGCTCCTCCTCCAGCTTGAGCTACTGCTGCTGCTGCTGCTGCTGTTGCTGATCTTCGACAAGCAGCTGATGATGCATCAAACCCAATCTCCCACTCCTTCAACACCATTTCGTGTTGAGCAAACAAGTTAGAACCTCTAAAAGCAGCAGATGTCCACCATCATCTTTTGCTTCTTCTTGCTTTCTCCTTCTTCTCCTTCTTCCTTCTCCTTCTTCACTCTCCTTCAGTTGTGGATGCAAAGCCAAGGATGACTTCTGTTGCTGCTGCACATTTTGACCCCACCTAATAAACTTTGGTTTTTCATAAAGACTTAGCATTTTTATTTTATTTTATTTTTTTAGTAAAAAAAATTGTATTGGAAAATCATGTTGCAGGACTCAAATTAAATATAAATAAATAAATAAATAAATAAATCACTGGATTTTCTTGTGTGGGATTTATCATTTTCATAAAAGCCTGCTTAGGTAAACATGCCCCCCCCACTGAACATCACCCAGTGACTGAACACTGAACATCACCTGGTGACTGAACACCCCTCTTGTGCATACCCATGTTGGTGAATGGTCGTAGTCCTTTGTGCAAGCCTCTAAATGAAACTCTATGACCAAATGCCTCGACTTGAAAAAATGTGTTTGGATTTTTTAATGTAATTCAAACAATTTTAATTTTTTTTGTGTGATTATGAGTGTGAAAAAGAATAGTTATTTTAAAAATTACACAATGGTATATGTAGTCTTGTTTGGTTATGGGAGAGGAGCAACACACTAGATGTGTAGTCATGTATGGTTATAGGAGAAGATCATCATGTTGTAATACATATATTTGAAAACAAATATAATGGCAATGAACCTTTTAAGGGTAGGTTTAATAGAGAACCAAGATAAACAAAATGCAAATAAAAAATAGAGTGTTTGGTTTAGGGGGTTTAAGCTCTCATTGAAGGGCATGAAATTACGCATTAATAAACCCTAAACCCTAACAAGGATACAATGCACAAGGATTAGCAAAGGACATCCTATTTTGGCAACACATTTATTAATCTCCAAAGGAGAATCCCCAAAGATCCTAACTATGCATAAGAACTTTGCATTACCTCCCCCAAAAAAATAGGGACAAATCAAATTTTGAACTTAGACAAGGTTTACATGATCATTCTCTACTCTTAATTTGAGTTCCAAATATGTCTTCTCTACAAACTAGAGTAGAAGATCAATTTCAACTTTGCTTAGAATTCTTAGGTCCTAATGATGTAGTCTTGAAAGATGGTAATCTGCCAATGATAAAGAACATGTAGAGAATGTTAGTTCAAGTCTAAAAGTTTACAATATGTCTCAAAGAGAAAGTAGAGCAAGTAAAAGAGCATAAATTAGGTTAAGAAGTAGATCTACAAAAGGTGAAAGTAGAGCAAGTAGAAGAGCAAAAACTAGGTTCAAAAGTAGATATGCAAAAGGTGAAAGTAGAGCAAGTAAAAGAGCAAAAACTAGGTTCAAAAGTAGATATGCAAAAGGTGAAATAGAGCAAGTAGAAGAGCAAAAACTAGGTTCAAAAGTAGATATGCAAAAGGTGAAAGTAAAACAAGTAGAAGAGTAAAAATTAGGTTTAAAAGTAGATTTGCAAAAGGTGAAAGTAGAGCAAGTAGAAAAGCAAAAACTAAGTTCAAAAGTAGATCTGCAAAAGGTGAAAGTAGAGTAAGTAGAAGAATACAAATTAGGTTTAAAAGTAAATCTGCAAAAGGTGAAAGTAGAGCAAGTAAAAGAATACAAATTAGGTTTAAAAGTAAATCTACAAAAGGTGAAAGTAGAGCAAGTAGAAGAACAAAAACTAGGTTCAAAAATAGATTTGCAAAAGGTAAAAGTAGAGCTTGTAGAAGAAGGATCAACGAGAGACATAGAAGTTGAAACTGTAGACCAAATTTATAATGAGAGGTTCCAAAAATTTTGGATTATCATTGGATCCAAAAATCCATAGTTCGTAATGCTGCATCATGGAGCTTCAAGAGAGCTAAGGATTAGCTAAGTCATATCAATCACTCCTACATATTTCTCCCCATTGCATGCACAACAACATAAGGTGTTAGTTAGATTGGAATGATTTTGCAAAATCTTATAAGTTATTATATTCTATTATAGCAATCCATGAACATGCTTTAACAAAGCTTTCAAATTTACTACACTTTTTGGATTCTTAGGTTGTTTATAGGGAAGAAAAGGGTATACCCTTGGTGGGGTTAAAATGCACTCCACCAAGTTGCTGGAGGCAAGGCCCATGATAAGAAAAGCAATCATAGTCCTTCATAGGAAACAACCTAACATGTTGGATTTGCAAACCACAAACCTTACATCAAACAAAAAGAGCCTTTCCCCTACTCTTGACCCACAAAGAAGAATATCAACACCACAATTGAATCGAGTGCCTTCAACAACTAAAAAAGGCATGTGGATGGATGAAGCATTAGAAATAGCCATGGATGTTGTTGAGAGAGGGTCACATTTCTAAGGAGGGCCAACAGGTCATGGAACATCCCAATGAATTCCTTTTCTAACCATTTGAATGGAAAAACTAGATCCAAAAAGATTGGGCTAGGGGTGGTGCTTATAGAAGTAAATGATTCAGTAGTGATTGCATGGACATTAGCAATGCAAGAATGTGGATTGTCCATTAGCCTCCAACAACTCAAGATGAAGGTTGCAAAGCTAACATAAACAAGGGTTACACCATTTTTATGATGAAATATTAGGCAATAGTTAGTGGTTCTAATTCAAGCATATACATCCAAAAGTTAACATATGACAAGTAGAAGGACTAGAAGTGTGCATAACACAATGGTTGACACCCAATTCCTGCAACTTTTTATACATTAACTTACAATCATTATATAACCAACACAAGTGCAATTTTAATCATATATGGAACTATGATGAAACATGGATTCAAGTTGGCAAACAATTTGGAACAAGAGTTTTGGCTAGGAGAGGATCTAATGTAATTTACATCACCATCCCAAAATCTCAAGAATGGTTAATTGTAAACTATGTAGTCAATGCTAACGGGGGTATTCTACTGGGTTTTTACATCTTTAGAGGTGAAAGACTAAGGGATGACTACATAAGACTCTACAAACCAAACACATGTATGGCAATGTAGAAAAGAACATGGATGATTACTTTCTTGTTAAAGAGTTTCTATCTTTTTTTAACAAATCAATTTTGGGTGGAATGTCCCTCAACAACCAACATTTGTTAATTCTAGATGGACATGGCAGCCATGTTACCCTAGAAGCAATAGAGTAGGTGAAAGACTCTGGGTTAAACATGATAACATTGCCATCACACACATCACATGCATTACAACCATTAAATGTGTCTTGTTTCAAACCTTTTAAGACTGCATTTAGAAAAGTTAGGGATGTAGCTATGTTTAGAAGCAATCACATGGAACCAAACAAAATCCCTCTAATTGGATGGGTGGATCAAGCTTTTAAAACAACCACTCACCAAAAAAAAAAATCAAGTTTGGGTTTAAAACTACAAGAATATGGCCTTTGAACCCAAAGGCAATTGATAACAAGACTAGACCATTGGAAGTTTACATTGCAATAAACTTAAACAATGTAGGTAGTGAATATGAATACACAACAAATAATGAAGTTGAAAATAATCCTTAATGGGGAGAGGAATTTGTTGTTGTAGAACTTCTCCATATATTTAAAATAGATCAATGTTCAACATCTGAAAATCCACCTATCTATAAACCAAAAAATGACCAACATTACTATGTAGATATGCCTCAAAGTCTTACAGTGATAGAACATCAACCAATGGAGACTAATGTTGTAAACCTAAACAAGGGTAGTCAGGCAATGGATACTCAGGAACTATTGTAAGAAACTTAGCTGCCTCCATACTTGACCTAGGAATCCATGAAGGTGCATAACTTATTATTGCTACTTCACTTACCTACAATATGCACCAAAGGGAAAATAATCATTAATTGATTATTCTCAATCACATGCTGTGACTAGTTTTGAATACCTTGACATCCTAAGGATAAAAACAATGGAAAAGGTGATTGTAAAGGAAATAAAAGTAGGCAAAAGAAAGAATAAGGATGATAGGCAAGCTAAACAAGTAACATAATTAGGTTTCGTAGTAGAACGAACAACCCGAAAAATTGTTAAGAAACATGTTAGAACACAATTCACTATAGCTTGGACTCCAATCATTGTTATTGAAGTCAATGATCACTTTCACCATGATTTTCAAGCGAATCTTCGAATAAATTTGCGCAAGTACATGGGGGTGAATCTAAGTTACACAACATGGGTTCAACAACAAGCAAGGATGTGGGCACAAGTTAAATAGTAATCATGAAGGTGCTAAGCAACAAGGCTGTTACCTTCCAATGATTAAAGAATAAACAATAGGGTTGTAGTTGCGGAAAAAAAGTAACAACTATTGAAAAAAAGGTAGGAGTTGAACAATAGTTGGAAAAAAAACAACAACTAAACAATAGATGAGAAAAGGTTCAATTAATAATTAAGAGGTGACAAAAGTGGGGACCATCAACTAGTTCAATATACATCGAACTTGGATAAAGAACCATGAACATAGGTAATAAAGGGGAAAAGACTAGCATGGATTGCCATGGTAAAATCAAGGTTCAGAGAAAGGTGAAAAAGCTTGTAGGAGAGGTGAGGATGACGACAAGTGTTCATCAACAATTGATGGCTACGTTGCTAAATCCCTGGAAACCCCTATTTGGTAGTGGGAAAAAAAAGAAAACAAGGAAGAGGAAGAGTTCTTGTACAACAAAGTTGCCTACAACAAAATCAACAAGGGTTGGAAAAAAAACAACAAAGTTGTGCCACACAACTGAGAGTAGACTTTTAGCAAGGCAATTGCCATTATTGCAGAAGGAAGCTACAGGTCCTAGTCTTACTGGTTCATCATCTCCCATCATCAATTGGTCTATTCCCATGCATCAAACCAATGTTGCAACATCATCTTTTCTCTCATCACAACTAGCAGCACAAACAACAACAACTATTAAAACCCAACAACAAGAACAATAGGAGGAAAAGATGGCACATAATGGAACTTGAAACAATTGAAGTCTATGGGAATTAAACTTGCCAAGAGGAGCAGCAACAACAATAGTGCCCTTGAAGAGTTCTTCTTTTGCACACAAGTTGTTGGAACCAAATTTGACCCATTTGCAATCTGCTAGAAGAAGTACATGAAGATGTTCAAAGCTCCCTTGCACTTGAGTTGAGAAAAATGAGAAAAAAGGCACGGATCACCATTTCTAGCAGTAGTACTACTAGTGCACTCAAAGAGATAAAGCTCAAAGAGAGGAGAGAGTTGAAGAATGTATGAAGAAATGACGAGGAATGTCGATGGCATAGTAGGAACTAATTGGGAGGAATGCAAAACTTCATGAGAGCGATGGAAATTTTGCACCCACAAACATTTGGAAGAGGGCCGATAAATTTGGGATATGGGATAATACTTACCCATTACCATCAATCTAGAAGCCCTAATTTGGGTGTGATCTTAGCCCTATGATCAAATGTGAACGATAACTTTATCAAAATATTTCGTCCCCATTTTCATCCAGTTCGATGTGAGAGTAAATAGCGTTCATTAGTGAGCAAGTGTATGTTTGGTGTTAGGTGACTAAACAAGCCATCATGGGCTGCCATGTGTTTTTTAATCAAGTTTTACCCCCCCAAACTTCGAAGGAGTGTATCTTCCTCAATTTTGACTGGTTTTGAGCAATTTAAACACCCATTGGTGTGCTTTCTACTTGGCTACATTTTATCCTCAGACCACAACTGGAAAGGAGGCAGATTGAGTGAGATAGAGGTGACTGAGACACTATGTGTTCAGTCACTGGCCTGTTTACCCTAACCCAATTCCACAGGCTTTACCAGAAAATTGTAAAGCCCATGGCCTCGAGCTTTACCCTAACATCTGGTGTAAAAAAATTTCAACAATATTTTAAATAAGAAAACCACAACAATAGCAACAACAACAACAAACTCATCAAGTAATAAGTAGCCATAATGTACATAGATACTTAAGTTTTTTTCCTTTTTTTTTTCCATTTTCTTAATTAGGTTTTTTTGGGGGGGGAGGAGGAGGAGGAGGAGGAGGAGGAAGAGGAGGAGGGGAGGTGTTGATTTGGATATTTTGGCTTTTGTTTTGGGTGGCAGTTGTACAACCAGTCACTTTGCAAAGTGAATTGGGTGGGTCATATGAGCCCACTGGGTTCAAGGAGATTGTCTGAAACTCTTGAAAGCATGTGGACTTTTTGATTTTATTTCTTTATTTTGTTTTGCCATCTCTAGGCACAACCCTATTCCATACACACCTCATATATTCCCATTTATTGGCCTTGCCTTGCCTTGCCTACCAAGGAAGGCAAGGATATGGTGTTTTTAGATTCATTTATAGAGTGTAGTAAGTAGCTTAAGGGATTTTTTTTATAGGCCCCTAGACAATAAATAATAGGTCTATTTTTTTTATATGAGGATTTTTGAAAGAAGATTTTTTTTTTGGCTTGTGTTGAAACTTGAGATTAGTTACTTATACTATCTTGAAGGACTTTGGTTTCTTTTAGAGGATGTTTTGAAGTTTATATTTTTGCATGGTGAAATATTTGAGTTTTCATAATTCTTCTTTTGCCATAACATACTTGTTAATAATATGAATGGCAAGGCCAAAGTATGATAAACTCCTTGTTTTTTTTTTTGTTTTTTTGTTTTTTTGGTGTAGATTTTCTGCACTAACCCTGTAACTCTAAATGCCAAGGGTGTGTGAGTATTCACAGAATTTATTTTATTTTACATAAATGTGATGAGAATAGTATATATTTTATAATGGAAAGTTTGCTAAGAATTATTGATGAGATTAATTATTTGAGTAAGTGTGATGAGAAATTGCATGAGAGATTATATGAAGTAAAGTGATGTGAATTTCTAGTCATGACAATTAGGCTCATTTTACACTAGGAGT
>Ga0209208_10007241_pt1 | contig 15094 bp, 11 predicted proteins | sample S1TSphfallax_3_FD_187694 | JGI IMG/M metagenome (GOLD analysis project Ga0209208, IMG submission 187694) | Host-associated microbial communities from peat moss isolated from Minnesota, USA - S1T2_Fd - Sphagnum fallax MG (SPAdes) (version 2) | ecosystem: Host-associated > Plants > Peat moss >...
TTGGTGTTAAATAACCTTCAAAAGGGAATTTGTCAAAATAAAAGAAAATTCAAAAAAAAAATTGTTGGAAGTCCATTTCAATTCCACATTAGTGTGCCTATGCTGTTGGCCCAAGTGTTAACACGTACTCAACTGATTTTTCCTTCCAAAACCTGATTTTTTGGAATTTATTTGAATTTTCAGTGGCAAAAATCATTTTAAAATCAATGTCTCCCACATCCTAAATCCAAATCTTACCAAATAAATTCCATTAAATCCTATTCATCAAGATCTTTTCAAGAACACCAAAGGCACATTCCAATTCCTCCAAAAAAAAATTCTATAATTTAATTTAGTTTTCAGTGAAAAAATCATTCAATATTCAAGAACTTCAACACCACAAGTTCAAATGCCATGAAACCAAGTTGATGCACCCCTCCTCCTCGAGAGCTTTCCAAAGACATGAAGAATGCAATGTGAAACATCCTAGTTCAATGGATTTCATTAGTACAAAACAAAACAAAACAAACAAATTATCATTAAAACAATGATAGTGGCAGTGAGGGTTTTGCTACAGTTTGGGTGGTGATGGTAGTGGCAATAGCAGTTTTGTTACCAATACTACTGTTGCTTCCTTGCACTCATTAGTTAGCATTGTGCAAAAAGAGGAGAAAAAGAACAACATACAAAGAAGAACAAACAAAGAAAAAAAGAAAAAAATTGTAGCTAGGTGAATTTAGGAAACATGAAAGAAGGGTTTTAGTTCCATTTCAGTATAAAAAAGGCCTTGCTAGTAGTTTAGTTACAATTCCATTAGGGGGATTAGTTGTAAATATACTTTATAGATTTTCATGGCATGATGAAACATATGAGAGCAACCACTTTTTGGAGCAAAGGAAGAGGAGAATGACAACATCTTCACCATCATCAACAAGCAACAATACAACAAATGTGAAGAGGCTAAGGGAAGATGGGTTTTGTGTGTTTTGCATTTCTTTTGTTTAGGTTTTGTTTTGTGGTGGGTCCTTTTTTATTACACTTTCTTCAAGCCTATAAAGTTTTTTATTACCAAGAATCTAGTCATTACTTACAAATTAAACAACAATAGTGAGTTTCTATTACAAAAATAAAGACTTTGCCACAATCTTGATTTTTCTTGGTTTTTGTCACAATTCTGGAAAAAGAGCAAAGGAAGAAAAAAAAAAGAAAAAAAAAATGCACTTTAAGTGTGAACATGTCAATATTTAATGGTTAATCAATCACCAATAATATGTTTATTAGGATTTTTATTTTTTTCAAGTAAAAGATTAAGTCTAAGGTGATTTTTTGTTATTGAAATTGGGAGTTATTTTAGTTGGGTAATCTAAAAAATAAAAGATTATAATTTTTTGGGCCCTTAATTGCACAATAGTTTTTTTTTAAATGTTTAATTAGGTTGTGTTAAACTTAATAGAGTAAAGATGATGGTGTTGAAGGTTATGGAAAAATTAAAGTTTACATATCTTTTGAAACAAGACTTGTTTGTTTGTGATGGTTCATTATCTTTTTCCATTTGATCTGTTTAGTTTTATGTGATTGGCTTTATAGGTTCAAAATTATCGTGTTGAAATAAAAAATATTTAAAATGTGGGACCTATTTGCAATTGTGCAAATAAGTCCCATTCTAATATTTTTGTATTATATTGTTTAAGTTTTGTTGAATCTAGTTGATTAGTGATTGTGACACCCATGCCTATAATGAAGTTAGGGTTTGGCCTTGCCATAATGTTCTAGTAAAGGACTCCTTGGAAAGTTTCTTATTTTTTTCCTTTCGTTTTGTTTAATATTGTGTGATTAACTTTGTAGATTTAAAATTGCCTTGTAATGGTAGAAAGTCTTTAAAAAGTGAGGCCCATGTTCATAGTAAACCTCCTACCTCATGGGCACCAAATGTCCCATGTCCCCCCAACTCATCACGTCTCATTGAACTTCATAGTTCCCATCACCCATTCACCTTATCATGCGCCACCACTAACCTATCCTCCACCTCATCCCCCACGCAAACCATAAATGACGCATTAATTTCCCCTCCAATTTTAACAAATCACACACCACCTACTAGTTCCCCTTACTAGCCCCCAAGCCTTTATGTGAATGTGGGGTCCCAACTTTACATTTTCCCAAAACCTTTAAATCATTCACAACTAGGACATTTTCTCCCTCCCATTCTATTGGTCCCTATAGTTGGCCATGATCATACCCCCCAACCTACCCCGATTTATTCAACACATCTTCAACTTCCACCTAAAGTCTTGTGCCCCACTTGTGGGTGCTAATTTACTAATTGAGGGTTAACTTGTCATTAATTTTCCTATCAAACATCCAATTCATTCAATCTAAACCCTTGTGATCATTTCAGCTCAAAAGCTAACTTTACTCCCACCCTGTCTGCATTAATTTGGACATGGGTTTCAACATTGATTGTCCTTGGGTCCTTTCATTTAGGCCTTTGCCATCCTTGATTGTATAATCGTATCCCCATTGCTTTATGGCATGATGTACAAGTGGCATTTTATTTTTCATTGGATAAGCTAGCTTAACACTTGTTCCTTTAGCTATTCCATTAGTGTTTCATTTTGCCTCATTGTGTTGGGATGATAAGGCATAAATAAATGCAGATTTGACTTTAGCATTTTCTAGAAGGCGATTGGGAAAACTTACAAAAGGAGTTTTTTTGTGGGCCCAACCTTTGACAACTAGTTCAAGTTCAATATTTTTTCCCCAACATGATTTTCCAACTCACAAATGCTTGCTTTGCAATTTACCCCTTGGGTGTGTAGGGGAATATTTTCAGGTAGTTCGCACTTTGGCACCATTTTTTCTTGCACCCGCATCTTCCAACACCACCTTAATTCTCATCACATTACACCTTGAATCAGATGGCTACTTCTTGCTTTACTAAATTACGAGCTAGACAAGGACTTTGAACTTTCTTTTGATTTTTTCAAGATGGCGTTTTAATGCATGTCACATTTATCGGCAAGTGGTCATTTTGGATGGTTTTTGAACATTTTCGGGACTATTTTCACCTTAAAGATTCAATGAGTGGATTCCCTCTTTCAAGATGGCGTTCCAACGCATGTTGCATTTATCGGCAAGTGGTCACTTTGAGATGGTTTTTGAACACCTTCGAGACTATTTTGATTTTAAAGAGTCAACAAGTGGATTCCCTCAGTTGTTCCAACTTTTTTTTCATATCACATAGGGTCACATTCCACCCCAAATTATAAACGTCCTTGGAGCAACTTGCTTTTTAGCCATGACAAGACCTTCAAGTGGAATTCATCCCATTATAGTGAGGGAAACATTGTATCGATTCACAAGCCACGCTTTAGGCTTTCAATTTTGCAAAAAATTGCAACACATTTTTCCCCACACCAATTTGGAGTTGCAACTTAAGGCGCTTGTGAAACAATAATCCACATCATCAAGTGCACCTTAAGCCTTCACCTTAACTAAGTTGTTCTTTAGTTGGATGTGGAAAATGCTTTCAATTTAGTGTCAAGAAGGGTCATATTTCAAGAACTTTGTGCACTAGGTGGGGACATCATATAATTCATCCCTTTTATATGTGCATTCTATGCATTTGAATCTCCTCTATTTTATAATCATTGTAATCATGAAGGTGATGTCACAATCATCCCATTTGCCATTGGGACACGTCAAGGTGATCCTTAAGGGGACTTTTATTTCCTTTAACCCATTTTAGGGCTTTACATTTTATAGTTAGTCATGTCCCCTCTTGTTTATTTCCATCCATTGTTGATGACACTCACATCATAGGCCCCTTTTCAATTGTATCATTTGCATATGAACATTTCCAAACCGAACTTCGTGTGATAGGTCTTTTTATCCAACCTCAGAAATGCGTAATGTGGTCACCTTTTGGCATACCACTAGACTTTAACACCCCATCCCAGTTTATCACCCATATCAAGGAATTAGTTTTGGGGGTTCCATTGGGCACTTTAATTTTCACATCGTCCTTCAATAAAGATGCCCTATTAGAGGACGTCTGACATGTGGACCTTTTCTTTAGAATAGGTGATGTTTAGGTAACCTTTGGAATTCTAATTCATTGTTTCATGTAACACCTATCATATTTTTTACAATGCACACCTTCATCTTTCACCTTCATAGAGTCCCTTATTTTCTTTGACTCTTCCCTCCTTCAAGTGTTTGGATGCCTTTTGGGTCCAATATCCTTTCATGGCCCAAAAAGACCTTTAGTTTGTAAACAAACCTCCCTTTTAATAAATTTTTGTGGTGTCGGGCTTATATTGACATCCACCATTGCCCTAATAACCTATTTAGGGAGTGGGCCCTTGTCACTTTAGTCATAACTACTAGGTTAATGGTTGATCAATGTCCTTCCTTCTTAAAGCCTTAACATGAGTTGACGATAACACATTTCCTTTTTAGCAACACTTCAAGGTGACGTGATTTTCTATCACCCTCGATTCGTGTTGATCTTTTTCCATTTGAACAACTCGTCAGATAACAAATGGTTTAACTTCAAGATTCCATCTTGGAGTGTTTGCATTGTCATACCTTTTCCAACATGTTCTCCAATGAGATATCTAAGGTCCATCGTGCCTGAATTTTATCATGTTTTGGCCTAGGGGCGAGCGTTTGGCTTATAGTTCGATTGGTTTTCCCAACCTTTTGATTATCTTCCCTAGTTTTTTCCACAATACTTTGTACATGACTTGGATTATCCCATCCCTCAATTGTAGGCATCCCTCAATGTGTGTGCAAACATCCCAATGGCCTTATGGGTATCCACTTTTTATGTTGTGTTCATGGCAACAAACGCACTAGAACCCAAATGCAATTTGCGACACCTTTGTTGCCATTGCACGAGATGCTGGCTTTCACGTAGGACAAAAATAATTACATGCGTTTCTTTCAACCACTTTGAACTCCTCTTGTCAACAAATCAACATTGTGCTTACCAAAGATTGCATTCACATTCTAACCAACATTGTCATTGCCGACCCAACACAAGCGGATTTACTTTTTTGATCTTGCACAACCCAAGGGTTTGTTGCCTTCGATGCAACTCAAGCCAAGGAAAAGAGCTATCGCAATTGACACCCCCCTATCAATTCCTCCCCTTAGCAACTAAGGTACTTGGTTACACAAACATTCTAATGTGTTTTTACATGATTGTGCCAATGCCATTTGGAGCTTGAAAGGGCTAGAGGGCCTTCATCTTTTTACCTTAGTCACTTTTTTAATCACATTACAAAAAATGCAAGTGTGTTTCATCTTAAGTCAAACATTAGCGGTAGGCTTAGTTACTTCCCAACTTCCACCCCTTCAAAACACACCTCCAATCACCATGGCTGATTTATTACAAGTTGTTGATTTTTGACATATAAATATGACCAACCTACCATAGGTGGTCAATTATGGACATGAGAGATTTTGACACCTTCTTTGAACCAACTTGATGTGTTGTCACTTCTCCTTAATTTTATTCCTTTATACATTTTTGTAATCTATGATGTGTTTTTTAATAAAGCTTTACAAGAGTTTAATAATAATAATAAAAACTACCTTACTTCATAGATATATCAACAAAAACTTAGAGAACATGGAACATGTTCCACAACTTTTTCATCAAAAAAGAATCCACACAAAACCAACCCTAAAGACCTGAAAAACTGACATTGTAACCTAAACTTATTCACATGTACTTAAATGGGAAGAAAGAAGCAGTCTCACATTTGAATTAACATTCCAATAATGCACTAATGAAATCCATCAACAGTGGTGTTATACTGTGATGTCCTTTGTGGATGAACACCACCTCCCATCTACAAAAGCCACCCTCATGGGCTCATAATCTCACGTCCACCTTCTCCTAACTAGAACTATCCAGGGATGAAACTCATAAAAATATGATTCCATGATTCCAGCAAGGATTTGGGGGATATTTCTATTTATTTATTCATTCATTGATAATCGAATATCTGGCAAAAATTTCCCCAAAAATAGCAATATTAGTCGAATTTACACTAATTTTGTTCTTTAAAATTTTTGTAAATTTTTTTTTCTGGGTCATTCCAACCTTTCTTAATTTATCTTGAAGAAGTTTGAGAGTGGGTGGGTAGGCGGGTGGTGGCAAGTAGGTAGGTGATTGGGTTGAAGAGAGAGGGAGGGGGGCAAAACCCCAAACGAAGGCGCCCTCAAACCCTAAATTTTTTAGTGGCTTTATTGCGTCGACAGTTGAGCCGACCCTGATTAGAATCAGTCCAAAGATACTCACTCGTTGGACCCTCCGATTTAGCCTCCGGTACTACAATTAAAGCCCTCGGTCACCCATTTGATTCTGTGGTTGGTACTACCATCTGGCGGTCTGGTAGTTGTTACACACAGGTTCTTAATCGTATCCGTCGGTCCTGCAAAGGGGCATGTGGCGTTCTGCTGGGAACCAACCCAACACACACGAGTGAAGTTGAAGCTGAAGAGAGCTCAAGTAAAGTGAAGAGAGAGAAGACGAAGAAGAAAAACAAGAAGAAGAAGAAGATGCAGTAGTACTAGTGTTGGTGCCGAGGTTCGATCGCGCGACGCGACGTGCACCCTTTGTCTTTCTGAGCTCCTGCTCCAAGCGTGAGTGCGGGTACCTCCCTGTCCGTTTCTCTGGTGCAAGGCTTGGGGTTGATCGGCGGCCGCGAAGTAGGAATTGCCGCAATAGCAGCGTGTGACGAGAGCAGGAAAAGGAAATAAAATGGCGTCTTTATTGGAGTCGCAATGGCTGGTAAGTAAGTAAGTAAGTAAGCAAATGGTTTTTTTTTGTTTTTTTGTTTTCCGGGTTCTTCTTTTATTGCTCCTTTTTCTTCCTGTATGTACATTGTCGTCTTCCAAGAGTTGGGTTGGGTCCTCTCTGATGCATTGTTTCTTGGAAGTGTGTATTTTTTCTTTTTTTGGAGTGGGTTTCTTTTTGGAGGACTCTAGTGTTTTCTTTTTTGTGGATGGCGATTTTGTTGCGCTCCTTTGTATTGTCGTGTGATCGGTGATTATAACTCCTATGGTTGGCAGCAACCGTGATGTGTCGTTGGTTGTTTTGGCCGTCATTGTGAGTCTGGTAGTTCATTTCGGCGGTGCGGCCAATTTGGACATCCCTCCTATCGTCGTCCTTGACGAATCTGAGATTTTGCCTCATCGTCGTCTCACTCACTTCCTGACTGCTGTGACCCGATGCCTTTTCTGGGGTCTTGACTGGTCTCTTATTAGGTTTTGGTTTATTTTTAACAGCGCTTACTTAGGATTCGAAAACTGTCTCTGCAGAGGTGTGGATCTGCGTACCAACCCTAATGTGAAATTGAAACAATGGCATGGCATGGCAGATGAAGGTTATAGTTCATTAAGGGGGGTATTGAAACTGATTTTGTGATACAATTTCCTGATAGTTGCAGCAGGAGGATAAGCTAGTCTTCCAGAGAGGAGGGATCCATCTAGCTAGCCGATCGATAAGGTTTAGGGGACGTTGTGGCATGTGCCTCATAGCTATATTTGAATCTTTCTGTCTAACAACATTGTAGTATGATGGAGATATTCCAATGTGGATGCATCTCCTCACGTCAGTGCTCTTGAGTCCCAGATAATAATCACCTGAATATTGATCTGGAATGGGTGTATGAGGATATTACCTAGAAGGCTCCAATCTCTAGGAGGATGGGAGCACAATCATGAACATTGCATCTAGCTTGCGCTGCTTGCTTGCTTGCCGCTTTGTGAACCAAGAGGTTTTAGCTAATAAATGTGGGTCTTTGTTCAATGTTGATTTGTGATTACCAATAATTTTTCATTAAGAGAAAGGCTGTGTTTGATTCCAAGACTTGGAAATAGGGTTACTGGTTATTAGAGCTTGTGTTGACTCATTTTACTTGTGGGACCTGACAGAGATTTGAACCCACTTTTTTGCCCTTGCACATGGGGCTATCAAATCAGTATTAGGTTATTTTGTTCAGTAGTTGGTTTGAGGTATAATGACATTGGGTGCTTGGCTGGTGGTGGTGGTGGTGCAGTATTTGACAAGTAACTTCAGTGATTTTCAGTTGGCATCACTGGGTAGCTTCGTCATTCATGAGAGTGTATTCTTCCTGGCAGGCCTTCCCTACCTCATGATGGAGTGCTGGGGCCTTCAGAAGTACAAGATCCAGGTAAAAGCATTGCTTCCTGATTCAGTTTTTGACAAATGAGATATTCAATCCGAAAATAAATTGGACAGTGATCGACCCTTAATGGAAATTGAAGTTTCAGAATGGGGCCAACTGAATCTAACTGATTGCAATCAATGAACTGAGAACAGTGCTATAATGAAGAACTGGGGCAGAGTGGGCTCCTCAAAATGTAACATGAGACAGTCCCTCCCTTCACTTAACTCTGAAGATCCAGAAGTTTGCAATGAACACAGAAGAAATGCCTCAGAATATAGAGCCTCTGTTTTCAAGAAGCCTTCAATCAATACAGCCTGTGTAATCTTTCTTGGTTCAATTTGAGACTGTACCTTTTGACAAGGCTGAATGTTCTGCTTTTGAACTCAACATCTGAAATCAGTCTCTGATGTTCTTTACCTTCTGATGGCAAAGGAGCTCTTTTTGCTAGATAGCACTGAACTTTTCTTTCTACTCTCTTTGTTAAAATTGGCCTTGTATGTGGGATGTGTAGAGGAAGGTGAATACACCAGCTGCACAGGAAAAATGCGTATTACGGCTACTTCTCTATCACACCTGTGTGAATCTACCCCTCATGATTTGTTCCTACCCTGTGTTCAAGTACATGGGATTCACCAGTCAACTGCCCTTACCATCCTGGTAAGTCTTTGTCATGGTGGTACATGCTATGCACTTTGATGTGAAGGGTTGGCATCAAAGGGAAAGCATGACATGTCACACTTTTGAGGTAATCAAAATTGTTACAATGTTTGCAAAAACTGAAGGCTGGGGGTCAAAGGACATGCAGGAAGGTGATGTCCTTTCAGATCCTATCATATTTTATCTTGGAGGATTTCATATTTTATTGGGGCCACCGCTTCCTGCACACTAAGTGGCTCTACAAGCATGTTCACAGTGTTCACCATGAGTATGTACTATGTACCTCTCTTTTCTCTTCTATGCGGACACACTTTTCTTAACATTGCTGTAGTGTTCTTGTGAATTGTAGTTTCTTAGTGGACGGTACAAAGTACAAAGAACTTGAAGACAAATTTTCTTTCTAGTATGTACTCTTAGTTGATACATTCAGTATATTTGAATTGTTCCAATGATATGTTTAGCTTGTGTATGGGGATGCTTACGGATGGGTGCAGTTGATCAGTAATAAACACAAAATGAGGAGCACCCGTGCAGCTTATGTGACTATACTGTGAGTGATTTATGGTGTGGTGGGATGCATGTTAGGTATGCGACACCATTTGGATTGACCTCAGAGTATGCTCATCCCCTTGAGATTCTATTTCTTGGATTTGCCACCATCTTTGGACCTGCCATAACTGGCCCACACTTGCTCACTCTTTGGGTTTGGATGACTGTTCGGGTGCTGGAGACTGTTGAGGCTCACTGTGGTTATGACTTCCCATGGAGCCTTTCCAGATTCCTTCCCATCTATGGAGGGTACAAAGCTTACTTCTTACTGGTGCCTGCTTCGAAGAAACTCATCATTGTTGGTGTACTTAGTGTTGACATGTGCAGTTCTAAATACATTGGTGTTACAGTTTGACTTCTGTGAACTCAGCAATATAGTCTTTTCTCTTAGTGCAATTCAAGGATATGGAGTCAAATGCTGGGGTTATTATGTCTTAGCTTATGTTCTGTGCAACTTACTTTGTGACAGTGCTGATTTTCATGACTATCATCATCGGCTGCTTTACACAAAGTCAGGGAACTACTCATCAACTTTCACTTACATGGATTGGTGAGAATTGTCTCCCTTCTTGCAGTCCTTTGCTGATTGTAGTAATCAACCAAATTTCTTCTCATACTTCTGTCTTTCACACATCTTCTTTTCAGACCATAGATCTTGTTCATGATGACTTACCTGCACACCTTTCTCTGGAGTAAGTCACTTGTGAGGAAATTCATTTGTCCTTTGCCTGGTTATGCTTCTAAGATTCAGTGTAAAGCCCTGTGGGTTCTTGCAGATTTTGTATCAAAGACGCTGACTTTGCTGTTGTGATGGTAATGCATAGGATATTTGGTACAGACAAGGGCTACAGAAAACTCAAGGCCTTGAAGAGAAATGAGGATCACAGTGAGAATATTGTGCGAGAGGTGGATAATCTGGTCAAGGCAGAGTGAAACAAAGACTTCTAAGAGAGTAATTGATTGAGCATCTCTTTCAATCAGCAGCAGAAAAGTGATGGCAGTTTGGACAAGAATGGAGGACCCTTGTCCTCTGCTATGTTTCAGGCAGTCAGTTGTGCTTGTGTTGTTTGTATATCATACGGTAGAAAGGCTCTTTGGAATGTTTAATTCCATGATTTTTATAGCAATGCATTTGAAGTTCTAGAGGGAGCTAGGGGACCTACTATTGAGAATGATTTTGGAGAATTGAATTTGTGGATCTGTGTACTTTTAGCTGAGACTTTCTCAGGTGAACTTGTTTGGACACCAATAAAAAGTTAATGTTTTGTTCAACTTTGTCATATTTTGTTTTGGGTTTCTCATCCATTCGGGTATCCTTCCTTGCACATGGTCTAGCTAAAGCTATGGGAGGTCATTGATAGCTGACTTTGAGCTTTACCAGAATAAGGGCTTGTGTGAGGTGGAGCCAGGTCTGATTCTGGTAATACTCAGGGTCAAAGGGATTTACAGAGGAATTTTTTCTCATTAGAAAATATTTTTCCATATGCCTTTGCTGATTTCTTCTTTTCTTTGAGTGATCACAGAAACAAAACAAAAGGAAAATTGTGGCGCCTTTTCAATATAGATGGAGTTGCATTTTGCGAAAGAAAAAATATGTTCTGTAAGGTGCTCTTTGATTACAAAAGAAAAATTGGTAGTCTTTAAGTAGCGTGCAATTCTTTAGATCCCATTTGAAGATAGCACCCTCTAAATTTATATTAAAGGTAAAAATTCAAACAGAACCTTCAACAACTGCCCCCAAAAAAGGACACAAAATTAAACAGTGCAATTTGAGATATCACAATATTTCTTGAAAGCTCAACAAATAATGTCCAAAAATCTTATGTGCGAGCGCCAAGCCCTAAGCAGTTGCAATCTGTTCAGAATTTGCCTTGCTCTTACACTTGGTTCTTGTTGCATTTTGCAGACGGACAAGGGGACGGTGTTTTGGTTTGGAAGCAGCCACTGTGCTGGGTACATGCAAGCAACGTCTTTTTTGGTTGGCAGTTGGAACATGACCTGATCTATTTTGAGTTTTCAGTGTATGTACAGTTTATTCACAAAACCTAAGAAATTCAGACAAGCTACTTGAAATACATGCTTGGGAATTAGGAGGTGCTAGCATATTTGTGGGAACAACATCATACTTGAATCACTGAAGTGAGAAGGATTTAAATCCTCACGCACTGGGTTTGTCTGTAAGCAAGATTAGAAGCACATATTTTTCTTCACATTATAAGAACAGCTTTCATGTGGTATCAAGCATCAAAACAATAAATCCTCTTTTCAAAACTGAAAATTGATTGGTGATTTTATCAGGAGTTATAGTCTCAAATGTGTTACAGAAATAGTTACAGCTTGCTTCTGCCCAAACGGCATCTGTTGCACTGACCTATCATCTGTTACACTGGTTGTAACATTCCAAATGACTTATAGAGCACAAGTTCTGTGAAATACCCGAGTCTGTTCAAGGACATGGGTTTTCAAACTTGCCATTGTTGGACCCTCTGATTCTAATCATGTTGAGTGGAGGGCAAAAACAGAAGTGCAGCATCACACTTTCAGTTGACACAACATATGTACAGGAAAATTATATTAATCATACACAATTTCACAAATCTCTCATGAAATGCAAGCTCTGGCACTAAAGGAAAACTTTGACACTCCTGAAACATCCATATTCGATGAGCTTGTGAGAAGAGAGCAATTCCAAGTGGGGTTTCCTTCAAAACACTTTGGCAAACAGGTCAGTCTTGTCCATAGATTCCAATCAACTGTAGCAGAAGGGAAGAGAAGTACTGCCGGTCAGCTACTATGGCTAAATGAGATACCATTTTTTTTTCCAAAGAACTATGCATAGTACATGATTGTTGGGTTTACGAACTATTAAGTTTTGATCTGATCTCGTGTAAAAATCAGTTGATCAGAGCAAAAATCAGTTACCAATGTTTACATATGAACAGTACTATCATATGTAACATTGGAAAAGTACATATATATCTGCATGAATATATTGCTTTGTTGAGCTACATAAATCATGTATGAATTTTAGAAAACATGCGAGCTCAGAAGAAATCACCCACCTGGTGAAAATTCCCAGATATGCGCGCTTTTTCAACTTCGATTAGATGGAACTTGTCGCTGAGGCTTGCTGCAGTTAGAAGGCCGCCCAGGACAGGGGATGCTTAGATTAAGCTGCGCATGAGTGTTTTCTGCAACTGGATGGAACTTGTATCTGAGGTCAGGTCCACTTTAAGACAGGGGATGAGTTTAAGTGGCACATGAGAGTTTTTCCCGGGGCTAGAGCCACATGTTATATGCGAAGCCTATGCAGTTGCTTCGCAGTTGCAGCACATAACAATGTAACATACTCTATGAAGAGCACACTGGGATGCATATACATATGTAAAAGTTACAGCAAACGTAAAATATGCATGCCAACGTGCTCTTAATAGAGTACGTTGCATGGTCATATGCTACCGGCATTAGCTTCGGCATATAGCATGTGATTAGAACAGCCTAAAACTCTCACGAGCCGCAAAATCCCATCCTCTGCCCCTGGACACGGTCCTTGGCGCCCTCCTAACTCCTGCAGACCTTAATGCCTGCCAGAAATTCTAATGGGCGCTACAAAGCTTGCTTGCTTGGACCTAGACAGCGCAGCAAGCATGTATGATCAACATACTAACCCCAACCAAGACAAATTAAAGCTCAAAAAAGCAATATGATCATGTACATATGTAAATTACAAAGTGAAAACTGCAAGCAACAGGGTTGAAAAAAAATTAAAAAGCCACAGAATGTGAAGACATCCAAGTAAAAGCTGAAGATCATGGAATTAACCTTGTCATTGTTCATGACTCATCATGCACTTTCAAAGTCCCGACGAGATACATGAAGCTGATCCAGGAGATTTCTGTTATCGTTCATGAGCTTACAATTCCCAACAAACTGCCTTTGATGTATCAGATATCGATCTTGAGACGACTGCTGGTTTCCATTTGCTGAAGGAAGTCAAGATTTCTAAGGGCATTCCAACCGTCAGCACCTATCTGAATTCAGCACCCTGGCATCCAAACCAAAAACCCCCTCCGAAGTTACTTACAAAGATCAGAACAACACAGCGCACACATCTGGTGCAAACCACAAACCCCCTTCGAAGTTACTTACAAAGATCAGAACAACACAGTGCACACATTTGGTGTATTCCAAAACCCCCCTTCGAAGTTACTGACAAAGATCAGAAGAACGTAGTGCACACATCAATATATCGCTTGTAGAAGCACCTACCATTGAATACCACTACTACTACTACTACATACTTGAAGACGCAAGCATGCACAAATGTAACTATGCGTATTGTTGCAAATGGATTCGACGATGCTCTTCATATAGCATTTGGTGAAACACTTCTAGCTGCTCACGAGAGATGAATGGGTTCTAGCCTCACGATGTCAAGAGAGGATGAATGCATCATGAATAGGGCCGTTGAGGGAGTACTTGGTTGATGGCCGGTGGAGCGCGCCGGCGAGCTGAGCTGCTTGTCATATGCCTGTGAATGAATGACTGAATGAATGAATGAATGAATGAAGGAAGGAAGGAAGGAAGGACGGACGGATGGACGGACAACGAATTGGTAATTTATGGGTGGAGCGCGGCGACAGCGCCTGCTCGTTTGCCTTGTCATATGCATGCGAAGAAAGAAAGGATGGACATAGACGCCCATAATGTGAAGAGCGAATGCAACATGAAGATCGTGCCGTTTAAGGGAGTACTTTGGTTGCTGGGTGGACCGCGGCGCCAGCTGCATGGACAGCTCCGTTTGAGGGTACTGAGATTGCTGGTTGGAGCGCGGCGCTTGTCATGCACGCCAAGAAAGGACGGACATGGACGTCTACGGCAGAAACACTAATTGTGTTGCTTCAATTGTTGGTGTACAAATTGCTGTAATTTTAAAGGAAATGAAATTTATATTAGGTAGGCTACATGAAATTCATTTGCTTTCTTTTTTTGGGATTTCTTTTTTCTTTTGGATTTTGGATGTAGGCGGGGTCTTTTTTTTTCGTTTTTCAAGGTGGATTTGAAAGAGTCAATTTATCTTATGCAATTGTTTCTTTTGCAAGTATATTTCCTTCAGTCCCTATATATCTCTGTCTCTATAGGTACTTTGCCGGGAACAGTTGTTTATTTGAGATATTGGTTTTTCTAAATTTGAAGGTTTTTTTTTAAATATTTTTTAAAGGCTTGGTATTTTGGAAGGTGCATTGGAAACAGTCAATTATGCAAATTTGTTTCAATATCAGAAGCTGTTGTAATTGGGACATTGAATATTTTTTGGGTGTGCTTTTCTGCAATCATGTTTAGGTGGATTTGGTAAGCATTCATCTATGCAACTTAAAGTTTCAACATCTACCTATATTTGTGCACAGCTCTCTCTCTCTCTCTATGTGTTTTGCAATAGAAGTCATGAGAGGTTGCTGCAGTTGGGGCATTTGTTCCGAAATAAAGAAATAAAGCATAACAGCTATGTTTAGTAGCATCTTAACTCACATTCCATGTTCGAAGAGATCTCTAGAGTCTCTCTCTCCAAACAATGCTCAATTCTCAACACCACATTGGTTGGTTGTAGTTATATGCCGTTTTTCTTAAAACAACACATCTACATAGGTAATTATTTTTTAAATATGTTGGTTCAAGGTTGGTGAGAAAATCATTGATGATTA
>Ga0209208_10007242_pt1 | contig 15092 bp, 12 predicted proteins | sample S1TSphfallax_3_FD_187694 | JGI IMG/M metagenome (GOLD analysis project Ga0209208, IMG submission 187694) | Host-associated microbial communities from peat moss isolated from Minnesota, USA - S1T2_Fd - Sphagnum fallax MG (SPAdes) (version 2) | ecosystem: Host-associated > Plants > Peat moss >...
ATGTGGAATCCATGGGAGAATAAACTCTCCATCGTACCAAGATGAACAAGAATTCTATTGAGAAGACAAATATGATGAATACACAGATTCCAAGAAGGATAGATAATACACCTTTCAGGGGTTGAGAGAAACCGCTGCAGACAAGCAGCACAATGATTTTAGGTGTTTGCAAATCCTATGCCCATTAGATCACCAAAAAGACCAGAATCCCTTCCCTCTTTAGAACTCGGCTGTGATTGTTCCTCAAACCATGACCTGCAAAACACACAATAGTGATTCAATGCCAAAGAAAATATTAAACTAGCCCCAAAATTTCAGGTTTGTCTCAAATGAACTAATAATTGAACAGTGAAAGTGATCCAGTCCCATCTGACTGACAGAAACAGAACTGAATCCAAAAAACCCAAATCATCTAGAAACAAGAGAAAGACATTGACATAGTCCGAAACCTAAACTTGGTATGGACATCAAGTATATTGGAGAGCACGCATACATATCAAGTGGAGCCTTGGTTGTGGGGTGTAGTGATCGCCATGACGGGAGTGGTGGTGGAGGAGGAGAAACAAAGTCACTAAATTCATCGTCACTGTCATAAACATGCTCAGTAGGCAGGCCCATGGACTGAGGCAAAGGAAAACTGTCCACACTGACAGATGACTCTGCAGTCGCTGACCACCCACCATTCAGGATTACTTTTGAAGATGACGGGCCAGCATCTCTGATATTTGAACTTGTCTGGATTTGCAACAAAGCTGGGGATTCCACCAAGGCCCTGCCTTGAAGAGGAAATACATGCAATTGTGACCCATTGCTTGAAGGGTTGCTGGTGGAAGTAATGGGATCTGAAAAAGACAATGGAGACAAGTGCGCCCATTGAATTAAGTTTCCATTGGCCCTTGATGTCTGTGGGGAAGCTGCCACCTGTGTTTCTACCAGTGAAGCATTGACATATGGGATATCTGCTGATTTCCACTCAAAATCATCATCATTATCATCATCATTGCTGTGTATAACATCCTGCACTGAAGAAACGATGGGCTGAGTTGTGGCAGATTGAACAGTTGAAGCTTGAATAAAGCTGAATGGATCTTTTGAAGGACTTAACCCAATAGACACCTGCATGCTTGTTCCCAGCTGAGAAGGAATTTGCTCAGTAAAGCTCGGGGAATGGTCTGTCATGCCAGAACTATTTTCAGGCATTGGATTTCTCTTAGCAGCACCAGATTGAATGGGAAAAAAGTCATACATATCCTCACCTTGGTGATCCGGTTCCAGATTTATTTCACCAAATGAGATGGATCTTGGAAGACTGCACTTTGAAGCATCTGAGCCATCGCCCTGATCAGCAGTGATTGATTTTATTGCAAATCTGTTAGAAGGGGCTGAATTTAGCTTCAGTGAACAGAGCAGATCCTCAACAGCATCACCTTGTGTTGTTGTTGGCAACTGTAAATTGCCAAAAGAGACAGACCGTTTGAATGAATCAGCATTCTGATCCACAGGTGAAGCTTTAGTCTCTGCTTTTCCATAGGAAGCAGATCGTACATGCAGAGACTTAAATATATCATCATCCTCAAACAATGCATCTCCTGTACTGAAGGGTAAACTTCCCAACCCAACTTCATTGGAAAAGGACAAGCTTTGAGATAGTGATCCAGGTGGTTTTCTATGGCCCTCCTCTGGTTGAGCTGGGCTAACAAGAAAAACCTCTGGGAGCCTGGATTCTTCATGCCTGGCCTGCTGTTCTCCTTGATATGTCACAGATGGAAACCCATTCAACAACTCCCCATTCGGGTCAACAAGTGAGGAATCTGTCTCAGATTTGATGACAGAGACAGACTCTAAATGATTTTTGAACACATTGTCATCCTCAAGCAACAGCCGTTCTCCAATGAAGGGAAAGCTTTTGGTTGCTGTGTCATTAGGGGAAGTTGAACCCCTAGTTGTTGATGAAATCAATATTCCAATCTGACTCTCATCAAAGAGAAAATCTTCCCCCTGCCAAGATTCATTAGCACTGGACTGAATTTTTGTGACTGAAGTTGGTGCTCCAGATAATTCGTGGAGTGGATCTTCATCATTAGGTCTAGGACTAGCTTGCTGTGCAGGCTCAGCCTGTGACCAGATGAAGTCATCATCATCACCCCATTCTTCAGAATCATCCATGGCCAGATCTGTCAACTGAGGTTGAGACGCTTCATTGACAGCAACCTGCAATGCAGACGAAAATCTACAAAACAGGTTATTGAGAGGATCAATAAGTGTCAATTCAATGAAAAACTATACAAGGGTATAAAGACAGCATGAGACAGATCTCCACATTCACTTGTCCCATTTATGTGCCTTTTGCAGTTTGACATAGCATACCGTATTCGGAGCATTTGTGGTTGGGTTGGAGCTTTCAAGGGGCAATGGAAATAGATCAACAATATCCCCAGCACCAGAAAATGGATCTGAAGCCCATGGCATTGGCCCTGTCTGAAGGTTACCCTGCCAGATATTGTACATGTATTTTTGTCATGAGATGGACAGACAATCAATTTACCATTCAGATGTACTCTGGCTCACGTGGAGCTTCAACATAAATGCATCTCAAGAAACTACTTTGTCATCATCAATAAGTGGACAGATACCAAGAAAAGAAGTTTGAAGTTCAACCATGACATACCAGTTGTGATTCTGGGGAAATGAGAATTTTATCAAAGGTGTCAATAGGCAATGTGTCTATAGCAACCATGTCATCTCCTCCAACTTCCACAAGTGGCTCCATGTGACGCTTTCCTGGCTGTAAGATTCATACAATTGAAAATATCAATGAGACTGCAAAGAAATTCCACAAAGAAAAGAACTTCAAAGCCAACCATTATGTCACTTCACCTACTAAACCAAAACAAAGACAACAAGCATGAATGTAGTCATAACCTTGTGAATGTCACTCACAAAGTAGCAGACCATTCTATCTTCATCATAAACAGCTGTGACATACAAGTCATACATATTAAGTGGAAACTGGTGAGAGGTCAAGATTCATACAACTGTTTCAGAGGAATTATAACCAGAATCACTCCCAGAATCTGAAAGTGTCGTAAACGCTGATGCGTCACTGGCAAATCTATCCATTGCTGTTCCACTTTCTTGCATTTTCAAATTCTGAACCTCTGTATGATCATCCCAGAAATTGCGACCTGCCTCAATCTCCCGAGCACTCGCTTCCTTCTTCGAACTACCGACCTGTGCAAGCAAGCAGCACATGATCAAACCTCAGGTCTCTATGCTTGTTCCTGGGTTCACCTTCTCAAGTTTCAATCTCAGAATTGAGGACAACACCAGCACCAAGTTCCATCACTCCACAAACACAGCCACACAACCTATAAAACCCTTATAGAATCAACTCCTAGAAAAAAATGTGGGGATTGCACACATTCCCCCCTTCTGAGGCCAGTTGGCATGGGGTGCAGCACCAAAAGAACAACCTAGTTGCACCAAGTAGGAAGCTTAAAGCCAGGGGATGATAGGTTCATGGGGAGGTTTTGATGGCAACAGAATCCCACACTTATTGATCAAACTGCAAACAGGTTGCACCTTGGAGAATAACGTGTAATTCAGGTGAACAAATCAAGGAATGGGAGAACAAGGCGCAGTCTCAGAAGTTTCTGATCATACCTGGCTATCAAGGTAATCACTACATGGTAGCTATAATGTAAGCCAAAACACTGGATCAGTTGCTTCTGTTATGGTGACAATCTAGATTAACATTCAGTGGGCAACTATTTACAGTAAAAAAACACTCAATTGATGGCAAGGTGGAGCTGTAACATACGCCTAAGGTGTCGAAGAAGCTCAAATCATATTCAGGACTATGGGTAGTAGCTGACAAGTCTTCTGTCTCCACACCTTTCTGCAGGTTGTTAGGTCTGGAATAGTCATCTTCCACTAACCCAGCAGGTTGAACTTCACTAGACATGACAAATCCCCACTCGTCATCAGCTTCAGCCTCAGCTTTAAAAGATAAATCAGCTGTTGATCCACTAGCTTGGTTGCTCCCCTGTAACACATCCCCACCACCTTACTCTCATTTCCGAGGAAATGTAGACACAAATTTCAACAATTAAGGACTGTCACAAATAAACACAAGAATGCAAACATAGAGTGACTTACTTCTAAGTTCTCCAAGAATCTCACATCCTGATCAGTTCCCTGATCACCACCACCTTGCGACAAGGCTAATAGTTCTGTCTTCTGGAAAATAGTGTCTGTTGCCTTGTCTTCTTCCGGTGTTCCCAGAAAATCATCAAAATCATTTGCTGTCACATCCATAGTACTTGAGGTTGAGAATTTCATCCTTTCATCCACCGAAGAGTTTTGTCCTGAAGAGTTTTGTCTTGATCTTGGAGACACCATCGCATTCCTACCAAGTGCCGACAAGCTTTTTCTAGACAGTTCAGGAACTGGATTTGAGGGTATTAAAGAAGCAACTTGAAGAGGAGGCTTGGAAGTGGTTGTTGCTGAAGCTTGGTCAGCTGATGACGAATCCACGGAAATCTGATGATTCATGCTACCACCCACCTGCCAATTTTTTCAATCGTCACTCACTCTCGGAAAAGAAAACACCCTTTTGGGGGTTCTACATTTTTGCTATTTCTGAAGTTGCTAACCCTAAAAAGTGGGTCGGAAGGTAAATACAATACCTCGATTGAGCGGTGGATAGTCTCCAGAAATCGAGAGAACGCAATGGACAGCTTATAGTCCAACTTTGTGGTGGCATTGTTGTTGTAGCTGTTGTCGAGTTTTGTAAGTCGCCGGCTTCCACAAGCAATACAAATGGAAGCTTCATCACCTCTCAAAAATGGTGCCTCGCATCGACCACATTTCACAGCATCGCCTCCTCCTGCTCCTGCTCCTTCCTTTCTAATCCATTCTTGCAAAGTGACAAGTTCGAAACCGCCTCCTCCTGCATCAGGCGGCGGCTCTAGCGATTCATCCGCCGATGATGGAGCACTCGTCGATGAGGTGGTCGCCAAGTTCAACTGCTTCGCTAGACGCGCCCGGACTCTTTCTACAGCAGTGGGGATATCCATCCTGAAGAGGAGGCAACCCAACCCCCAAAAACAAAACCCAAACGCAAAAACACCAAAGGATTCTTTCACAGTCCCCTTTCTTTTGATGATCCGTTAATGAACAAGCTCTGCAAAACGCCCATCTTGAATTACTGCGAAAAAGGGAAGAAGCGCAACACTAAGTAAAGCACCTATCTATGCACCACCACCACAGCAAAAGTGTGTGTGTGTGTGTGTGCATGCATTGCTGGAGAATGTATACTCGAAACAGGCCGTAAAATTTTACTAGAGATGCTACTACTGCACCTCCTCCGCCGGTTGCTGGCAAATCGTCCTGTGATTCCCGTGCGTGTCTTCTGCAAGATCCTGGGGCGAGGAGGTGTGCGGAAGGAGAAGTTCCGTCTCTTGTTCCACGCGCCAGTCCAACCACAAACGAGCTGTGCTCCTGCTGCTGCTTGATGAGGACCAAACCCTAATCAACAGAAGAAGATGATGAGTACATTTATCATCCTTTCTCTATTCATTGTACTTTTCATCCCACCTACAGCCGTAATCAGCCTTTTCTTCGCTGGCTATGCATATATAGCCAAAATGCTATGTTAAAAAATAAAAGTGCTAAAATCATGTGCTATTCAGGATTTTAAATAGCCAAAATTCTACCAGAATTTAAGATAAATCTCCATGTTTTTAAACATAGTTCAAGAAGGTAGCCAAAACTATAAAATGATGTTCTAAAGAAATTACTTTCAGATTTAGCTTGCACCCAAATTTGGCTAAATGTTCCTATGGATCATTGCCACTTTGGCTATAACACAAAATTACCCAAAAAAACCACTGGCCCTAATGTTAAGAGAATTCCTTACTCACAACCTTCTACCTACAAACCTGTCCTTCTCCTCCATGTACCTACCTATTAACCTTCCCTTACCTATTACAAACCTTACTCTGTCCATCTCAACCTGCTTAGCCCAAAAAAATGGATCCAGTGGACAGATACCCGTCCCTGGTTTGAAATAATAATATTAGTAATAGCTCTAAGTGTGGCCTTTGCCACTGGCCCAAATGTGAAACTTTGTTGCCCAACTAATTTCTCGTTTCAAAATTAGTTTTTTGTAATTTTTTCAAATTTCCAATCATATAAAATTACTCAAATTTCAATGCATTTTAGACCTTAGGTCTAAAATTTGTGAAATCATCCCTATATAATCTTGTGAACTTGTTACCCAACTAATTTCTCCTTTCAAAATCTTTTTTTTTTTTTGGGTAATTTACTCAAATTTCCAATCATATAAAAATTACTCAAATTTCAATGCATCTTAGAACCTAGGTCTAAAACTTACAAAAATGCCTCCATATAGCTTTACTCATTTAGAGCTTTCCAACAATACCAAGAGCACTCCTTAATTACTTTCAAATTTTCAATCTTGATTTCATTGAATTTTTAATTACAAAAGTATTATGTATTCAATAACTCTTATATCATAGGTGTAAACATTGCTAGACCACGTCCATGTACCCTTACTCGTGAAGGGCTTTCTAACAATACAAGAGCATGCCAAGGGGCACCTTGGCTTGGAGATCTCCACTGGACAATTAATGAAAACAAACAAGGGGTGTGTTGCACTGTGGCCTTACCATTTACATTTAAAAGTATCTTATGGCAAAAGAAGAACTAAGGAAACTCAAATATTTCACCATGCAAAAATATAATCTCCAAAATATCCTCTAAACGAATCCAAAATCCTTCAAGATATTATTATAACTCTATTATAACTAATCTCAAGTTTCAACACAAGCCAAAATATCATCTTTCAAAAATCCTCATACAAATATAGACTTATTATTAGTACCTAGGGGCCCATAAAAATCCCTTAAGCTACTATACTCTATGATGAATCCTTGTGCCAAATCACGGCCATCTGGACCTTTGCTTTTAATGTAGTATGGAATGGTCAAGCTTGTGCCCATTATGTTGTGTAAAGCACCAATGAGTTCGTTATGGTGAGCTAGGCGACACACCCAACATAATCGCTAAGGGTGAGGAGGCCATTCCATGATATTAAGGTTTGGGGTGGCAGATCCAACAATTTGCAAAAAAGAATTCATGTTCAACACAGATTTTGATCACTATGAGGAATTTAAGGATCACCACTAAAAGATTAAGTTGTATAACATGGTCAAGAAAATAACATAATCTGTCACACCAAACATGGCACAGGAATATCCAAATAATTAATTGTTGAAAGAAAGAAACTAGGTGTCTAGCACAATGTTGGACAATCATGAAAATAGCAACCAAAGCAAAATCAAGAAGGGATAAAATCCAATCTATACTAAAACCCCATGTCCAGGGAAAAAGCTCTGGGTTTATGGAATGTACTCTAATTGTTTTTTTTTAATTATTTTAATTTTAATTTCGCTTTGAAAATGTGAAAAAGAAGTAAGAATAGTGATAAAGGAGATGGATGTTCATTCAATTAATAATATCCTCTCCCCCTCCTCCCCTTTTTTATTTTCCTCATATGTTTTCATATGGTTTTCAATAGTTTGTCATTATTTATATCAATCTCAATTTTGACTTTATTACATAACATGGACATTTATTTATGAAAGAATGTAATTTGTTTGTTTGTCATGTTGAGATCTCCCAAACCACAATGCATTTTGTTATATTCTTGGTATTGTTGGAAAGCCCTTGATGAGTAAAGGTGAACCAAGTTAGTTTCACAATGCTCCAACACACATCATGGTGGAGAAGTTATTGAATATTGAACAATTTTTCATTGAAAATTCATTTAAATCAAAACTGAAAATTATAAGGGAATTTGAGTATGCTCTTGGTAGTGTGTATTTTCATGTTTTTTTTTAAAATGTATTGAAATAGTAATTTTTTTGAACTACATATTAAAACCATATTACTAAGGGAAAACTTTGGATTTATGAAATGTTATTATAATAATAGCTAAATATTTTTTAAATTTTAATTGAAGCTTCACTTCAAAATTTTGGAAAAAGGATAAGGATTATGTTAAAAGAGATGGAGGTTAAGTAATTTAATAATATTCTCCACCCCCTTTCCCCCTTTTTTTCCTTTCATATGTTCCCATATTTTTTCAATAGTTCATCATTATTTATGTCAATTTTCTCAATAAATATTTTTTATTTTATTATATAACTTGGACATGAATAATCACATGTTAATGTGCCTAAAGTCCTTGTAGGTGGCCACAGGAAAAACATGAGGTAATTATTAACAAAAAAATAAGGAATTGTGGTAAAGGATATGGAGGTTTATCAATTAATAATATCCCCCACCCCTTTGGCCCCTTTTTATTTCCTTCCTATGTTCCCATATGATTTTCACATAGTTCATCATTATTTATGTTAATCTAAATTTTGATTTCACTATATAACATGGACATGAAAATTAATGTGCCTTTTCATGTCCATGTAGGTGTCTAGGGGAAAATAATTAAATAGTTATTAGAAAAAAAGATAATCCATTAAAAAACACATGTAATGGTGTATTTTCAAAATATTTTTATCATTATTATTTGAACTTGGGCTTCACATTGCTACACATTACTAATGATGATGTAATAATAAAAAAGGCTTAATTAAATTTAAAATTGGTATGTGAAAAATTAGTGGTCAAAACTTATAAATTCACCACTTGCATTTTATATATATTTACTAAACTAATTATTGGTTGCAAGGTAATGTTCGATATTTTGGGAATGGAGAGATGTATCTATTTTTAATGGTTTTTTATAGATGTGTTCACATTTATGGTAAAACATATTGATATTATTTGGGGTCAAATCCAAACACAATAGAGTTATTTGTAAAGTCATGCCTTGTTGGGCCTAAGTTGCACCCCTCATTTGATATTTCATCCCTTCCTACCTATTGTCCACAAAGTCATGAAATTTTATAAAATAAAGGTATGAAATATTGACTCAGTATTAAATGCACCAAGCTCGAAAACATTTATAATTATAGTACACATAGCAACAAGAGTGATTGGTTAAAGGCGTTCAAGAAAAGAAAGGACAAGGCAAACTTAGTTTAACACCAAATTTGTTGTTAAATTGAGTTTCATGCCTTGTTGAAGCCCAATGTCCTCGTTTTTCTTTTTTTTTGAAATCTAATCCCTTCTGTGACCAAACAAGGGTTCCAATGTTGTTTTTTCCTGACTTTACAAATAACTTCAATGCCTATTTCATATGTTATTGTGAAAACACCACATGATGAATTGTCTACTTGTTGGATGACATCTACATATGTGTACAACAAGTTATGAACATTTATAAGTTTACATAATAATTGAATTGTTTCATTTGATAATTTTTTTTGTTATTGGCATTTTTGAATTATATATTGTACAATCCAAATTAAGAATGGACATGTGTATTTTTATTAAAATCCAATGATTGTTTGTTTATGAATATGTGTTGAAAGCTTTTTTGTATAAATCTACATGTATTTCACGTAATTGCATGTATGTATGTTGTTCATATCCCAATTATTATAATTTTCCAACATACAATATTTACATAAAAAATTTCTTAAATGTTAGTCATTTAACAATCTATTTAGGTCACGAAGAATATTTTCATCCACTTTTGTTAATCAAGGCCTTCATGCCAATAATCAATGGTACCATAATCGTTCCTAGGTCAATTTTTGAATCACTTGATATTTCAATGTTTTTGTCAATTTTGATGCATGAGGAAATTTGGTTGGGGTGTTGTTCTATCATTATGAGAAAATAAGTTGATTTACAATTGGGCAATTTACAACTAGCCTTGCAACCAAGTTTTTGAGTTGCAATGATGATTTGCAACTTGATGTGTTTTTATGCCATGAGTGTTATCAAATGAATTGTATGAGTTACACTAGACATAACTCATCATATGTGCAATTGTATACTATGCAATTTCATTACAACTTCACAAGAACAACTTTTGTGCAATTGCAATGCAACTACTATGCAACTATAGTTACAACATCATGTTGATGTTGCATTTCATCCATCCATGATGATGAACTCCATTCATTTTTGTTGTAACTTTTTTGAAACTACACGTGCATATTAAGACCATGTTACAAAGTGGAATTATATTGCCATTCAATGATAACTAACTTGTGCACATTGTAATGCATGTTTATAACTACAAGTTCACCACATGGCAATGTCCATTACTAAATGATTACTAAGCAACTTCTTCCTTTCATTATTGTTGTGTAGTAGTTGTTCCATTGTTGTTTTGTAGTTGTCGGGTAGTTGACCATTAAAACAAAACACAACTTAACAACTAGATCACCAAAAAGTTAGACAAATTTACAATTATGTAACTTCTTCAAAATATATAGTAGCGACTTTAGTGTTGCTACTATAATAGTATTTAATAACTACATTTCTAAAATAGAATAGCATTTTCATAATTAAAATAGAACCATTGGGTCCATTGTAGTTGCCTTGGAATTGAAAGATTGCAAGGGGCAATTACCAAACTACCTTGTAGTAGTGAATTAATAGGGATATTGCAAATAAAAAGAAAATATTATGTTCGTATTAAGCATTACTCTATATATTGCCAACAATGGACAACATTTTACAAATAAATGTTACATTATTGGGTCCATACATTTGTCCAATAGTTGTTTAAATTATCAATTGCCATTAAATGGAAACTACTTATAATTTAATTAAGAATAGTGACAATGGCGATTTAAAAGCATGTACACCAACTAATGTTTTTCTCAATTATAGTTATGTGTGTATTATTTAACATTGGTTTACAACTTAACAAATTCCAACATATAAACAAAAAATTGATTTGAAATTGTATGCATTAACATTCAAGGTTGGAAAATACATCACAACAACATTTTAAAAGATGTTCTTTTTATTGGAATATAATTTAACTATAAATCCAAATGTAATGCCCAAGCTACTTATGGAAAAGGTTTTCCTTTTCCCATACAAAGGGTCATCACAAAGATAATGAACCACAACAATCAAATATTGTTATTTAGAAATCTTAAATTGTATTTCCATTTTGTGAGTTTTTTTTTCTATTTTGTTGAAATGGAATCTAACTCATAATTTTTTCATTCCATTTTGTGTACTTGAAATCTACCATATTTTGATAATTAGTGTCCCATGTGAAATGCAGTTAATAACATATACATAACATTGTAATGTGAAAGATATCTAGAATTTCATATTTTTAACCTATATGAAATTGTTTTACAATTATGGTGACATTAGATTTGTTTTAACAAGCAACATACATAACACATTACAATTGCATTGCAACAACATTAACACAATGCGACTATTAGCCTTAACATAATGTGACAAAAATGCCACAAAAAAATGTGCAACTCTAATATTGATTAATATTTAGTCATACATTTATGGTTTTAAAAATAAGATGCATCACATAATTGGAGTTTTGAAGTTCAATTTACCATATTTGGTCTCTTGTTTCACCTTTGTTGTTTTAGCATTTGTCTTACGATATTGTATTGATTTCAGTACACAATAAACAACACATTTAGTGACATAATTATTATCATATTAGCAAAATAATATAACATCACATGTGCATGTTCTTCTATTCAATTATATATTTTTAAACATGACCACCATTTTATTTTTGAAAAATCTTTATTTTTATATACAACTTGGATTTTGATAGACTCAAACATTATCAACACAACCCTATATAACACAAAAATGATCAAAAGCAATGAAAGTTAAAATAAATGCACAAAATATAATGTGTATTTAAACAAAATAGTTTTATTTCAATTCCACTTTTCACCCCAAAATCTAAATGTTCAAACACAAACAAATTCACAAGATGATTCTCCTCAAAAAAAAAATTCACCCTTCCCAAATCCTTCACCATTATAAGTAACACCTTACAAGTCAACTTCTAAATGAAATGGATGTTTTCTTCACACCATTTTTCTTTGATCCAAATAAATAAAAGAACATGATTAATGAACTTTCAAATCTTCAAGTTTTGTAAATGAACAATACAACTTGCAACAACCTCTAATCCTTAATTATAAATTGAAAGTCAAAATGATAAAAATAAAGAAAATTATGTAGCACATCTGATATTTTTATCACCAAAAGCCAAGAAATGCACAAAATGTTAGAAAAAAAAATTTCTCCTTTCTAGTTCATGTTGAATTTCTTGACTATAGGCATAAGCACATGAGGGTCATTGATGCAAATGGGAAAATCTATTGACTTACTACCACATGTAATTTATTTGAGGTTTCCCGCCCAAATTTCAAATTCTAAACTAAACTATAGTTGCATACTAGTTATTCACAATGACCACATGTATGACTTAGTTAACATGGGTGATTTGGTTAACATGTCCAAATGTTGGTTTGGTGGATTTGGTTGTTTTGGCTCACATTTATACTAGATGTTGGGTGTTTTAAAAAAAACCCTTTTCATTCCAGCTTATTTTGAATTTCTTGAAATAAACATAAGCACACAAGGGTTGTTGATAACCTATTAACTTATTATCACATGTCATTTGCGTTTTCATATCAAGACCAAGTTTCATATTTTCACATTTCAAATCTCAAATTGAAATTTAATTTCATATAAGTTGTTTATAATGACCATGTGTATGTGAACAATCCTAATAACATTTGTAATGTAATGTGCATCCTAATGGAATTGCTAATATAATGTATAAATTGGTTCAATATCACTTAAGAACTACACAAGTTCAATTAAATTTATAATTTTCATGTGATGTGATATTATGGGTTGCCATATAATTGACACTTGCTAGTCATATCATAATTGGACAACATTTTCAAAATAATGGACAAATAGTCTTTATATAATCAAAATTAATGGCATAACTAGTTGTATCATTCAAAATTGGATAGTTGATAACTAGTTGCAAAATAGTTAAAACTACTAGATCTAATGGACAATGGCATGATCATATGTGTCAAGGTTGTACATTAATTGCAAAGTAGTTATTAGTTAGTTGTTACATTTACCCTAGTTGTAATGTAGTTGTCAACCGCATCTAAAATGCAACTTGCCAACAAAGTCAAACATGGTTTACTACAATCATATTTATGTTGCGTACATTCTATTGTATAGGTGTCCAACATAACTAACAATGAATTTTGAATGTGAGTAGTGAGCATATGAACTTGGTTTTGATGAACTGGAAGGAATCCTTTTCAAATCTTCTTGCCACATGTGCAAAAATAATTTGTTTTCATGGCAATATTTACATCCAAATTATGAAAATAATTTTTTTATTTTCTTTCTTCAAGGGTAAGATCAAGAAAAAATAATTAGAGCACTTAATATAATGTTGAACATAATTAATAAATTTTTATCTCATGCACTCAATTTAATGTGTGGTTTCTCACACAATGAAACATGATTCATACCTACTAGATTTATGAATCAACATTAATCCAAGCCTTTAATAAATCAAAACCTATTAAATCAAAATAATAACAACCGGTGCAATTCTTGACCATGGAAAAAAACCCATAACATCATGTTTAATGCTACAATGAAAAGTAATCTTTTACAATTTTGGTGTCACTTCTTGTTATTACTCCTACCTACATAAAAGCTACAGACCAAGCCAACAAGCGACAAACTTCATTGCAACTCCAAGTTGGGAAATGAATGAAATTTTCAAACTACCCACAAAACATGACATGTTGTAGTACATAGTACATGTGTTTACATGGTAGTCATTTCCGCCATTTCCCCAATGACCTTGAAATCATAGTAACAAAATCCATGCAAGTGCAAGTTGGAGAGTTCCCAAGTGTAATTTCATATTTTGTCTTATTGCAACTTTGCCACATAAAATCTTGTAAATTTGACCATATCCAGGAGTAAGAACATCCAATGGTGGTTGGAAAGTTCCCACAAGAAATCAACTAACCTCCCATTGATTGTATTGTTCTTTTGACATGGTAATTTGAAATGTGCGTCGAACAACTTCCCATGCCATTATTTAAGATACAACATTGCATCCACAAATCAATATACTAGAATCGAGCCTTTGACATTGATTAGATTATGAAGAAGGATAGGTTGGCATCTATTGAAAACACAACTAACTTCTTCATGATATTTCATTTCATCTTTTGATAGATTAATCCACTTTTGCATAGAAGGAACCACTGATTTTTCGATTGCAAATTTACGCTTTGTACCCCCCACACAACGATTCATGCTAGTTGCATAGAACCAAAACTTGTGAATCTTGAGAATTATGATTTAAATAAACAATGTCACAAGACAAATAATATTGAAAGAATCTAAAAAATTATATTTTGGATTATCTTGAGGAGAGCTTCAAATTAAGGTGGAATATACATTCTTTTATCACTAGCTTTGAGATTTAAAAAATGCATCTCAATTTTTGGATTTCTAATCCATGACTATTAATTTATTAAACAAAGAGCATTTGACACATTGAATGCATATTCTAAAACGCTTATTGTATATCTATTTTGATTGCCTTTAAAACTTTCATCTCTAGGTTTCCATCTTTGTTGTTTCATCCAAAGTTCACTAATTACTTTAATTACTTAGATTCAATACATTCTCAACTAGTCCTTGATTTATGTTATATCACTCTTAGTAATGACAAATGTTTCACCTTCATAGGCTTCAAGGTAACCTTGTGATTCCTCCCCAACTTCAAACATTTCATGAATCATATTTTTTGTCTCATCATGTAACCATTTTTCTTGTTTAAACTTTGATGGAATTAAATAAAAATTATCATATGGGAATGTTGAGTGGGCATAATCTTCAAATGTGAATTCTCATTCTATACGATGATTTCTAGTCTACCACCTTCATTGCACTTTGGGCTTTTTTGTGAAGTGAAATACTTGTCTATTTCCTCTTCATTTGGTGTTTGCCCCAACATTATCTATCTATCAACAAATGGCATTCCACTTTTGCAAATTCTCGCATTTTTGGATATGCTCCACTAT
>Ga0209208_10007243_pt1 | contig 15091 bp, 11 predicted proteins | sample S1TSphfallax_3_FD_187694 | JGI IMG/M metagenome (GOLD analysis project Ga0209208, IMG submission 187694) | Host-associated microbial communities from peat moss isolated from Minnesota, USA - S1T2_Fd - Sphagnum fallax MG (SPAdes) (version 2) | ecosystem: Host-associated > Plants > Peat moss >...
CCCCCCCCTTTTTTTTCTATGTTTATCCATGCAATTCTTCATATTTTGTATTTTTCTTTTTTCCCTCATAGTCACCACCCACCCCATGGTGAATTGCTCTTGAACCCCCGTTGTCATCACCATTTGCAAAAGTGTAAACATTGTTTTTCTATTCGTTTTTTGTCCACGAGATTAAATTCTTCTATTTCTTTTTTCTTTGCCTATTTCTCTTTATCCCCCTCTTTCAAGTTACTCATTTTTATTTTCTTTTTGTCCTTCCTTCTTTCAATCCCTTTTTTTTGTCTTCTCACATTCTTTTTCCCTTTCTTTTCTCTTTCTATTTTGAATGTTGTCATCAAAAAGTTTTATTTGTCCCAAGTTTTATTTGTTTCAAACTTTGTCAATCCCCTTCTCCTTTACATGAATCACCAGAAACCTTTGTCCTTTTCTTTCTTCTTTAAGTGGCCATCACAAGTGCCAACGAAACCCACCACATATGTTTACCTCCTTCATTTACAATTGTTGGGTGGAAGGTTGTAGCTTGGTTGGGACATGCCCAACAAGCTATAATTTTTTCCTTTCTTCATTGTTTAACATTTATCTATTGTGTAAACCTTATTCCTCATCTAAAACCCCTATACCTTAGAAGAAGGGGTTGAAACCTTACTATGAAATTATCATTGAATCTCTCACCAACAATTTTAATAACAACAATAGACTATGCATCATTGAATTCGGCTATATCCTCCTTTTCAATTCCCCTTTGGGTTGTTTGCTCAGCTTCAACATGTTGGGTACCTTTAGCCCTTCTTGATATTTTTTCTTCCTTTTTTTTTAGCTATTTGATTTTATCAACAATTTTTTTCCACTACCTTTTGTCTCAACACTCAACACTGCTGGGTACTAGTATGTTATGACCACATATGAATTAGAATAATCCACTAGTGGTTCCTTGACATATTTTTTCCTTGATGGCAACATTAATAACATGTTAGCTAATCTTTTAGTTCCTTGAATATGACTTAAAATAGTTAGGTCATCTAATTTAGGATTATTATTTTTGAATTGACCACCAATTGATCTTTTTCATGGTTGTTTGTTGGGATTGTAAGATTGTGTGGCATTTCTATATAGTATCAAAATATGGGCGAAGAAAAGCAATCACACACGGCATGAATAGTTGTAGGCATTACTTGAAAAGTTCGTATAATGTTTGACAATTATGTGGCAACTTCAATTTCATTCTCAGTAAGTTCATTCCTGTTGTTGTTGGATTTATTTATTATATCTAAATAGTAAGAATTTTCATGATCCTTGTTTTAGCTCTAGGGAGCACGTCACTTGGACCAAACTTTCCAACCATGGTTGCATGATTCAATAGTTATATTTTTGAAACCATAAACCCTAATTTTATGTTATCTTTTTTCAAGGATTACTACAAGGCCTTGTCCACCCATGCTACTTATGTGATTTTGCTTACTTCAAATTTTATTTTATTTTGTCATAAAAAAGTCTCTTTCCTTTTTAAATGTTGTTTGGAATGGTTTAGAGCAAATGACATCCAATGGTTAAAGCATATGCGAAATATGAGTAGGTAAGGTGACCATGTTTAACCCAATTTTTATTATTTGTTAAAATGTTTATATTGTCACATGAGAACCCTGACAATAACCTTATTTAATTTATAAAACATTTTGCTGTTGTTTAAATAAAATGTACGCACACGTTTGCAAGTAGAATTTGACCTAGCAAGGCAACACATAAATTGTCACCCAATGCCCATCTATAATCAATAAATCTCAAATTTCTTTAAAAACCCCCTTGAGAATGGATCTGCCATTAGTTAAAAAGGTAAACTATCATCTAGGGTTTTTTGGCATTGCCATGCATGTTTTTATTTTGCATAATTGTATGTAGTTTTTTTGCATTCTTCAACTTCTAAAAATGTAAAATGCAAACAAGGTTGTCCATGTAACATTAACAACACATTTCAACTCAACCATTCCTGAGATTTAAGGATGGTGTTGTAGACATTACTTGAGCCTCACCTAGCTAAAACCCTAACATTAAATTGTCACCCTTTTTAATTCATATTTTGTTTGAATTTTAAATGTGATCTGATGGATATTTGTGTTATGTGTACAAGTTTTTCAAGTTGTAATAAAAGGGATGACATGTTTCTTTGATAATCCTTTATACCTTAGAAACCTTTAATCCTCTTTTAAGCCAAATATTGATTTTTGGATGATGTTTTAAAAACCAATACCACTAGTTTTTTGGAACACCATTTTAGAATGGGGTTGGTCTGGTCTATGTGAAGTCAACAACCTTCAATTTTAGCTATTATAATGTGATAGATAATCTAACATCTTGCATGTTTTGAACCCAAGTGACAATTATTGCATCCTTTCATTTTGTTAACACACACCTCAAGGGCCCACTTTTTTACTTCTAATTCTAGGGGTGATCTAAAATTGAGGTTAGTGGAATGTTCCAATACCTATTAACTTTTCGTAAATATGTGTGTCCCCTTTCCATTATATCCATGGCATCTTCTAATTATTGATCTATTTATTTTGCTCATTTAAAAACTTTTTGTCTTCTTTAGATTTTGGCTAATCTTTGTATTGTTATTGTGAAAAGATAACATTAATATTGTGTTGGTGTTAAGGTTGGTTCTAAATGTTGATTATGTTGTGTTGTTGGGGTGACATGTCACAAATGTTGGTTTTTTTGTTCTTCACAATTAATATGTAAAATGTGATTTTGTCATTTTCATGGCACATTCAGATGTGTTGGAACGCAATTTATCAATGGTGCACCCCTAGTAGGTTGTAATGATCAGTGCAAACCCACCTCACATTTGTACATTCATTTCAACCCTATTGAATTCATGGTCCCAATTTCCAAGAACTTGGGGGTGTTTGTTTAGGTCTTATAAGAAGCATACATTTGTGTTTCCTATATGAAAACTAATATATCAAAAAATGTGGTAAATCTATAAAATTTTCAATCATATAGGTTTTCACTTCCTCATAAAAAATAAAAAATTCATAAAATTTAATAAAATCTATCCAATCTAATGTGACATTAGTTGTGGATGTGCATGCAGTGAAAATACATTTCAAGGTGCAATGTGATGGAAGAAAAGGAAATTCATAACCCTTATTACTATTAAAGTGAAATGGCACTTTTTTAAATGTAGATTGTTGAAATCCAATGATAATAGAAGAAGTTTGAATATTTGACAATGTATTCTAGACTAAGTTTGGTATGCCACTCAGATATAACTTTTCTAGACTATATCTTATTTTTAAAGCTCTTCTACCTTCTCTTTGATTGCATATGTAATAGGAACTTCTTATAGTTTCTCTTTAATTTCAAATGCAACAACAACCTTTTTCTTGACCTCCCTTGCATTAGGGTTGACTTCTATTGGCTTTTTGATGTCAATTGTTCTTAAGTTGTTGTCTAAACCTTTATTATAATCTTTTCTAAATAATTTTGAAACTTTTGCAACTCACTTTTTCCTTGATGTAACATGCTTAGTCTAAAACTACAAGGTTTTATTCTAAGATTTTAAAAATATTTTCCCTTGCCTTATTGTTGCATGATTTTTTATGGGAAAATGAAATATATGAAATGTGATGGAAAGTCTTTAATTGATTTACTTGGTTTTTGTTCCAGTTCTATCCAAAGTTGTTGTAGTGCTATAATAGATTTGTTGATGGGTGTTTTAATATAAAACAAGTTGTTTATTTTGATGTGCAAAAGTAACAAATTTAAAATTCATGTGTGTTATTTTTTGTTCATCTAAAGATTTATTTTCAAACACTTATTTGAATTTGTCTATGCATAAAATTTCAAATTTACAATCACATAACTATTGTTTAACATTGTTTTGGACCTATAGTTTAGGAGGGTCTAAAACTATGAGGGTTAATATTTGATTAAATCTCTTATATTACATAAGTAGATTTTTCAACCATAATACAACATATTACTTACAATATTCCCCACTTACAAAATTTTCCAAACATAAAACCTTACATTCTTTTGAAAAAAGGATTGCTCACACACCTAAAGATGAATCTTGATATGAAAATTACACCTCAAAAGAAAGTTCATTAGATGCATTTAAAGATTTTCCTTTATAGGCTTCACTTGACAAAGAACATAAGGTTTTCACAATGGTATCGACAATAATATTCATGTTATGTTTATTTTTCAACACTTCATTTTCACGTATGGTATTTTTATGAATCTTGGTAATAACTAACAACACTAAATTATTGATTGTAAATTATGAGTCTAAAGCTTCAATCATTATCTTAGGTGTCCATTTGAATGATAATCCACATAACAAAAAACTAATACAATTGTTAACATATTTAAAATGGTTGTTTGGTCACTAGCTATTGATCCGTGATAAGCTATTCTATCCTATATAATGTCATCTCAAAGATTATATAATTTTTAAAAATATATATTAAAATTTTTCAAATATTATGATGTCACTTGTATAAAATTTGAAATTTACAAATATCCCTAGGTATTAAAATAATTAAATCGATAAATCTTCATCTCTTTTACCATTATTCTTACCTTTTTTCTCACACTTTCAAAGTGAAGCTTCAATTGAAATTTAAAGATTTATTTAACTATTAGAATACATTCCATAAATGCAAAGCTTTTCCCCAAGCCACAAGGTTCTAGTAAAGTATGGAAGGGATGAAAACCAATATAGAAAATAAATAAGATTCTTTAGTTGAATATGTAAACTTGTAAATGCTAGACAACCATATACATACAACTCTAGGAAATAATAACTATGGAAGTAAAATCAAAACAAATTGATAAGAATTTTTAGAAAACGTAGGAAAAGAAAAAACCTTCTGATCATTGTATGTGTTGTAACTTGTAGTGCAAAACAAGCATGGACATATATGATATTATAGAGGAATTAATTATGTTGTAAAATTGAAAATACTGAGAGAAAAAATGGAAAGAATATGCCAAAATATAGATGCATTAAATAAAATGAGATTAAAATTGAAAAAGAAGAAAATTTGGTGAGAAGTATGAAGACATAAGATCACTCCTCACTTCTAGAAGATGTATTCACAGATACAAGGTGCCCACCAGATACACTAGGAAATTTCTCCCAAGTGCTTTATGTTCAATTAAACTCCTTTCATTTTGGTAATGTTCAACCATTCCTAACCCCCCCATCACAAACTTCTGTGGATCTATAAATAGACAGAAACTCCTGACCCTAAACAAATCCAATTCTTAAAAGTTTGATACCCTGCCAAAAAGCTTTGGGCCTTTCTGAATGGAATAGAGACTAACCTTTAGAACGAATTTTTTCCAAGGTCAAGAGAATGACATAGTGGCTTTGCCGCATAGCTTTCACACCTGCTGACACTGGGGGTCCTGCAACACTCTGCATTTACACAATTGTGTGTAAGCACAATGGGACCACACACTTGTTGCTTTGTGACAATCATTTGAAGCATCTAACAGGTTTTGGGCAATTAACAACATCCCAGTGATCAAAGATTCAGGCTCAGGCAGCTTGAGCTGATAAACAATCAACTCAAAAAGGCAAAGAGCTGCAGTCCTGTAAAAATGAAGATCTGTTCCTGCCCTAAAATTGGCAAAACAACTGCACACTATACTAAACTGAAAAAGCTGGTCATACAGTTCAACAATTAGCTATAGTTGCATACTCATCAAGTTGACCAGATATAGTGACCCAATTTGAAAATACTTTATAGTAGCCTTACCTGCTCCAGTTTCAGCCGCTCGAGATTATAACCATTCTCAAGAGCCATAGTAACCACCTGTTCCAGCAAGTAATCAGTCAACACAAGAATGCCAATTTGAGAAAATGAAATTGACACCAGATGGAAAAACATTCAGAGTACCTTTTGTTGCTAGGGGTTAAAGTACAGGTAAGCATGGAGATTGCTTGTACATGAAGCTTTTTCCATAAAGTTTGAACATCAGTGTAACTGCTCAACAATCCTTGAATAGAGACTGTTGAAGAATTCTAATAGTTTGTACATCCCAAGTATTGAGCAAAATATGCTGTAATTTAGATTTGAGATCAGTACTATGCCTTATGAAGAGTGTTCCATCTGAGGTGTATATGGCCAATCTAAGGGTCAAAGCCAAAAGAAGGATTGACTTGAAAAGAAATATCAGTTTCAATGTACCAAACTTCACAACCTTAGGTATGGAACACTGTGTCATAGCAGTTGAACAGCCATTGCATGGCTGAAATTGATTGCATTGGAATTCATAAACTGCAGGCAGTGTAATTACCTTCTGAGCAAAATCTCAAGATCAGCCTTTCATATGATGTTAATTGTACTTTCAGTTTGGTGAAAATAGTAGATTGATGGCTTAGACAAGACTCTTGCAACTAGAAATAATCAGTGTACCTCTTTGACAAACATCTCAGAAGGATCCAGTGGTTCTTTGCCATCAGGGAGAACCATTGGTTGGTTGCCCATCTGTGTCCTCTCTTGCACCTTCCATCCACACACAAATTGCATCATTGCTCTTCACTTGCTCTCCAAAATGAACTAGTTCAAACATCAAATACAACAGAAGCCCTATTCACCTAAAAAGTAGTTCTATGATCTGCCTCCAATTATCTGCCCAAGGGATCATGATATCTGCCCAGACAAGTCATTGCAATATCATCAAAACTTGACATTTATGCTACAGCAATATGCAAAACTGCCTAGGGTCATAACACGAATGCTTGAGCAGCAGTTGACGTTTATGAAACTTAACATGGAGCTACTTTTCAGATACATCAATAAGATGATCAGAATGTGTATCCACTTAGGCAACAGCCCAGCATATTCCATGACATAGATCGTTGTTACCTCTGCAATTGTGGCATAAACAAGATGCACCCATGATGACCGAATCCTATTCTCCTGCAAGAAACACAACTGTTCATGAACCAAAACCCTGAATCCAAAAAACTGTGTCTGAAGACCCTGGCATATGGGCCAATGATCAATCATGTACATTGGATTGCTATTTCCACTCATCACAATATTCATCCCTGGAATCTTTAAGGTAGGAACAAGTGAAGGTTTTAGCTAGTGAAAACACCACATGCAAACAAAAAAAAGCGAACACTGCACATCTGGCATCTTGTACCCTTGATTTGTAGTTGATAAAGAAGTTACCTCGTCCACAAGAGGGTCATTAGAATACCATTGGGCTCGGACAGAAAACGCTCCTGACAAAGCTCCTTCTAACAAGATGAGCTGTAACTGCAGCTCTTTGAATCCAAACCCCTCCTTGTGTGCTTCCATACATGCCATCACAAAATCATCGATTGCGAGCTACAAGACCCCACACCAAAAAACCAATCCTCAATTGCCCTCCCCTGAAAGATTGTAGACACAAATGAGGATTCTTTCAGCACTCAATCATTAATGAAATTCACACTGATGCATTGCCCAGGCTGAATTTGAAGCCTGTGAAATCAGAGACATTCAAGTCCTGCAGTGACTGACAATAGTTGCATTGCAGCTGAAAAATACAGGAAATTGCTAGCAGAGCAGATTAGTAGCAGGATAATATTTTGCAATTCTTGACAAAAATTGAGAAATCAGTATTCACCACAAAGCGCGAAGGAAAAGAAGTTTCAAGGTGGAAAGAAAGATTGAAAACCTGATAAGGTTTACCCAAGCCATCAATCCGAGCCTGCACAAAAGCTTGCTGAAGCTGATATGCTAGTTGGTGAGCTCTTGCATTTTGTTCTGTCAAATACACTGGAATCTGGTCTCTAGAACTCTCCTCCTTGTCATTTTCACAAAGCTGCCAGTTTTTGACAAACACCAAGAGATGGGTTGGCAAAGAACTCAGACCAAACACCCTAATTCATAGAATTTGCAATTAAATGGCAGTGGAGACATTGCCCTCGATTTGTGATTGATGCACAATTTAGGGTCAGCATTAAAACTAGGATCCGAAATTATGGATAGAGACTGGTTCAGGACACAGATTAGCAGTGAAGTGTTTAGCAAATTAGCATTGAAGAAGGGGTCAAGAGCTCAAAGAAAAAACTTAATTATGTCAGAGATTCAGGGTGAGAAAAGGAGAAGCACAAAGGAGACAATAAGAGCAGCATGCAGATCACAGCATTGCTATTTCTGATGACAACTTTCAGAGCATCACAATTGCTTCAAAGAGCTCAATTCTTCCCAATCTTTCAATGCCAGCTATCTCCTAAAGCAACTGCTGGATTGGATTGAAACTAAAATGATTTTTTATTTCAAAGCTTGTTGATTGAGCTTGAAACTAGAATCAAAAGAATAATATGAAGGAAATTTGTTCAAGAGAGCTGGGAAGAAATTTTTTACCTGGCCATTTGCAGTCTCTTGGAGGTTGCTTGGCTCTGGGGGTGAGGCAGGCTTTGTAGATGCTTGCAATGTTGCCGCTTCTGAAGAGGAAGTTGTCGCAGAGTCCAGAGCTTTGGATACAAGCTCCACTGCTGCAGACACTTCCTTCAGTGTTTCCGACATCATAGCAAGCGTTTGTGACAGTGTGGCCAAGGAGCTTTGGAGCTGCAAATTCCCTGTGATTCCTGGATCACCACCTAATTCTTGCTTATCAATCTTCTTCCACGGTGCAGAATCTGAGTTTGTCCTTGTACTTGTTGACAGCTCCTCTACCCCTTGATCAGAAGAAAACGATAACGCAGACCCTAAAGCAAGACTTGGGGGTTGTCGATGAGCTTCCGGACGCTGCTCCGGAATGTCTGAGTCCCCTACATGACTGTCAGCTTTTGATGGAAATTCTCGAGGCTCCTCACTGTTCGCACTTTCGTTAGAGCAGCAGAGGGAAAATGAAGATCTGGACAATGGTAAACTCCTCCACATGTAGGTGGAAGCGTCACAAAAAGGCTTTGAATGCAAATTCGCAGAGTTCCTGAAGCCAGCAGGCACTGAAGCTGAAGTCGCAGGCAATGGAGAAGGTATCACCTGTTTTGCCAACACCCCTGTTGCTGCTACCGCAAGAGCCAATGGTCCCATCTCTTACTTCTTTCAAACAACAACAACAACAAAATAAAAAATCAATTTCTACCCACTCGCATGAACAGAGTTGCATCTCCCTTGGACCTTCCTACCAGCGATGGGACAAATTCTTATGGGCTTAAAAACCTGGGGGCAAAGCTTATTACTTACTTGTTCAATTCTCCCCCCAACAAAAAACCCTCAGAAGCGTCCTCCTCTGGCTCCCCCAAGAATTTACTTACACCCAAAACACATGCACAACAACAGGAACTTCCATCAAAAAGATGCATTTTATCCAATACAACCTTGTCACCACCCAAATTCATGAGATGCTAAAAAACAAAAGCTCCCTATGGAGCTTTTGTCTGGTGCACTTTTTCTGGGCTTGCGTCTTTTTGAGCCCTAAACTAGTTCTTGATTTGCAGCCGATTTCGAACCCAACACCTCCTTAGAGAGAGAAAATGTGCTAACCAGCAACATACATTCAACCAATCAGATACGATCCCCCTTTTGGTTTATTAACTCTCTCATTGGGTCAAAACCAGTATTGGCTGGTTACCCACGTGGACCTGGTTATTTGAAAGTGGTTCCAGTTTGGTTTTGGAATAGGGAACCCAAATCGAGTCCCATTTTTTAGAACCAGATAAGGGGGCCAGTTATGGAATCAGATTGGAATCACCCCTCGGTTATGGCATTGCCAGTAATTGGTCCAGTTTCAAACTCATTTGAGAATTGGAACTTGATAGAGATTTTATTTTTTAAAAATTGATTTTGATTTTAAGGTTTGAAGAGTTTTATGCTTTTGGAAGAAGTTGAAACTTTTTCCTTCATTTTTTAAAATAATAAAGCTTAAGCTTCTTTGTGATTTTCTTTTGTGTTTTTTTTGCTTTTCCAAGCTTTCATCTTAAAACAGAAGGTTGTAAGTTCCCAAATTGAGGCACTTTGAACTTTATTCAACGAGAACCACTTGGGGCTGAAGGCCCCCCCTTCGTGGGAGGAGGCAGCCCTCATGGATTGGTGTAGCTTAGTTATTGTAGTTGCACACTGGTAATGCCTTGTTTAATAATTATTGGATAATAGAATACAATGAAAGAAAATAAAATCTAAAGGTTTTCAAATAAAAGGAAAGTTGAAATATTCAAATTTAGGATATTGTTTAGAATCCTATTGATAAATAAAGACATATCATGTCATATATGGCATTCAGATGTGCAACAAAATGAAATTTACAGTTTCCTTGCTTTTTTATTATTTGCAAGAGATCTTTTTTTTTGCAAGAATGATAATTGCTAGCATTGCATGATGTTTGGAAAGCATATTTGGTGTTGTGCTGGACTCTTTTTCAACCATGTTGTCATGCACCTACAAGCAACATACAACATCACCAAATAATGTTCACTTACATGCATTTATAAGAATTTCAAAAAAACATAAAGAATGACATTTTGATTTGTTTTGAATTTATTTCTTTGAGGTCCAAAAACTAAAGCAACAAAGTCAGTTGTAACATTGATGAAAAAACATATACCTTAATGCAACTTTTTACTTTCCCATATTGTTATATGCATGTATCTATACACATGTAAATTTATATTCATTTCCATTGTGAAATGTTAGAAAGTGTTTGTTTTGTTGATTTATTGATGCAAAGATGTGATGCAAAGTTTTTAAAATTTGGAATATATGTACTGATATGAAATTTGGGTGTTTGCAAGATATTATGGTTACATTAATCATCTTCAAAAGTGCAAGGTATGAAATCATTTGGAGTAAGATTTCCTATTATTTTCAAATTATTTATGTTTGTGACCTTCAAAAACATGACATATGTGAGGCCAGGTGCAAAAGCTTCTTTTATATCTATAATAACTTTTGAACTAATTGTTGCACCTTGTGATTTGTGGCCAGTAATAACATATGCCAATGTGATTGGAAACGATGTTTTATAATTAGATCCATCATATCTATATTTGTGTTGAAATGTATGTTTTTTCAAAATCAGTTTTATGGAGCTAGTTGTTAGTTGGACTATATAGCGGTGATATTGTTTTTGGGATCAAATATGATAGATGTTATTGTTGTAGTTGCACCATTTATAGCTCCTTTTTGTATATTGATGTTGTTTGTGAACATGACAAGTGCACCTACAACAATGGTATGTATGTAGTTGAAGGATTTGTTGTTCAACCATGGTTGATTATGTTATGTGTTTGTAGCATTTGTGTCAATTTTTATTTCATAAATTTCCAAAGTTGGAAAATGTTTTTGTAAAGCAATGGTGTTGTATTTTTCAACATCGATTTTATGTGTACAAAGAATTGTTGTGGTTCTATCAATGTGAAAGTATATTTCTTGAATTTACAAAAAAATGTTGATAAAAACTTTTTGAATTTCCTTTGTGGTTGGTTTGTTTTCTTAAATGATGTTAAAAAATTGTAGGTATTTTAGATCTGGGCCATGACACATTAATATGGACAAAAAAATTTGTGCCATTTTCCAACATGGCGTAGATTTTACATGAATTTTTTTGCATAATATGTCATTTTGTTGCAATGTGTGATTGCAAATTGGTGGTAATTGTGCGAGGTCGCCAACTAATAATACAAGTTTTGTTTCAAATGGAAATGTTTTTGCAATAAACATTGCTTGTTTTAAGCGTTGTTCCATAACACAAAGTATGTTGCTAGTTATCATGGACATTTCATTTATAATGATGACATTTGCAATTTTTAGTTTTTCTATGATATTGTTAGGTTCAAGGAAGATGGATAAATATCCTTGCATTGGAATGCAAAATGTAATGTATATTGTAGTCATTGTGGAGCATAAACAAAATGTTGATGTGCCATAGTTGTTGATAACAATACATTTTTGCCAAGTGTTTGAAAATGTTGTGTGATGTATTTCACAAAAAAAGTTTTCCCACTTCCATGTGTGCATGCTAAAACGTGCAGCCTTGTTGGTTTTCAATAATGGAGTGGAATAAATTTTTTTTGTTCGTGATTTAATTGCATCATTGAAAATTTTGTGTCAAATGTGTGTTTTAAAGGTTTTGACCCAATATATATTTCATGTGATTGTTCATTGATTGTGGGAGGTATTGTTTCAAGTGTGTTATGATGTAGGTTAAGATATGGATGGTCTTCCAATATTTCTTGAAGAAGTTGGCTTTGTTTTCCTACTTCCTAAAGGTTTCTATGTGCATATTTCATTAGGTACATTTGTATTTTTTCTAAATCATGTACAAGTCCATGAATGTGGCATTCATGTACATAACTTTTCTACAAATTGGATGTGAAGTGTAAATCAATCTCTCTTCGAAAACACATGTTTTGTAATAATATGTTTTAAAAGAACCCCTCTATGTTGTATGTGGGGTGAAAGTTTGTGAATCTAGTCAATTTGTTAGTTGTGTAAATGTAGTTTCCTAAGTTGTCATTGCCATGAATTTTTGAGGAAGGGTGTTTTAGTTTGTTAGATTCATATTTTGTAAAATATTCAATGAAAGTTATGTTTTCAAAATGGAAAGGTCAATTCGTATAGACACCTATGGGATGAAATCCCAAAATTCTTGATCTTGTGATTTTTTTGTGCACATGTGAGGAAGTTTTGAATCTATGTATCTCACAACAACATTTTTTTGAACTATAGGTGTTTGTAACCATGTGAGTGCTACTTCTTAAAGAGAAATAGGTTTATTTATAATAAGAGAGGATATAAGTTGAAGTTGTACTTCAAAAACATCTCGTAAGCCCAATCATTTTGCATTTTTGGCTTAGATTTAGTGTTCCATGTGGTTCACATTTCATAGTGTGTTTTAAAAGGTAATATGACCAATATGAAGAAGTAATGTGTTGGATATTGAGATGTGCATTCCATAATAAAAGCAAAGATGCACGATATGGCATTACATTACAATCTTCATGCCTTGGGTGATAATATTCCCATCAATTTGTGTAGTTAATGAATTTGGATTATTAGTTTGGTTGCATAGTAAATGGAAATCCATATTTGCAATGACATTTGTGTTTGCATCTATTTCCACGTGTGAAGTTGTTTTTTCATTACTAATTTGTAAAAAATATGTTACATTGCATTTGTGGGTTCTATAAATTCATTTTTATTACTATTGAATATAGTTGGGACAAATGCTATGATTTTGTTTGTGATACGTTCAATGTCATTTTCCATAATCCATAAGATGATGTGGGCATGAAGTGATCCAGGTTGTTGAATTTCATATTGTATAACATGTTGTTTTATGTTTCCTAATAAATGATGTGATGATAAAAGAAGTTGCATAAATCTATCAACCTTAGAATGAAATAGTACAACGCATTTTACTAAGCAATCTTTCCAATCTAACGATGTATGTATTTGTTTTGCAATTTTTTCAATGTTAATAATTTCTTCCCATTGAAGAAAACTTGTTTCGTCAAATGTAAGTGTTAAAAAAAAATGGCATTCAAAAATGTTCAACCATGCAAAGTAAATCTTGTAGTTGTGTTATGCACCATCGAGGAGCACTTGGTATATTTGCAAGAAGATTGTATTTAACAATTTGTTTGAGAATGTCTTCTTCACTCATTTTGGGATATTGTGTTTTACATTTTTTTATGTCTTTATCAAGGCATGTTCTTGAAGTTTCTTTGATTGGTTGTAATGATTGTCATAAATCATATATATATAATAAATATGGTTTGTATAATGTGAAAGGTGAAAATAATGCATTCATTCTATATTTAAATATTCATTGAAATATGTTTTACAATCATAAACACCATGGCCATGTGGGAATAAAAAAGGAAACATGGCCATTTCCAAAAAAAGACCGTTTTTTTCACGTTTAATGTTGTTTCTTTCATTGTAATTGCTTCATATGTTTGTGGTATATTATCATTTTCCCGTTGTTTTAAACGACTTATTATATTATTTTTAATTTATTTTTTGTTGTTGTCTCAAAACACATGTCAAATAGCAAAATTAAATTATATATTGGTTCGAGGACATCCATATTTGTGAATGTTGTGTCATGTGTGGCTTGTTTGTCAATAATGTGTTATACAACATCTGGTGTGAAAATGCACATGCTACTAGTTTTTTGTGGTTGTTCAAAAAATGTTTTATATTTTTGGAATTAAGGATTTGTTTGTACATTTTGTCAAAACATTGGCCTTATAAAAGTGCTTATTTTTTATATTATGAAAGTATGATCCACCATGCCATCCCAACTCAAAAGAGGACTAATAAAAATACTTGTTATATAATTTGCCTTATGGTAAATCCCCAATTTCTTGATTGCATGAGCATTCCAATGACAAGAAATGATAATAATTGAACATAAAATGGATGTGTGGAAAGTAATGTTCCCATGTATGATGGTGGTTGCCACATTACGTAAGTTGCATTTTGAGGTTTATTTAAATTTGAATGACATTTTATGCAGATGTGCATGTTTATCATCAGAAGTTGTGTAGTTTGCCATTATCACATTTGCAATTGCATATGGTGTGTAAGTATTATGTTGATTATGAACATCTTTGTATTTGTTAACTAATGTTTTGTAATTTATTTTTTTATTTGTCAATTTCACAATTCCACAAATTGCACAACATTGTATTTTTTGAAAAAACAAAGATTTTTCTATTGTCCATTTTTCATTCGATTCATTTCTTGAATGCCATGTTTGGTCATAAGGTTGAAAACATTATTGACATATTTTTTTCACAACATCATGTATTTGTTTCTCGACTTTCATTTATTTGTTTTTCAAGTTGTTAATTTGTAAGCCTTATAAATGTTGTATTGCAATATCCAAAACACACAAATTAAATCTGCATACATGACAAAACAACAAATTTTAATGAAACATAATTGTCACTGCATACATGTTATTGAATGTTAAACAAAAAGAAAATTTTAATTATAAATTACAAAGTAAGGTTGGAATTAAATATAACAAAGAAAATATATTGTGAACATACATTATCAATAGAACTTGAAATTTTGAAATAAGATGTCAAAACATTTAGATTTATAAACTTGGAAGAAAAATAGTCATT
>Ga0209208_10007244_pt1 | contig 15086 bp, 7 predicted proteins | sample S1TSphfallax_3_FD_187694 | JGI IMG/M metagenome (GOLD analysis project Ga0209208, IMG submission 187694) | Host-associated microbial communities from peat moss isolated from Minnesota, USA - S1T2_Fd - Sphagnum fallax MG (SPAdes) (version 2) | ecosystem: Host-associated > Plants > Peat moss >...
TTTGAATTGACATGGTATGTTTTTTACTTCACATCAATCATCTCCCATATTCAAATTCACCACACCCATGTCTCCTTTCTATTATTGATGCATGCATCAAAAGCAATTTACATAAACACCAAAACAATGACTTATTTTATTATTGGCAAAATTTTGCCAAATTTCAACTTGAAAACTATGATTTCGACCTGTTAAAAAAAAAAATTTAAAAAATTAAACATTGAGAAAATGACCCAAAATTTTCAAATTTTCCTTTTTTATAAAAGAAAATTCTTGGTGGATCACCACACTTAGGTTTTAAAACAATAGGCAGAGACAATAGGCTCCTGTGGAGCCAAAAGGAGAAAAGCGAAATTTACTCGTGCTCGGCAGGATTCGAACCTGCGCGGGCAAAGCCCACATGATTTCTAGTCATGCCCGATAACCACTCCGGCACGAGCACTCGATATAAGACAATTGGAATAAGTCTTTATTTATACTTTGATAACTTTTGCTGGAAATTCAGGTACAGTAGGCCTGGGATATATTCTTGTATTTTGAGAGAGTAAAAGTATTCAGGAAGGACATGATTCAAATTGGGTTTGAGATTTGAGAAGGAAAATGCAAAATGCTGGAGTTGGTGTGCAAGATAAATCTTTAGAGAACAATGAATTGTGTTAAATCATTGAATCTGCCACCCCAGACCTAAATGTCATGAAATGGCCTTGGCCTTGCCAATGGACAGGCATCTGGAGATTTTGAGTGCACCCATCCAATTGATGTGTTGTTGCTTAGCCTTCAACAACATTGATGGCTCCCAAAACACTTGGTTGGCTTGCTTAGTGTCGTTAACTATTTCAAAGCAATGTTTCTCACTCTAAATGCATCAAATAAGTTGAGGACTTTGAACAACGACACTATCAACATACATAATGTTCCTTACCTTTGAGTGAATTTTAATAGTGACATCATGTTTGAGTTCCCACCTTGCGTTCGTTACTATGACATTCAAGTCAATTGTAGCGAACGAATAGGAAGTACATTGGGCACCACTTAGTGCAAGGTGAAGACAACCAACATTAAAAATGATTTTTTGATTGAGTTTTTGAAATAGCAAATGTTTGGGTCACCTATGTTGTTTAAATGATTGTTACGATGAGTTTGTTGAATCTAGTGCTCACAATGAAGTCGTTTGGGGGTGTCAAATTGATTCAACTTCCCATTGTGGACCATTATATTTTGGGTCCTTTTGCTTGCACAATTGGCTACAATTTTTTTGGTGCTATGTTTTCTAACATGTAGATTTGAAATTGTTGCATTTATTATGTTGTACACAAATTGGACATCTTTTCAAAAGTAGCAATTCACTTTAACAATCGTGTTAATCATGTTTAAGATGGCATGTGTAAAGAGGCTATAAATAGATGATGTCTTGATTGAAGGGGAGGTTTTTCGCACACTTAATGGAAAAAAAAACTTTGCAATTGTTTTATTTGCAAGTCATTTTTGTCCCAAAACCTATTCAATAAGGATGGTGACAACCCAATGGAACTTTTGAAAGGTGAACAACTTAATAAAAAGATGGACAAGTTCATGCCCTTGTGCTCTCCTAACATTTGCAATTTCATAACATCATTTAACAAACCATCCCAACAATAGAGGTTAAATTGACCACATATTTTTATTGAAGTTTATAAATCATTATTGTCACAAATTTCAATGTCATGGAATTCATTCATTTGAATGTTCATCCATGACTTGCAATGAATTTGTACCTAGCTCTTAAATTAGTTTCAATTCACTTTTAATTAATTTTTAGTTCATTTCCAGTTCACTTTCAATTAATTTTTAATTCACTTTTAGTTAAGTCTGAATTCATTTCTAATTAACTTTTAGTTCACTTCCAATTCACTTTTAATTAATTCTTAATTCACTTCCAACTCACTTCTAATTGACTATTGGTTCATTTTTAGTTCACTTTTAGTTAATTCATAGTTCACACATGGGTACAGATGGGCCACACACGGGTGCACATGGGTCACATGTAGGTTGGAAGTTCTTTTCTTAAATTTCCTTGAACTAAATGTCAAATAGGTATAAATAAAGGTAGAATTCTCAATTACTTTTAATCTATTCAACACCAATTTTGCGTATGTTCTTTTATCATAGCCTTGTCATGTTTTTATTTCTTTGCAATAAAATATCATTGGATTTTTGTTTTGCATGTGTCATGTTTTTGTTTTTATTTGTTTTGTTTCACAATTTAGATTTAGAAATAGGCCTACTTTTGTTCTCATTTTGGTTTAAGAAATCTTGTACATTTGGTTGTGTTTATACCTATGACAATTACAACTAGACATTTAGGACAGTTGTTTTTCAAGAGAAATTCCAAGTTTTAAAATGTTCATTTTTAAGATGTCTCTTAACAACTATGACAATAATGTGGGTCTCGTTAGGTGGATGCAACCTTGTGGTGATTTGAAAAATGCATGGATCATGTTTAATCATGTCAAACATGTAACCAACATAATACATTGTGTTATGAATATAAAAATGCCACAAATCTTTGGAAGATGTCAATGTTCGATATGTTGCAATTTGGTGTTGGTAATATTCCTTTTGGGTTGTTAATGAAAGTGTAATTCACAAGTTCAATAATTAGTTGAACTTCTACGACTTTTGTGTTAGACAATGGGGAGGATGCATGCTACATGTAAAATTTTCCCCTGACATTTTGTCAATTTGATTGTGCATAACTCACGTGTCATGCAATTTCTTAATGTTACATTTTTTCTTCAATATGTTTGTAGAAGTTCACATTAAAATAGCTTGCAAATATGCCAACCTATAATATGTTAGAAATAGTCCATAACAATTGGATCTAGAAATATGGGAAAGGATATGCATGTTTATACATTGTCTTTTTTTGTGATTATGTGTGAGCTTTCAAGTAAGGTTCATTGTATAGGGAATACTTGAAAGGTCTAGTCGATCAGGACAAAGGTAGGTCAGAATGAACTTTGTATAAAGCTAATTAATTTGGCAACTTGTTGCAAATGGTAATAACTATTACAAAATACACCTTCGGCTCCTCCTATACATCAAGGTCACCATGTTCAAAAGGTAAGGAAATATTTGGATCCCATAAATGATGCATAAATCTTCCCTAAGGGTAAAAGGGGGATTCACATAGGCACGACCATGTTAATTTTTCTTGTTCGTGAATTGACACCACTTCTATTTTAAACAACAATGGATCAAATGTGCATGATGGCTAATCCATTACTAATGCAAGACGTGACATTCTTATTCTCATGCATAATGTTGGGAAAATGCATGAACTTGTTTGTGATCATGGTGTTTGGCATATTGGACGATGTCCTTTCAAGTTCAATATTTAATGTTTTGCATTGCAAAAGAACAACAAACATTATTACATGGCCAAAATTGTATCAACAAAAATAATTATCGGCATTCACACTCCATGATATGATGGTCAAGGCAGTCTAGCTTCAGAAGTGCCTTTTATGAGCCTCATAAGTTTTGATTTTGTTGTGAAAATTCAAACCATTGTGTGGGAAACATGGGAAGGAAACATGTAATTGAAAGGCCCCTTGTGCTTGCAATATGGCCTTTGCAAAAAAGGACAAATTTCATTCAAGATGAGGTAACAACATTAGAAAAAACTAGTTTTTTTTGCAAGAAATTCATATGTCATTTTCAAAATATTTTTGGTGATGAGAATTGTGTCCTTATGCATCAAGCATTATATGTAAATTCTTGGCCAAAATCTATGTCAATAAAATTATTTGCCACCTTAGAACATTCAAGCTTTCAAATCAATGCAAATGGGAGATTAGTTGTGTTTTGCAAGCACAGTGTTGTCGTGTTAAGGAATAACATTTAGGATGCCACAAATGTAGTTTTACTACACATTACAACCAAAGTAATTTTAGATTATTGATCAATTATCAATATATGACCAAAATAAAATATCAGGTCATTTAAATAGATACCAATGGCTATTAATTGATAAATTTTGTATTGTCACATTTTATAAATCAATATTTGTAAGTAAAAAAACTTTTGTCACAACTAAACAAAATTCCATAAAGATTCCAATTTTTGCAATTTACATGAGTTTTTTGGTTGGAACTTATCTAGTCAATTTTTTTTGTTATAGCTATACTATTAAAAGAATAAAAAATCACTATATAACTTTAATGATAAGCCCCAAAGTTCAATAAAAAAAATTTAAAATCTTAATTTGTTTTTTGGGTGGAACACTTAAACAGAAGACATCCAACAATTAGTTTGTCACCCATGTAGTTTCTTCCACTAGGGTATAAATTCATATACAACATCACCAATGATGCACCCTAACACACACAAAAATATGATGTGATAATTAGAGATTCCCCAACTTGCATGTGTATGGATTTTATCACAGTGATGACAAGTTTGTTGGGCACGTTGGGAAAGTGGGTGCACTATAAACACATCTACTACATTTTACAACATGTAATATATTATGGGCAATTGGAAGAATTCATTCATCATTTGACTTGGAGTTGGAACAAATTTCAATGAGTAGCAAGTCATGTTAAGCAAGTCACTCTTGTCATGTATAGAGAGTGAAGTATAATTCAAAATTGTAAACTTGTAATGTGTGTAGATGGACAATACATTATATATTTATACATATTTGTCTTGTGTTCTTTCATTTGGTTTTACTCATGAATGTGGAATGCAAGAAAGTGCATGTCATTTATGTTGTTGAATTTTGAGAAAAAAAACATGAAAAATCAAATATTTAGCATTATAAACATTGTATACAAATTAGTTCATACTATCTAAAACTTCAAATATAATCCAAAATGAAAAACTAGTTTTTGTATATGAATATGGAAAATGTACATTAAATACACACAAATGTCAACTATTGAATTTTTTTCATTTTGTTTTGTTCGAGATGAATTTGTTTATTCAAATACTTGGATGAATGTGAACTATGAAAAAATGCATCCAAAATAACATCATCAGTTGAGCAATTTGATATGCAAGATGATGTTTTTGATGTGAAACTTGAAGTACAATCTAACATAAAAAAATGCAACAAAGTCCTTAAACAAATGTTAACTTTGTTTACAACTTTCATCCATTTCCAATGTTCCAAAGTTTTCATTTGTTACCAATTTTCGTCCATGCTCACAATATCACCATGTGACAAAATATTTATACATGCCATTGAATATTACTTCAATATGGCAAAGTATATTTCAAGAATATTTTATTTATGTGGCAATGAATATTTTGAAAAGATTTTTTTAGGTTCATGATGTTCACCATTTTGGGTGGTGAAAGTTATATTTTTAATCATTGTTGGGTAATGCAAGGTAAAGAAATAACCTAAAGGTGCTTTATAACTTTTCTTTGTAAATTATAATGGATTATCATGTTGAGTTTTGAATAATTCATGACAAGGGAACGAATCTTGGAAAATTTTGTAAAAGAATACAAATTAATAGGGTAGTGGGAATCTTACAATGATTTTCATGAATTTAGATGAAAAAGGTTTTCATAAATTGGATGTTTAGTTATAATGCACTATGAGTTGTTATAATACAATTAAAAAGGTACATGGCCTTGATTGCTAGGTACATGGTACTTAGGTAGATGCAATGGGCAAGAACCCAATATTGTAGTATAGGGTTAATTTCCACATTGACAAATGAATAATAATAATTTTAAAAAATCAATTCGTTTAAAATTTTGAAATTATGTATTTTTTCATCATCTATTATAATATTGTGATATGAGTAGTGAAATTATTTAGAGTGTAACCTATGATAATTATCATGAATTTCAACATGTTAACTTCATATTTTTTCAAACTTTCATTTCACTATTTTGAAGATTATTTAGTGACAAAATTGACCTAAGGGTAAGGTAGGCACTTTAAAAAAAAGGATAAAAATCTATAAAAATGAATAATAAAAAATAACATGCCTCTCACATTAATGAAATAAGTTACATTAATCACTATTTTTCAATTTGAACAAGAATATATGTTTAAAAGTTGAACATATTTTTTGTCTTGCAAGACCCAAATTCAATTTTAGGTAGAATCTTGAAGTGTAAGTGTTCTTTTGGGACATGTTTGTTGTTTTCCAAAAAAAAATGATTTTGTTTGTTTTTCTATTGTGAATTCAATTATTATTTTTTCATTTTTGGAGAAATTTTATCCATATTTTTGATATAGCAAAATTGAAAGAAAAACCTTGTGACACACATGAGACAAAAAAATCTTGAAGTCATAGACATTAGGATTTGTTATGACTAAATATTCATCTAATCCAAAAAAACTTGAACCTAAATAATAACGCACTAACAATAAACATATAATTGTATTAAACAACATACAAGTGGTAGACATCAAATATCATTAACATAAATCATTATACCCTTTTTAACAATGTGATCCATTCAAATATATCTACATGAATTCATCATAATAATGTTTTAACTTAACACATGTTATACGTGACGTAAAATACAACATGACATAAAACAAGTTCAATATTAATACATCATGTAGTCTAGGTTTTCTTCTTAATGTTGTAATCAAAACACATTCACACATTCCATTAAAGTGGCATTAAAATATAAACAATTGATAATTTAAAACCACACTTGCACAATGAGCCACATATTTTTTGTCATCTCTTTGATTAAAAGATTAGGAAAAATTTGAAAAATTTTGTTTTCTTAGTGTAAATTTGATTAATTTTGTTGTGTTTTGGGGAAAATTTGAAAAATATTCAATATTAAAAATTGAGAAAACAAAATAGTGAAAATAGGATGTCCAATTTGAAGTTAATTAGAGTGTAAGCACCTTTCATTTATCAAGGTTCTTCTGAATCTTGCCTTATTTCTTTTATTTCTTGACTTTTCCAGGTGAAAGGTCTATTTCAAATTTCCTATGTCTATGTCAATTTGCAAATTTCAAAATTGTTTCCTCATAGGCTTTGGAGCATTCATCCTTTTTTCTTTCATCCTTTGTTTCATGTAACTTCAAACCCATTTTCATTTGCAATTAGTAGGTATTCTCTCGTTTCAATATTTTGTCCATGACATCATTTCCTGTATTTTGGATTGCGTTTTCTTGAATCTTTGCTTGCACTCTTCAAGCACAAAGCAAAAGCCCAATTCTCCACTTGATTTCTTCCACTTTCACAATGTGATTTTTTTTTACATCATGAAATGCTTGAGGTTGTTGTGATAATGATAAACAACAATTGTTTAACATGGTTTGTTGATGTTAATCAATATGGTATGCTTTTACATGAGTTTTGCAAACCTTATGATCAAGGTCGACATCATTCATTTCTTGGTAGTATACTAGTGATTAGGAGGTTTTCAAATTGAACAAGCACAACAATATAAAATAACAATTGGGTTCAACAACAATGTTGTGAACTTGCTAAACCATTCACTTGTTGAATGAATATATGTTTTGGGATGGGTGTAGGTGAGAGTGGAGGTCCCACTTTATGGTTTGAATGGCTCAATGTTGTTTTCAAGAAGATGTTGTTGGTTATCAATATTCTAGGACATTGGTATATTCCCTTCTACCTCTCCATTTGAAGAACTTTTTTTGGGAATCTTCTACTTTTTTGTTTATTGTTTGTTCTATTCCTTTGATGTGTCATGCATGTCAAACTTTTGTTTTGTTTTGTTTTTTGAATGACCTACTTTGATTGTCCATCATAGCCAAAATTCTTAAACTTTGGGAGACTTATCTTTCAAATTGAAGTTTGCACCCTTAGAATAGGAAATATAGAAATGCTTTTTCCTTTGGCCCACCTTTTTATAGGTTATGAAAGTTCAACTTTGCACAAAGGCTAGGGCATAAGGTTTGATGCTATTGGGAACATCTTGAGGAACAAGTTGAGAACTTGGGGGACACACACACACACACACACACACAGGGAATGGATTGGTAACATGGTGGGAACACATTGGGAACATCAAAATCCAAAAAAATCACCCCTCTTCCAAAAAAGAAAATTGAACCTCTTGGGTGTAGGCTGCATTACCTTATTGGCCGAGTAGAATTTCTATTCTTAATTGTGTTTCTCACCCTTTTTTTTTTATTTATTTTTTGCTGAGTTTAATATCCTGGGTAGCATTTGCTTTACAAAATTCCTGAACCCCATTCCTACGTATGGCCAATGAGATCATATGTCAAGTGAAAAAAACAAAACAAAAAACCGTTAAATACATACGGTTGACATATAAACAAAGTCAGGCATAATTTCATCCCCATTATTTTTATTCTAACTTTAAGCCTCAACATATATGCACATGTAAAAGGGTAAATATGAAAAATGACTCTTTCTCATGTTTGTCTAGGTGATGATGGCATTAAAAATTTGAAACTCAGAAAACCATCAATTTTTTCCTTTCTTTCTTTTTTTTTCATGAGCGACTCCACTGCTGCTACATATATTTTCACTTCTCCTACTTGTACACCTACTATAATTCCTCTCGAACCTTGTGCATTAAATGCTGAGTTTCAGCATTTCATACTGAGATTTAATAAAATTTCACTACTTTACGGATACCACTCCTTGTGCATTAAATGCTGAGTTTCAGCATTTCATACTGAGATTTAGTAAAATTTCACTACTTTAGGGATACCACTCCTTGTGCATTAAATGCTGAGATTTAGTAAAATTTCACTACTTTAGGGATACCACTCCTTGTGCATTAAATGCTGAGTTTCAGGATTTCATACTGAGATTTAATAAAATTTCACTACTTTACGGATACCACTCCTTGTGCATTAAACGAAATCACTAACCAAAAACAGGATCTTCTTGTCAGGACCCAAAAAAAAACGTCCCTTTTTTTCTCTTCACACTTGAAAACTGAAAACCTACTTTTGCTGAGGAAAATCTAAAAGCTTTGAACTAAAACAAGAAAGTGGAGTAGTAGTCATAACACAAAACCAAGAAGCTCTCTTTGGTTTTGAATGCTATGAGGGATTTTGAGTAGCAGAGAAATTGGGAACTATCCCCACTCAGCTCAGTTTGCAAAGAGGAGTGTTTTGTGATGTTTTTTTTGAGGAGTTTTACATTCACAGATTGATTGATAGGATGTGTTGAGTTTTGAGTTTTGAGTTTTATGGGCATTTCTGATGATGGGTTGGTGGGTCATCTGCAAACTGAGAAAATTTTATGAGTTGAGATTGTGAGTAACAGAGATCAATGGGTATTTCTGATAATGGGGTCATTTGCCAAAAAAAATTGAGCTGAGATGTGAGACATAGAGATCAATGGATACCTATTTCTGATGATGGGTCATGTGCAAAAACCCAAGAATTCTTTTGAGTTGAGAGGTGAGGAAACAGAGATCAATGGTGATTTCTGATCATGGGTCATTTTGCAAAACTGAGAATTTTTTTTTGGAGTTAAGAGGTGAGAAATAGAGAGCTCAAGAAGGTTGACAAAAAGTATTAAGTTTTGGATTTGTTTTTTTTGTTTATTGTTGTTGGTTGTGGAGGATTGTTAGGAAATGATTTTACTTTCTTGACAAACTGACCTTTGACAAAGTTTTGCTTCTTCAAGCTCTCTCTCTGGATTGCTTCAAGAGCTATGGAGGAGTCCGCACAGATCACAGTGGGGAACCTAAGACTGACGGCAAGAGCAAAGGAGTTGGCTGAGTATCTTGAGTTGAAAGTGGGGATTGTGGATCGTTGCAAAGTGAAGCGAGCTTTCTTGGACATGCCTACTCATGCTTTTGTGCATTTTGCATCTGCTAATGTGGCCAAAGAAGCTTGCCGCTTGGGAGAGCATGGACAGCTTGAATTCCAAGGTCAAGTTCTGAAAGTCTGCATGAGCAATCCAGGGAGAGGGGTATCTAAAACTTCACTAGGTATGCATAGTTCTTTTTAACTCTTTGCCAGTGATGATGCTCTTGCAGATTTTGTGGTTGTGCTTGCAGGCAGCTCTCAGGGAACCTAAAATGGGGATTTTCTTGAGGCATTTTTTTGGGGTGAGAAGTTCTTGCATTTTTCTAGGTTGCTGGGATGCAGTTAGTTCTCAAGCCAGCTTTATGATCAGGCAAGGTATGGGAACCTTGTAGAGGCATCAATCAAATGGGGTGAAGAATCAGATGTTGCTCACCATCTTTGTGTTTCTACCTGTGGACTGTTTTGAATGGAACAGGAAACATCATGGAGTTGACAGAGGTGAAGCTGCAGGTGGGTTGTCTCACAGGCCCACATGAGCTTCTTTGTAGCTGGGTAGGTCCTTCCAGTTGCACATTTTGTGTTGACAAGCAGGAATGGAAATTGTACTTCCTGTTCAGTCTTGTGAAGAAGATTGAGCTCAAGTACGTGCCATGTGATATTAAGCTGGAGCTTCTGCTTCGGGATCTACGGGTTGTGAAAGAGGTGCAATGTTCAAGACAGAAAGAGCCAGCTCTGATGATGCTCTTGCAGCTTTGGTTGCCTCCATTGATCTTTTTTAGGACAGCAAGAGACGACGTCTACTGTAGCACGTCATCCCCATTGCTTGATGATGATGATCCATGGATCCGGACGACAGATTTCACCCCTGACAAAAGCATCGGCCGCTGCTTTGCCTACAGCATCAGTGTCTCACCTAGGCAAGGATCCATGTTTCGGAAACTGCTTGCATTTTTCAAGCAGCAGAGATTGGGATTCAAAATACCCCTTCCACCACTACAGCTCTCTCATGAAACCACCAGCAGCCCGAATGTGAGAGGTGAATTCTTCTTTGTCCCGAAGCAGCCAGGAGTGAGCTTTGACATCATGTTCCTAATCAACGTGCTGGTGCACCGAGGTACAATAAATGTCACCAGCTTGACAGATGCATTTTATAACGAGCTGAGGGCTGATCACAAGCTAGCTGAGCTTGCGCTGCTCCATATCCTCTCATATACCCACCCTGTGTTTGATGCTGCAAAGAGGCTACAGCAAGTGATGGAATGGATGCGAAACAGTAAGGTGAGCCGAGAAAGCAGTTTAGGGTCTGCTAATATGGTTGTTCGCAGGCTGGTTTTTACACCTACCAGGGCTTACTGCCGTGCCCCTGAGGTGGAGATGTCAAACCGTGTGCTACGGCACTTTGGTCATATATCTGAAAGGTTTTTGAGAGTGTCATTCATGGACGATAACCAGCAGCATTTGACTTCACCAGCACTGACAGTGCCTATTGCTCCCATCACTCGAGAGCTTTCAACAATCCATGGGTTTAACCGGACTGAGCTCTATTATAGAGTTTTGAGCATTCTGGAGCATGGGTTTGAGCTATGTGGTCTGAGGTATTCCTTCCTGGCCTTCTCAGCAAACCAGCTGCGGGATGGCTCTGCGTGGTTTTTTGCAGGGAATACAAACAAAGTGAGGGAATGGATGGGGTGCTTTCCGAGGTTTAACGTGGCCAAATATGCAGCCCGTATGGGACAGTGTTTCTCATCAACATTCTCAACCCTGACAGTTTCCAAGGAGCATGTCATTGATCTTCCTGATATAATTCGAAATGGGTACACCTTTTCTGACGGGATTGGAAAAATTGCACCCGATTTTGCATTGCAAGTGGCAGAGTCTCTGCATTTAGAGAAGAACCCACCTTCTGCCTATCAAATCCGATATGCAGGCTACAAGGGAGTGGTGGCACAATGGAGTGGAGATCTGCATGTTCAATGGAAGCTGGGTTTGCGTGACAGCATGAAAAAATTCACCTCCCAACATCTGGAGCTTGAAGTTGTGGGCTGGTCACGTTTCCTGCCTTGCTATCTCAATCGACAGATTGTCAATCTATTGACAACTTTAGAAGTAGAAGATTCTGTGTTTGAAGCATTACAAACTGCACAGTTGGAGCGGTTGGAATTGTTTCTCAATCTTCCAGCCATGGCATTGGAAGTACTGACATCAACATGTACAGGTGACCTCTACAGTACAGCAGTGAGTATGCTTCAAGCTGGCTTCCACCCAGCAGCAGAGCCACACTTGTATAACATGCTTCTCTCGATTCGTGCTCACCAACTTCAAGACCTTGTGTCCAAGACAAGGATTTTTGTGCCACAAGGGCGGTGGCTGCTGGGTTGTTTGGATGAAACAGGGTTGCTACAATATGGTCAGTGCTTCATCAAAGTGTCAGAGCCTTCTGCTAGTTATGGGTGCCATCATCCTGGAGATGGGTCATCTGTCAAAGTTGGGCATCCTCCATCAACGCAGGTAATCCAAGGGAAAGTGGTGATGACCAAAAACCCTTGTATGCATCCTGGTGACATTCGGGTATTAGATGCTATTGATGTACCTGAGTTGCACCACATGATAGACTGTCTTGTGGTACCCCAAACTGGGGAGCGACCTCACCCAAACGAGGCATCTGGAAGTGACCTTGATGGGGATCTCTACTTCACATGTTGGGATCCAAGACTTATCCCTCCAAGTGGAATCAGTGCAACTCCTATGGACTACAGTGCAGAACTGATCCGAAACCTGACTCGCCCAGCAAACATCCGTGTATGTATATCACAGAATTCCGCCATTCGGTTGTTGTTGCCCTTGTGGAAGAACACTCTTCGTCTTTTAGATGATGCATGGATGTTGTCAATCAGGTTGTAGGAATATGTATCAGGTTAAGGTTTTAGAGAGATGAATGGCAGTTTGTCGCCTTCTGATAAGCTTGTGTGTGTGTGCATGCAGGATGTTGTCGAGTTTTTTGCCAAGCACATGGTGAACGACAGTCTGGGTGTAATCTGCAATGCACATGTGGTGCATGCAGATCGTAGCCCTTTGGGTGCCTTGGATGAGAATTGTTTGGAGCTTGCCAAGCTTGCAGCTATGGCAGTAGACTACCCGAAAACAGGCAAGGCAGCCAGTCTGCCTTCACACATGAGGCCAAAAGTGTATCCTGATTTCATGGAAAAAGATGCAAGTGTGACATATCAGTCAAATAAGGTGATTGGCCGTTTGTACAGGAATGTAAAGCGAATAGTTAATGAGGAAGGTGAGAATTTTCTGCAGAAGGAACGAAGTGATAACTTGAAGCAGAGTTATGACAGTGATTTAGAGTATGCAGGGTTTGAGGAGTTCTTGGAAGAGGCGTGGACATCCAAAATCTCTTATGATGAGCAATTGCGAGGTCTGATGGCACATTTTGGTGTGCAAAATGAGGCGGATGTTGTGACAGGCCATTTGATGTCTTCGCCTCACCTCTATGGTCGCCTTCTAGGGGACTTGAAGGAGCGAATGAAGAATGCCTATACCTCACTTAGAAAAGAGTTTCGAGCGGTTTTTGAAACTCGTCCAAATGCAGACAAGTTGGAACATGTAACAACACCTGCTGCCACAGTTGATGAGCCCATGGATCTGGCACCAAAGGCATCTGCATGGTACCATGTCACATATCACCCTAATTGGAGAGCAAGAGCAAAACTCCTGCTTGAGGATTCTGAGCACTTGCTTCCAGGCCATCTTCTCAGCTTCCCGTGGATTGTTGTTGATGTCCTGGGCACAATCAAAGCCATGAAGTTGGAATCTACCTGCTGTCATTGAGCAGCTCGATTGCAGTTCCAACAAAAAAAGACTATCTGGTTGTGCCCATACCCACTTTGAACATGGCTGGACATGATGATGATGACCATGCTTCTCACCTTCTTGGCCTTGCAACCAAAGTTCTCTTAAATTCTTGTGTCTTTTATGTACTATTTCTGCAGCTTCCAAAGTCTCTTCATTGGCCTTTGATAGAATGGGCATAATAGCAACCATATCCAATCCATGGATTGTTTTCTGAAGGTGTTGTCTGAAAGATCTCCATCTGTGCCAGACCTTGAATGTATGGTTGTTCCCTGGCAGCTCTATCACAATCCATGCCAGCACTCCCATTGCTGCCTCTCATGCCCAATGCCTCCTTACGTTAAGCAGTGTTCATTCCTGACAAACAAGATCTATAGCAAGCTGGTTTCAAGGTCTCCAGATATAGTGAACCCTGCATAACTCTCTGGCCTGTTGACCAGCAAACCCATGTTCTACATCTGAGGTTGCACTTGCAACTTTTGACATCAAATGGTCTTCTTATGAAACGGCCCACATCTTCAATTCCTCCTGAGCTTTGTCCACAAATCCAACTTCACATTATCATCATGGCCTGGCCGTGCTTGATTCTTTTGTAGCAAGGAGTTCATATAAAAATGGGAACAATTGTCGATAGCCTGGGAGAAAACTAAATCCCAAAAGCACACACTAAATTCTACCAATTGAAGAAGATTGTAACAAATGTGTGGAAACAACCTTGAAACACATGAGGTTGCCTTGGAACATGACGGGTGGTCATGAGCTAGGCAATATATTTTTTGATCATTTCTCCATTTGTTTTGATTGATACCAAACATAAGTTTGTATACCAATCTATTGTCAATTGTTAAGAGCATTGTCAAATACCTTTTGATGGGAAGCTTCACAACCTCAATGAGGTTTCAAAAACCACAAATGATGTTCTACGAGAAATTAAACAAACGATCTACTTAATGTTTTCACATGATGGTGTTTGAAAACATTATGTTTCAAAATGTGTTTGAACTTAAATCAAGTTCAAACATAACCTACAACTTTTTTGTTCATCAAGAATATGGTATTTGTTGTCTTGATGATTTACCTCATATCAAAAAAGGTTAATAATCATGGGCTCAACAATGGTGGTCACAACTCTTGAAACTTTGTAGTAGTAGTTAACCTCAACTTGTTGATGGTTTTATTCAAATCCTTTCCAAGATGCCAAACTTTTGTGTTTCATCACTTTTCGTTCAACCATAAGAAGCACTAAGTTTCTCTATTTACTATGAAGATCTAGTTTCAAAACGTTGTTGAAAACTCCTTAAAAGAAGCTTATCAAATCTCATCAAAGACTTATTCAACGATGGAACAAGACAAGAAGTGGCTTGGCTTGCGGTACTTCATGTGTGATGAAAAGCATCAATAAAGTTTTGATTAATCACTAAATTTCTCTTGTACGAAGTTTTAAATGAAGTTTCTTGAAAGAAAAAGCAAAGAAAGTTTTTTGGGCTTCATATAA
>Ga0209208_10007245_pt1 | contig 15085 bp, 9 predicted proteins | sample S1TSphfallax_3_FD_187694 | JGI IMG/M metagenome (GOLD analysis project Ga0209208, IMG submission 187694) | Host-associated microbial communities from peat moss isolated from Minnesota, USA - S1T2_Fd - Sphagnum fallax MG (SPAdes) (version 2) | ecosystem: Host-associated > Plants > Peat moss >...
CGGATGGTGGCATTTCAGCCAGGAGGAGGCATAGGCGATCAGCGCGAAGGACGCCGCGTGGCTCTCCGGAAAGCCGTAGCTGCCGAAGCCTTCGAGCTGCGAGAATGTCCGTTCCGCGAAGTCCCGTTCATAGCCGTTGGCGACCATGCCGTTCACCAGCTTGTCGCGAAACTTCGAGACGCCGCCGGTCATCTTGAACGTCGCCATCGAGCGCCGCAGCTGGTCGGCCTCGGTCGCGGTGAAGCCGGCGCATTCGATCGCAACCCGCATCGCCTGTTCCTGGAACAGCGGCACACCCAGCGTCTTGCCCAGCACCCTCTCCAGCTCCGGCTTCGGGTACACCACCGCCTCCTTGCCTTCGCGCCGGCGCAGATACGGGTGCACCATGTCGCCCTGGATCGGCCCCGGCCGGACGATCGCCACCTCGATCACCAGGTCGTAGAATGTCCTTGGCTTGATCCGCGGCAGCATCACCATCTGCGCCCGGCTTTCGATCTGGAACGTGCCCAGCGTGTCGGCCTTGCGGATCATCGCATAGGTGCGCGGATCCTCGGCCGGGATGCTCGCCAGGTCGAGCGCGATGCCCTTGTGCTCGCGCAGCAGATCGAAGCCGCGATTCATGCAGGAGAGCATCCCCAGCGCCAGGCAGTCCACCTTCATGAATTTCAGCACATCGATGTCATCCTTGTCCCATTCGATCACCTGGCGCCTGTCCATCGCCGCCGGCTCGATCGGCACCAATTCGTCCAGCCGGTCGCGGGTCAGCACGAAGCCGCCGGGATGCTGGGAGAGATGCCGCGGTGTGCCGATCAGTTGCCGCGCCAGCTCGATCGCCAGCCGCAGGCGCCGGTCGGAAAGATCGAGATTGAGATCCGCGACATGCTTCTCTTCGACCCCCTCCTCGGACCAGCCCCAGACCTGGGCGTTCAGCATGGCGATCAGATCCTCCGGCAGGCCCAGCGCCTTGCCGACATCACGCAGCGCGCCCTTGCTCCGGTAGCGGATCACGGTCGAGCACAGAGCGGCGTGATCGCGCCCATAGGTGTCGAACACCCATTGCATCACGATCTCGCGCCGCTCGTGCTCGAAATCGACATCGATGTCCGGCGGCTCCCGCCTTGCCTCGGAGATGAAGCGCTCGAACAGCAGGTCATTGCGCGCCGGATCGATCGAGGTGATGCCGAGCACGTAGCAGACGGCGCTGTTGGCGGCCGAGCCCCTGCCCTGGCACAGAATCCCCTGGCCGCGCGCGAACCGCACGATCGAATTGACCGTCAGAAAATACGGCGCGTAGTCCAAGGTCTCGATCAATGTGAGCTCATGGTTCAGGATCGCGGCGACATCCTCCGGCACCTCGCCGTCATAGCGCCACGCCGCCCCTTCCCAGGTCAGCCGCGCCAGCGCCTGCTGCGGCGTCAGGCCCACAATCAGGGCTTCCTCCGGATATTGATAGCTCAGCTCCTCCAGCGAAAACCGGCAGCGCGCGGCGATCTCCAGGGTCCGGGCCAGCGCCTCCGGGTAGCGCGCGAACAGCCGGTGCATCTCCGCCGGCGGCTTCAGATACCGGTCGGCATGGCGTTCGCGCCGGAAGCCGGCATCGTCGATCGTGCAGTTATGCCGGATGCAGGTCACGACATCCTGCAGAATCCGCCGCCCCGGCGCGTGGAACAGCACGTCGTTGGTGACCACCGTCGCCACCCGCGCTTGCGCCGCCAGGTTTGAGAGTTCGAACAGCCGCAGCTGGTCGTTCGGCCGCCGCCGCAGGGTCAACGCCAGATAGGCGCGATCGCCAAACCCCTCGGCCAGACGCCGCAGCCGCATGGCGCAAACCGCATCGGCCTCGTCCGGAACCAGCACCAGGATGAGACCTTCGCCATAGGCGATGACATCTGCCCAATCGAGCCGGCATTGCGCCTTGCCGCCGCGCTGCTTGCCGAGCGAGAGCAGCCGGCACAGCCGCGCATAGGCCGCGCGATCGGTCGGATAGGCCAGCACCGACATCCCATCGGCCAGGTCCAGACGGCAGCCGACGATCAGCCGCAGCCCGGATTCCCGCGCCGCCACATGGGCGCGCACGATCCCCGCCAGGCTGTTGCGATCGACGATCGCCATCTCCCGGATGCCAAGCGCCGCGGCCTCGCCGAATAATTCATGGCAGGCGCTGGCGCCGCGCAGAAAGCTGAAATGCGAGGTGCATTGCAGCTCGGCATAAAGCGGCCCGCTCATCCAAAAATGCCGTGCATGAACCAGCTTTGCGATCCGCTCGCCGCATCCTCCCCATCGCCGGCCCGAAAAATCCAGAACCGCTCGCCGGCCTCGTCCTCGACGCGGAAATAATCCCGAATTGTGGCAAGCTCCGCGTCGCGCTTCCACCATTCGCCGAACACCCGCTCCGGCCCATCAGCGCGCCGGACCCGGCGGCGAATGCCGCGCCAGTTGAAGCTGACAGGCGGATGGTCGGGCAGCAGCGCCACGGTCTCGATCAGCTCGGGCGGCGCCAGCAGCCGCGCCGGCCGAGGCCAATCGGGCCAGCTCCCGCCCGCCGGCGGCGCCGCCGGCGGGATCTTGCGGATCGCCCGTTCGGGCACGTCGCTGGCCACCGGGGCGAACCGGTAAAGCCGGTCCTCCCCGACCCGGTTGGCCAGCGTGTCGATCAGCGCCGAGACATCGCGCTCCGGCGCCTCCGCGAGCAGCGAGGTCCTGATCTGCCTGGTCTCGAACGGCTCGGCGCGCGTGGCGCAAAGGCTCATCATCTCCACCCCGAACCCCGGATCGATCGTCTCGATCTTGTCGCAAAGCAGCCGCGTCAGGCGCTTCGGCCCGCGGACGGGTGCTGCGGTACCCACACGGATCGCGGCGATGCCGCGATCGACCCGGTGGAACAGCAGGTCGAGCCGGCGGGCGCCGAGGCCCTTGGCTTCCAGCCGCTCGCAAAGCTCCACGACCAGTTGGCCGGTATAGCGGGCCAGCGTCTCCGGCGCGCCGATCGGCTCGGCGAACATCCGCCTGGCCTCGATCAGCTCGGGCGGCCGCACCGGCTCGATCGGCTCGCGCAACACCCCCAGCGCCTGGTCGAGCCGGCGATGCAGCTGCGGTCCGAAGCGCAGCGCCAAAGGTGCGCGCGGCTGCGCGGCGAGATCGCCGATGCGCGCGAAGCCCAGCCTGCGCAGATCCGCCACCATCGGCGCAGCCAGCCGGAGGGCGGCGACCGGCAGGCGCAGCAGGGTCTTCTCACTCTCGCCGGCCGGCGCCACCAGCACCGGCCCGGCAAGGTAGCGGGCGAACGCATGCGCCGCCCCCCAGCTATCCGCGATGGCGGCGCGCGCGGCAACGCCGGCCAGGGCCAGCTTTTCGACCATCTCCGCCAGCATCGCCGCCTCGCCGCCATGCAGATGCGCAGCGCCAGTCGCCTCGATGACGATCCCGTCAGGCGGATCGGCTGCCACGACCGGCGAATAACGCTGCAGCGCCCATAGCGCGAGGCTCTCCAGGCCCCTGGCATCCGCCGCCGGCTCGGCATCCCGCACGTCCAGCGCCGCAACCAGAGCCTGGGCCTTGGTCACCGCCATGCCGACCCGCAAACCCGCCGCCTGCGCCGCCCGGTTGGCGGCGAAAACCTCCCGGCGGCCGCCGACGCGGCCGGTCAGCACCAGCGGCCTTTCCTCATCCCGCGGCGCGGCGCCCCGCAGCTTCCTCGTCAGCCGGTCGGTGGGCCAGGCCGGCAGGTAGAGCGAGACGACCCTGGGCATCACAAGCCTCCACTTCAAAATCCGCCGCTTCGCCGGCGCGGCACCGGATCAGCTCAACCTGCCAGCGCGGCCGGCCGATGCCGGCAACCGGCAGCGGCGCCGATGGCAGCGCCGAGACCCGCCAGCGCGTCGCCGCCGCCGTCGGCTGACCGAAATCCACGGCATCCGTCTGCCGGCGCCACCTTCGCAGGGCGATGCCAAGCCCGCCGGACGTCTCCGCGGCGAGCTGCAGCCGCCGGGAATTGGTCATCGTCAGCTTGGCCACCTCCGCCACCACCCCGCCCAGGCCGCCATGCCGCAGCCCTTCCTCGAAACAGGAAAGCAGGGTCTTCTCATCTCCGGCCTCGACATAAATGACCCGGTCAGGCGCCAGGCCAGCCTGGGCGATGGCGGGCGCAAACAAATCCTGCCGGTTCACGCACCATAAAATCTGCCCCTTGGTGCGCGCCGCGATCCCCGCCGCGAACAAGGCGGCGGCCGCGCCATCCACGGCGCCATTGCCGCCGCCCGCCACCTCATGCAACGCCCCCATCGCCAGACCGCCGCCCGGAAGATGCTGGTCAATCGCCGCCAACCCGAACGGCAAAACCGCCGCCACAGGCCTCGCCCCGGCTTCGAGTCGCCGGATTTTCTCACGCAAAACCTCGATCACAGCGGGTGGAAGCACAACCAAACCTTTCAACAAGGCCCGCTATGTTCTTCTTTTGTTCCAGCGAGTCAAGAGCGCCCGCACCGGCGCGTCCTGGGGTTTGACCTATGGCAAGCAAGGCCAGGGGGCTTTGCCCCCCAGGCGGGGAGTCCCTGGACCCCCACCAAAGGCTGAGCCCTTAAAGGGGGGTCGTCGCGCCGAAGGCGCGCGTCCCGCGCGACGGGGGCAAACCCCCCTGGCCTTGCCTACGATAACTCAAACCCATGACAGCTGGTACGGGCGCTCTAGACTGGCTCCGGGACATCGGGGGTTTCCGCCTCTTCGGCCGGGGGGGGTTCGGCGGCGATCTTTGGGGTGCGCGGTTTGCGGGGGGTTTTGGCCTTCGCCGCCGGCGCGTGTTCGATGATGGGTTTCGCGTCCGACTGGCTGATCTGATGTTCGAGATCGGCGATCTGGGCCAGCGCCGCCTTCAGCGCCTTGTTCGCCTCGCGGTTCTTGGTTTTCAGGGTGGCGTTGGCGGCGGCGAGTTGTTCGACCTGGCTGCGCAGCGCGTCCTTGCTGATCGGCGCCGCCTTGGCGGGGGCTGTCTTTTTGGCGGCGGCTTTGGACGTGGTTTTGACCGGCTTCGCGGCGATACGGGCCGCCGCCTTCCTGGGCTTCGCGACCTTGGACGGTTTGCTGGTCTTTTTCGTTGCGGCTCTCGCCATCGTCGATGTCCTTCCTGTGAACGTTCGACTCCTCATAGGGCATTTCGTCGAAAAACGGAATCCGTCACGGCGTCAGTACACCGCGTGATCGCCGCGTTCGGGCAAGGCGGCGCCCGCGATGACGGATTTGTAGAAATCGAACAGCGTTTCGGTGCCGGTCGAGGGCGTTGCCGCTTCGTCGTAGCGGCCGGTCGCGGGGTTCAGCAGCAGCATGGACTCGGTGGCATAGTACCGGCCGATGCGGGCGAATTCGGCCTTTTCCGCGAGCGATGGTTTGAGGCGGGATGCGGCGCCGAGGCCGCCGATGATGACGTCGAGCAGGGCGACGGGCACGTGGCGGAAACGCGGCTTGCGTTGCAGGAGGGCGAACAGCGCCTCGCCCTGCTCGAGCGGCGTGATCGCGGCGCCTGGGCCGCCGATGGGCAGGATGCGGTTCCAGCGGCTTGGATTATCCAGGCAGCCGGCGAGGTAGGCGCCGAGGTCGCCGTCGCTGATCGGTTTGCACGAGGTCAGCGCGCCGTCGCCGAAGACCAGGAACGGCTTGCCGCGCCGGACGCGCTCGATCTGCCCCGAAAGCGACTTGAAGAAGGCCGTCGGCCGGACGATGGCGTAGGTGAGGCCGGAGTCGATGAGGGTTTTTTCGAACGCAAGCTTGGCGTGCTGGAAGGCGAGGAGTGGCTTTTGCACGCAGATGGCGGAGAGCAGCACGAACTGGGTGACGCCGGCCTCCCCTGCGGCGGCGAGGATGTCCACATGCGCCTGGTGGTCGATGGCCCAGGCGTCCTTGGGCGCGCCGGTGCGGGAGGCCATGCAGGAGATGACGGCATCGAATCGGTCGCCCCGGAAGCCGTCGCGGCGGAGCGATTCAGGGTTGGTGACGTCGACAACTTGAAATGTGGCGCCTGGCGATGCGGCTTGGTCTGGCGGCTTGCGGACGAAGCAGACAACTTCGTGGCCGCGCCGCAGGAGCGCCTGCAAGGTCGCGCGGCCGATGGTGCCGGTCGCACCCAGCAGGCAGACGCGGCGGCGCGGGGTTTCGGGCGCTGTCATGCGCGCCTGAGTATCGTTAGTGTGTCGCTGAAGTAAGGAAGCAAGCGCTTCTTTTTTGAAAAAAAGAAGCAAAAAACTTTCGCTAACTGGGCCAGTGGCCGTGTCACCCGCACGGGATAAAGAAGCGAAGTTTTTTTTGCTTCTTTTTTGTTCACAAAAAAGAAGTGCTTTCTTCCTGCTCTGTCCTGTTCAATTTCCCGGCTTTGGTAGTTCACAATCGCCTTTTGCTAGGGCAGAATACTGGCATCAATGTCCGGCGCCGGCCGACCGGGCTAAAAACTGGAGGAATATATGTCTCACCGCATGCGCTTCGGCATTTTTCTGGCGCCGTTCCACAAGCCGGGGATCAATCCCACCCTGGCACTCGAGCAGGATCTGGAGCTGATTTCCTGGCTCGATCGCTGCGGCTATGACGAAGCCTGGTGCGGCGAGCATCATTCCGCCGGCTCGGAAATCAGCGCCAGCCCGGAAATCCTCATCGCCGTCGCCTCCCAGCGCACGCGCAGCATCAAGCTCGGCACCGGCGTGGTCAGCGTCAGCTATCACAACCCGCTCTGGGTCGCGGAGCGGATCGTGCAGCTCGATCACCTCACCCGCGGCCGGGTGATGCTGGGTCTGGGGCCGGGCTCGCTGCCGAGCGACGGGGCGATGATCGGGATTTCGCAGACGCAGACGCGGCCGCTGCTGGAAGACGGGCTCGGCATCATCATGAAGCTGCTGACCAGCGACGAGCCGGTGGATTTCAAGAACGAGCGCTGGGATTTGCAGGGCGCGCGGCTGCATCTTCGGCCCTATTCCAACCCGCTATTCGACATCGCGGTCCCGGCCGTCGCCTCCCCCACCGGCGCCAAGCTGGCGGGCAAGCATGGCATCGGCCTGCTCTCGATCGGCGCCACCACGGCGGCGGGGTTCGATGCGCTGGCCCTGCACTGGGACGTGATGGAGCAGCAGGCGGCGCATTACAAAACCCGGGTGGACCGGGCGAAATGGCGCCTGGTCGGCATGGTGCATTGCGCGGAGACGATGGAGCAGGCCTATCGCGACGTGGAATACGGCATCGAGCAGTGGTTCGACTATTTCCAGGAGGTGGCGGCGTTTCCGCAGATGGCGGTGCCCGGCAGCAATATCAGGGAGATGATCTCCTTCGTGAACGATTCCGGATTTGGCGCGATCGGGACGCCGGAGATGGTGAACGCGCAGATCGACCGGCTGTGGAAGCAATCGAATGGCGGGTTCGGCGCCTATCTGATGCTGGCGCATAACTGGGCGAATTTCGAGGCGACGAAGCGCAGCTACGACATGGTGGCCCGCCACGTGTTTCCGCGCTGGCAGGGCCAGATGGCGACCTTGGGCGCCGCGGACCGCGCCCGGGCGTCGCGGCCGGAGCTGGCGGCGATCCACGCGCAGGCGGTGGAGGCGGCGACCGCGCGCTTCCATAAGGAGACGGCCGAGCGGGCGCATTAGAAGAAAGACATATCTTTCCATGGCGGGCTGAACCGCCCGCCCTGAACCTGGTTGCAACCATCCACAAGGCCGGCACCGATGGTTGCAATAAGTTATGCCGGGTTTTGGATAATCCTGCTAAACCGGTTGCAAGGCGATTCCCGCCAAGGTCGTAATTTGGGATGAGCAGTGCAATACCACCTGGCGTTGTCACAGAACGCGCCCCTGGCCTCGCCGAGGCATGGCGGCTTTCATGGACGGGCAAGATGGCGGACGCCCTGGCGATGGCGACGCGGCTGCTGGGGAACGCCACGGAGCGGGGGGATGACGCCGCCCGGGCAGCCTGTTCCTTGCTCATCGGCGAATGCAGCCTGCATCTCGGCCGGATGGACGACGCCCTGGACCACGCCCAGGTGGCGGCGCGGATGTTCAACGAGCTGGGCGACCTTGCCTCGGAATCCCGTGCCCGGTCATTGCACGCCTGGGTCCTGCTCACCCGCGCGGATTCCGAACCGGCGCTGGATGAGGTGCTGGCGGCGCTTGAGCTTGCGACGGCCGCCGGCGATCCGGGCGCCCAGGCTTTCGCGCTGGATGTAGCCGGCATGGTGTACTGGCTGATCCAGCAGCCGGCCAAGGCGCTGGTGTTTCTCGAAGAGGCCATAAAAATTGCGCGGGAAACCGGCGATGACGTGCAACTGGGCCGCTATCTCATCAACCTGGGCGGCGCGCAGGCGCAGATCGGCCTGCAGGCGCAGGACCGCGGCGACCTGGCCGGGTTCGACCGCCTGACCCGCCTTGGGATCGAGACGGCGGCGCAGGGCTTGGCGATTTCCAGGCAGGCCGGCGATCTGTGGGCCGTGCGCATCGCCCTTTGCAATCTGGCCGAGCAGTGCTGCCGGCTGGATGAGTACGCCGCCGCCCAGGCCTATCTCGCGGAACATGACCAGATCGAGGGCGCGCTGGATAACCGGGCAGCGGTGCACTACCAGTACACCCAGGGCATCCTGCTAGCCGGGCTCGGCCGCTTCGATGAGGCGATCGCGCGGTTTCAGGCCAGCCTTTCGGCCGAACAGGATGGCGATATCGAGCAGGCGGTGACCAGCATGCTGCAGATCTCCAAAGCCTATGAATCGGCCGGCCGGTTCGCGGAAGCCCTGGTCGCGCACAAGAAATACCACGCCTTGCAGATGAAAATGGCCGAACAGGAAGTGCAGCGGCGCGCCCGATACGCGGCCCTGCGGTTCGAGAACGAAAAACTGCGCGCCCTGGCCGCGGCCGAGCAGCACCGCGCGCGCGACCTGGAGAGCGTGAACCACGACCTGGCGCGCGAGGCGGACCGGCTGTCGCGCGCCGTGCTCGAAGACACGCTCACGGATCTATCGAACCGCCGGCATCTCGAACTCGCTCTATCCGAGATTCTGGTGAGCGGAGAGCGCTATGCGATCGCAATGCTCGATGTCGACCATTTCAAGCAGATCAACGATTGCTTCTCCCACGCCACGGGCGATGAGGTGCTCCGCCAGATCGGCACGCTGATCCGCGAATGCTGCCGAGAGAGCGATCTGCCGGTGCGCTATGGCGGCGAGGAATTCGCGATCCTGATGCGCGGGACGGAGCAGGGCGCCGCGCGGAAAATCTGCGACCGGGTGAAGGCCGTGGTCGAACATCACGACTGGCGGGATTTGCTGGAAGGGGTCCGCGTGACCGTCAGCATCGGCGTCGCGTCCTGGTCCGAGGCGAGCAGCCCGAGCAACACCCTCGCCCTGGCCGACCGGCGGCTGTACCGGGCGAAAGCCGAGGGGCGCAACCGGGTGGTGGATAAGGATTAAGGTTTCTCGGCTTAATGGAAAAAATTTACACGTAGCAGCCCCGCGTGTATTAAATCTTCCAGTAACCGTGGGATCAAGATCTTGGATATCGGCGCCCTGTCTCCGGCCGACCTTCTCACCAAACCCACCCAGCGTGTCGCGATCGTGCATGATTGGCTGGTGGTCCTTGGCGGCGCGGAACGGGTTCTGCGCGAACTCCTCGTGATGTTCCCCAACGCCGATCTGTTCGCCGTCGTGGACTTCCTGTCCGACCAGGACCGCGCCAGGCTGTTCGGCAAGCGCGCGAAAACCACGTTCATCCAGCGCCTGCCGCGGGCCCGGACGAAATACCGCGCCTATCTGCCGCTGATGCCGATCGCCATCGAACAGCTCGACATGTCGGGCTACGACCTCGTCATCTCCAGCAGCCACGCCGTCGCCAAAGGCGTCCTCACCGGCCCGGACCAGCGGCACATCTGTTATTGCTACACACCCATCCGTTATGCCTGGGATCTGCAGCATCAGTACCTCGCGCAATCGGGCCTGACCCGCGGCCTGAAAAGCGTCATCGCCCGGTTGACCTTGCATTACATCCGCCAATGGGATCTTCGAACGGCGAACGGCGTCGACGAATTCATCGCCATCTCCCACTACATCGCCCGCCGAATCAAGAAGGTCTATGGCCGGGAGGCGGAGGTGATCTACCCGCCCGTCGATATCGACCTGTTTCCGCCCGTCAGCGACAAGGACGATTTCTATCTCACGGCCTCGCGCCTGGTTCCGTACAAACGCGTCGACCTGATCGTCGAGGCCTTCGCCGCAATGCCGGAGAAGCGTCTCGTCGTGATCGGCGACGGGCCCGAATTGCCCAAGCTCAAGCGCCTGGCTGGCGCCAATGTCACTCTGTTAGGCTACCAAAGCGATGAGGTCCTGCTCGACCATCTGCAGCGCGCCCGCGCCTTCATCTTCGCCGCGGAGGAGGATTTCGGCATCCTGCCGGTCGAAGCGCAGGCCTGCGGAACACCCGTGATCGCCTACGCCAAAGGCGGCGCGCTCGAAACCGTTGTCGGCCTGGGCAACAGCAAACCCGATTCCGCCACCGGCGTGCTGTTCGACTCCCAGAGCACGAACGCCATCACGGATGCGATCCGCCGCTTCGAGTCCGTGACCATCTCCCCGCAAACCTGCCGCAGCTGGGCCGAACGCTTCGCGACGCCACAGTTCCACCATGCATGGCAAGACAACCTGCGTGCCGACGCCATCTATCGCAAGCAAGGCCAGGGGGGCTTTGCCCCCCTGGACCCCCCACTAAGGCCTGAGGCCTTAGAACCCGATTCCGGTCGGTGAAGAGAAGGGGCCTACAACCACCTAGGCGCGTCGCGCCCTCGGTCGGCCCCTTCTCTTCACCGACCGGGACTGGGTTCCAAGGCCTCAGGCCTTGGCGGGGGTCCAGGGGGCAGAGCCCCCTGGCCTTGCTTCAGACAGCCGGCTTACGCGCGTCGATCATGTCGCGCACCTTGTTGGCGAGCGCCTCCATCGCGAAGGGCTTGGTGATCACCTGCATCCCCGGCGCCAGTTGGCCGTTGCCGATCACCGCGTTCTCCGCATAGCCGGTGATGAACAGCACCTTCAAATCAGGCCGCACAACCCGCCCCGCATCGGCCACCTGGCGGCCGTTCATCCCGCCCGGCAGCCCCACATCGGTCAGCAGCAGGTCCACTCTTGTATCCGATTGCAGGATTTTCAACCCGGCAGGTCCGTCAGGCGCCTCCAGCACGCGGTAACCCGCATCCTGCAGCAAATCCACCATCAGCAGCCGCACCGTCGGCTCGTCATCCACGACCAGAACGGTCTCCCCGAAGCCGCCCTCCATCCCCGCCGCACCGGTCTCGGCCGCCTCCGCGCCGGCGGCGTCGCCATGATGGCGCGGCAGGTATAGGCACATCGTCGTGCCCTGCCCCGGCTCGGAATCGACCCGAATTTGGCCATTCGATTGCCGCACGAAGCCGTAGATCATGGAAAGCCCCAGCCCGGTGCCCTGGCCGAGCGGCTTGGTCGTGAAAAACGGCTCGAAAATCCGGCCGATCGTCTCCTTCGTCATGCCGATCCCGCTATCGGTGACGGCAAGCGACACATATTGTCCGGGTGCCAGGTCGTGTTCCAGGCCGGCATCGGCGTCCAGCCATCTGTTCGCGGTCTCGATCGTCAGGCGCCCGCCATCGGGCATCGCATCCCGCGCATTGATGCAGAGATTCAGCAGCGCGTTCTCCAACTGGTTCTGGTCGATCAGCACCGGCCACAGCCCCGCCGCGCCCACCACCTCGACCATGATGGTCGGACCGCTGGTGCGCCGCACCAGCTCCTCCATGTCAGCGATCAGGCGGTTCAGATTGGTCGGCTTCGGGTCGAGCGTCTGGCGCCGTGAAAACGCCAGCAGGCGCTGCGTCAACGCCGCGGCCCGCTTGGTCGCCCCCTGCGCTGCGTCCACATAACGCGGCACGGCGTCCAGCCGGCCCTGCGAGACGCGGGTTTCGAGCATTTGCAGGCTGCCGGAAATGCCGGTGAGAAGATTGTTGAAATCATGCGCGATCCCGCCCGTCAGTTGCCCCACCGCCTCCATCTTCTGCGACTGCCGCAGCGCCTCCTCCACCTGCTCGCGCTGCGCGATCGCCTGTCTCACCCGCGATTCAAGCTCCTGGTTCAGCTCCCGCAAAGCCGCCTCTATCGCGCGGCGATGCTCGATGTCGATCAGCACGCCGGGAAACCTGCTGGGCGCGCCGGCGGCATCAAGATCGACGCGCCCATTCGCCTCGATCCAGCGGAACACGCCGTCATGCTGCCGGACCCGGTATTCGCAGCGATACGGGCCGCCGCGCCGCAACGCCTCGGCGATGTCCGCCGCGACGCGGTCCCTGTCCTCCTCGTGGATCGAGGCGACGACGTCCCGCAGCGCCAGGCCGGTGCGGCAGCGTTCCGGCTCCAGCCCAAAGGCGCGGGCGAATCGCTCATCGCCCTCGAAATGGTCGGTCTGGACATTCCAGACCCAGGTGCCGACGATGGCGCCGGCGTCCAGCGCCAGTTGCACGCGCTCGGCCTGCTCGCGGGCCCTCGCCTCGCTGGAACTCACCGCCGCCGCCGCCTCGTGCCGCAGCCGCGCCATCGCGATATTCGCCGCCACCCTGGCCAGCAATTCGCGCGCGGAAAACGGCTTGGTCAGGTAGTCGTCCGCGCCGGCATCCAGCCCCTCCACCTTCGCATCATCGCCGGCGCGGGCGGAGAGCATGACGACCGACAGGTCCCGCAGGGCCGCGTCGTCGCGCACGGCGCGCAGCAGCCCAAATCCGTCCAGCCGCGGCATCATCACGTCGGTGATCAGCAGATCGGGCCGCCGCAACCGCAAAGCCGCGAGCGCCGCCTCACCATTCTCGACCTGCTCGACCTCGTAGCCGTTGTCGATCAGGAGCCGGCCGATATAGTCGCGCAGATCGGCATTGTCGTCGGCCAGCAGCACGCGGCGCCGCGCCGCCGGCAATGCGGGCGCCGCACCTTGCGGCGCGTGGCGCCCGGCCCCTTCATCCGGCAGCGCCTCCCGAGCCTCGCCAGGCAGCCAGCGCAGCGCCTCTTCCACGAAGGTCTGCGACTGCAACGCGGTCGCCGGCGCATCCGCCGCCGGCCGCACCCGCGCCGCCGCCAGATGCGCCGCCCCCAGCGGGATCGTCACGCGAAAGACCGAGCCCCGGCCGACCTCGCTCGCCACATCGATCTCGCCGCCATGCAGCCGCACGAGCTCGCGCACCAGCGCCAGGCCAATGCCGGAGCCTTCAAAGCTTCGCCCCCGCGCGCCCTCCACCCGGTGAAACCGGTCGAACAATTTCTCGATCTGCTCAGCCGGAATGCCGGTGCCGGTGTCCCGCACGCTCAGCCGCGCCGCCCCGTCCTGCTCGCGCAGCGCCACCTCGATCTCGCCCTCGAAGGTGAACTTGAAGGCGTTGGACAGCAGGTTGAGGACGATCTTCTCCCACATGTCGCGATCGACATAAGCCAGGCTCATCGGCGGCGTATCGACGATCAGCCGCAGCCCGGCCTTTTCCGTCGCCGAGCGGAACGACGAGGCGAGATCGGCGGTCAGCGCCGAAAGATCGGTCGGCCGGAAGCTCGCCTCCACCCGCCCGGCCTCGATCCGGGCAAAATCCAGCAGCGAATTGACCAGCCGCAGCAGCCGCAAGGCGTTGCGATGCGCCATTTCCAGCCGCTCGCGCTGCGCCGGCGTGACCGGCTCGGCCAGCGCGTCTTCCAGCGGCCCCAGCATCAGCGTCAGCGGCGTGCGGAATTCATGCGAGACATTGGAAAAGAACGCGGTCTTCGCGCGGTCGATCTCGGTCAGCGCCTCCGCCCGCTCGCGGGCGCGCTCATATTCATCGGCGCGCGCGATGGCGGCGGCGATCTGGCCCGTTAGCAGCTCGATGAAGCCCTGATAGGCCGCATCGAACAACCGGTTCGGGTTGAGCCCGGCGACCAGATAGCCGACGGCTTCGGCGCCCTCCGCGCCGGTGATCGGCACGATCAGCGCCTGCCGCGGACCGTCCGGCGAGGCGTGGCGGCCGGTCAATCGGTCCAGATCGACCAGAACCGGCGTCCCGTGTGCGGCCTGCGCGAGCGGCCATGCGGCGGGCTGATCCGCCAGCGCAGCGACGTACCGTCCAGGATCGTGCACGGCCACCGGCCGGGGCGTGCCCCGGTCAACCAGATAGACCAGCGCGAACGGCACGTCGCGCGCGCCGGCGGCCAGGCAGGTCTCCAGCCCGCCCATCACCTCGGCACGGGTGGAAGCGGCGGCGAGCCTGGTGCCAACATCGCGCAGCACGCTCAATTGCCGCTCGCCGATCACCCGCTCGGTCACTTCCGCCACCACGCACAACATCCCGGTGGTAACCCCCGCATCGTCGGCGAGCGGCGAGTAGGAGAAAGTATGATAGGTCTCCTCGGAAAACCCGGCGCGCTCCAGATAGAGCAGCAGCGCCTCGTCCCAGGTCGCCTCCCCGGTCGCCAGCACATGGCGGATGCGCGGGCCGATATCCGGCCAGATCTCCGCCCACACCTTGTCCGACCGGCTGCCGATCACCCAGTCGCGCTTCAGGCCGACCGTGGGCAGATAGGCGTCGTTGCAAAGGAAGGTCAGCTCTGGGCCCCAGGCCATCCACATCGCGAAGCGGGAGGTCAGCACGACGCGCACAACCGCGCGCAGGCTGGCGGGCCAGTCCTCGGGGGCCCCAAGGGGCGTCGCCCCCCAGTCGCAACGGCGCATCAAGGCCCGAACCTCGCCCGGCCCGCGCAACCAAGGCGGCCCGTCGGCCAGGGTCAGATCAGGCTGTCTTGCAGCGTTGGTCATGTCCCGTCGAATCATTGCAGAACCCCATATAGGGGTGCCCCCGCCTTGTTGCAGTGTCGCTGGGAAGCAAGGCGAGGGGGCTTTGCCCCTGTCGCGCGGGACGCGCGCCTTCGGCACGACGACCCCCCACTAAGGCCTGAGGCCTTAGAACCCGGTTCCAAGGGCTGTGCCCTCGGCGGGGGTCCAGGCGGCATAGCCCCCTGGCCTTGCCTACGTGCGGAACGTTCCGGCACGCGAGTATGGCGCGCTTCACACGTTAATTTTTGCTTTTGCTGGATGAGATGCGGGCT
>Ga0209208_10007246_pt1 | contig 15084 bp, 19 predicted proteins | sample S1TSphfallax_3_FD_187694 | JGI IMG/M metagenome (GOLD analysis project Ga0209208, IMG submission 187694) | Host-associated microbial communities from peat moss isolated from Minnesota, USA - S1T2_Fd - Sphagnum fallax MG (SPAdes) (version 2) | ecosystem: Host-associated > Plants > Peat moss >...
CGTAAGTTTCTGTTGTAGCATGTCTAATTCTTGGCATCATATATTCTTCAAGTCTTCAAGTATGTTGTTGTTCTCAAGATTTCTATGTCGTGAAGTGATTACATTGATTCTTCTTTATTTTTCCAATTTTTTTTTTTTGTGTTGCAAGGTTTCAATTATGGTTTTTAATGTTGATTTTCACTTTTTTTTTAAAAATTTAGAAAGGGGGATTTTTTAATTAACTTATTTATTTTTTGGGGATGTTGTTTAAGTGGTTTAGCTTTCAGAATTAGTTTTTTTTTTTAAAAATTTCGTACCCTATAAACTTTCTTTAATCTTTTTTATTTTTGTTGTTGCTTTGTTTTGTCTCTTTATTTGTTGTTCAATGTTCCATAGTCATGATCAACTGGCTTCCAACAAGCTTTCCAACAACAATTTTGAAGATTCTATTGATGAAGGCCTTTTTTTTTAAAGGTTTTTAAAAATTAATAATTAGCCAGCTTAGCCAATTGTGTGGTGGCTAAGCTTATGGTTCAGGTGCTCTTGCAACCATCTACACCTTTTGTTTCTAAAGCCTTTCCTTTTACACTCTCTACTAGTAGTAGTAGTTTGGGTGGTGAAGTTTTGTGGTTTAATGATGGATTAGAAATCTTGAGTTTTTTTTTCTCTTTATAATCAACTTCAAGTTGGATGTTGATAAATTTTCAAACTTTTACAACCTTTCAATTTGCTTGGAGGTTGAAAACTTTGATGTCCATGTTGGAGTTGATGGTTCTAGGGCTTAAACATTTTGTCCCAATTCTCTTGTTGTTACAATTGATTATAATCCACTTTCTACTATTAATGATGAATCTACTCTTGATGAGATATTTATTTCAGTTTCTTGAGGTGGATGAGAAAAAGTTGAATAATGTTAATAGAGGTGGTCATAGAGATAGCAAACATATGAAGGTTTGGGCTAATAACACATTTGACCAATGACGAAATGTTTCAAAGTTATGATTTTAAAAAGTCTATTGCAAATGTATTTGAGAATGAAGATATTGTTATGGGACTCGTTGATATGTTGTCACTATTGATTCTCCAACTTGCGAAAAAAGACACAAGTTTCTATCCTCCAACTAGGTAAATATACTAATCTAGTTTTGTGAATTTTTTTGGTCTTATTGTTTTTTAATTTAGTTTTATATTTTTTTTTCTTGTTTTTTGATTTTGTGTTGTGGTTGTTTTATGTTGTTTGTTAGGTTTAATTCTAGTTGTGTTTCGTTGTAATGCACCATCTAGTCATTGATAAGAGGTATTGGCAAGTTGATTTCACAAAATAAAATCAACCTATTGTCAAATCGAGTATAACTCTTGCAATTTTATTGATGCAAAGTATCATTGGGTTAAGGTTGTTGGCGTTGAAGTTGTGTAATGGACGTTTGATGTTGGTATTGGGAAATCTACGAAGAAATCAGATGTATTTTCTATTTTAAAAAAAAGAAAGATGATATTGCAAGCCATTTGTCAACTCACTTTTTCGATTGTACTAAATTTGAGGTTTGGTTATTTTTGTATTAAGAATTGTGTTTCAAAAAGGGTGCTCTAAACTATGCAAGGTGGATTTTGAAGAATTCTCTATAGTTTTCTTGCCTACATGGTTGGTCTTTAGGTTTTGTTAATGAGTTGAAAAAAATTGATGGATTGATGTTATAAAATGTTCCATGGATCAATGTAAACCTATTGTTGACTACCATGTAAATCATGTCATTGCGACTTTCAAGGAATTGACCCTTAGATATCCTACTATTTGGCTTGATGATAAGTTATGTCTTCACTTGCTCTTCATATCCACTAGACCTAAGTGGAAGAGGAGTGTTGGAATATGGTTTATTACTTCTCCGTTTGGCCATAATCAATTGCGATTAATTGTTGATAACTTGATTTTTCACTTTCCTTGAAAGAGAAAGTTTTGTCAAACAAAATTAGAAAAAGGATTGAAATTACATGAATGAAAGAAGCTCTCATTCCATGAGAGTAGAGGTTATGGGTCATCAAGAACTCTTCGCATGCCCTAGACCTAAATGAAAAAGGAGTGATAAAATTTTGTTTACTACTTCTCCAATTGGCTGTAACCAACTACAATTAATTGTTGATAATTTAACCTTTGACTTTTCTTTCTTGAAAGAAATATTTTGTTAAACAAAACTAGAAGAGGGTTTGAGATTAACACTAATGGAGAAGGCTCTTATTCCACGAGAGTACAACATGGAGGTTATGGGTCATCAAGACCCAATCTCATATATGGGAAGACAACTCTTTCCTTTCTCTATTTCTATTCTTTACTTTTAGTTTTGGATTTAAGTTTTTGTTCTTCTTTTGTTACATTCATTTGTTTTTGGTTTTTTAGTTCATTTGCTTTCGCATGTGGTTTTCAATTGTTGTTTTATTTGTAGGCACAATCAAATTGATACACACTTGAGAGACAAAACTTTACAATGTATAACCGACGGTAAATGCCATTCGTAGTTTGAAACAAATTGCAATTTTGTTTGAGGTACCTATTGTTCCATGCTTTGGAGGTTTACTTTTGGGTTCTCTTTGTTATGTCATTTGTGAGGGTTTTTAAAAATGGTTTTATTGATTATTATGAACATCAAAAGATGTAAATACCAACATGGTAATGGACAACATGCAGATTCTGTGATGGAAAATACACATCCTTGGTTTCCTCACGGTTTGTTGGAAATTGAAACAAGCAGCTGATTACATTGCTTCCTTGAGCTAACTTTCTGTGAGAAATTTAGATCCTTCTCCTACTTGAACATGTCAGAGAATCCGAGAAATTGCCAGAAAAGGCTTCTGACATTCTCAAGGAATCTGAAATTCAGGCACTGTACAAAATCACCATTTCAGAGTGTCCCACAATTTTCCACAGCATATAGTAAAAAAATCCTTTAGCCTGAATTCACAAAGCACATATAAATCTGCAAGTCTTCTTCCAAGCATTGACAATGAGGTAGGTCTACACTGTAGAGCAAAACTTGAGACATGACTTGTTGTTTTGTTCCACTCTGTGCAGCTCTCCTTCAAGCATGAAACAGGATAGATAAGGGTATGCTACATTGCAGAGCAAAACTTTCAGTCATCAATATGTTTGCTTGCTTACACTGTAGTGCAGGTCTCCTTGAAGATTTGCATATGGAGGTCAGTCATTCCTGTACTAAAAACAGAACTTTCAACAAAGCCTGGAACATCTCCTGAGAGAAGGAGCAAGACTGATGTGCGATTGTCTAAGCTTTGGACTGATATGACAGAAGATGAGTGTTCTGCAACAAGTTTGAAGAGAACTGGAAGTTGTTTACACAGACCTGTGTTGAACCCCAAACTCTCAAATTTCACATCTTCTCAACTGCCAATTCTTTCATGCCATTGTGAATTGATTAACTTGACATCCAACAGGCCAGACTTGGCATCTTATAAAAACTTCTATCTGTGAGCCAGAAAGACAGAAAAGAAGGAAACTACAGACAGGGAACTCACCAAAATGATGACTCAAAGAAGCAGTTGGATAAAATGTTTGAAAGCAGTGAACACAGTGGTGGCTGCTTAAACTCACCAAACAGTGCCAATACTGAAAATCAATCACCAATCACAATTAATTGTAAAAATGTACATAGCTGCATAATAATCTCTAGTTTTGGCAAACACAGTGTTTACCACTATGATTGCAGACTGCAGCCTGTGAATCCCACTCTTAACAAATGAATGACTATTTACAAAGCAATGCATGATGACCAGATCATACAGATCAAATATCCCTTTAACCCCAATTAACAGAACTAAACCTATCACCAAGACTTGATTCACACTAAGGGTGTGTGCCTCAACATCCCCCCCCACCCAAAAAAATCTAATTTACAGTTGTAATAACAAAGAACTTGGTTTTAAATCAGTGGAGGTCCAATTGGTGTTGTGCCAACATAATACAGGCATCACTTTCCAAAAGGGGGCCTGAGCTTGGGCGGACTGGGGTTGAAATGTTGTCTCCAGGAATGCATTTCACATCTGGTGCAATGCCTACACGATCAATCTGGTGCAGTGCAGGAGATAAATACTTGGCTACTGTCACAAAGAGTGCAGAACCATCTCGGAGCTCAGTTACACTCTGTCATTGCAACAATTTGGTTGTCAGTTAGATCTATTGTGCCTAGAGACAAAACCCACATGACCAAAGATGCTAAACAACAATCGTTGAACTTCTTACTGCTGGTTTCAAAACACAAAAGAACTTCAACATTGAATACTGCACACCCAAGAGAACTGATTAATAACCTTAGGGTAGCTGCCATATGAAAATGCCTAGCCCATGCTTAACCATCTGTGCCAGTGTGGTATGCATGAGCAAATTGACTACTTGTAAAGAGGAATACTGAAGACCTCACCAAAAGGCCAATCGTCTGTCGAAGAAGGCAGATGCTCTCACCTGAATTTTTCCTTTGCCATATGTTTTTTGACCAACAAGAATGGCACGTCCATTGTCATGTAAGGCTCCAGCTAAAATCTCACTTGCACTTGCACTCCCCTCATTGACAAGCACCACCAGTGGATCATGTGTTAATGCATGGCCATCAATAAGGTTGATGGGCTGCAGGAAGCCATTGCGATCGATAGTGTTCACTAATGTCTCATCACCATCAAGCCACATCTGTGCTACCTCCAGCCCTGCTTTCACCAACCCACCCTGTCCCCAGAAAAAGAACTCATTTCTTACTTGGATACCTAGCATCAAGTTGAGTTCTTGAGTCCACAAACTTCCCTGAACAATTGGCTTGTCACTCATGCCTACATATGAAACCTAAATCTGCAGCACTGGTGATTAGCAAATAAGAGCATTTTGGTGTTCAGCAACAGGGTAAGGTGTACTTACAGGATTATTGCGTAAGTCTAGGATATATGAATCCACCCCAGCATTCTCCATTGTTGCAACAGTCCTCTCCATGTCAGCAGCAGCATTCTGAAGTACTCCAACATCCACACAAGCAATGATAGCAATCACAACAATCAGTCACACCAGTTGGATTTCTTTCCAGGAAGGTCCTATGACAAACTTTAAATCTAATTCTGACCCAATGGAATTAAGGAATGTACACAGGGCTGCAAATAGAAGAAAAGGGATTTAAAAACCTTTCTACATTCTGCATTGTTTATACTTAACCAAGTAGGTCTATCTTGGTAGGTAGGCATTCCTACCTGAGAGAATGCTGACAGACGAACGTAACCAGTTTTCAAGTCGTGACCATCAGGTGCAGCATGATGAATGATTGCTGAAAAAACTGGAGACAACATAATTGTTTCACGTTGTAGCTTGACTTCTGTAAGCTCAGTGAGGCCTGTGGCAGTCACTCCATTTGTCTGCATACAAAATTTCCAGGAGTTGTGATATTCTGAAGATGAGGGTTTGACCTCACAGACAATCTATACACAAGCAATATTGTGGGAACACAAACATTATTAATCATGAAACAAGTCCCTTCACTCACTGACATTGTCTACTGAAATCTAAATGTATCATCTTCATCTATGTACAGGTAGATTTGTATGTAACATACAGGACGTCGCAGTTTTAAAGTAACTGAAGTGCCAGCACGCCCCCGAAGCCTGGTTGCCACTTCTTCATTATTCATCCCTGCCAACGCTTGATCTGCAATTTCATAATCACACTTCCCCAGTTAGCATGCAGAAGAGGTTCAGAATGAATGTTGCCAAGATCAAACGTGACTGCCAAGAGGCTCTTCACTGGATACTTTAAGGTACCACCTCCTTTCTACAGCCCTATGTTTTGGCACAGCTGAGACTTAAAGCACACATCTTCTGAGTCAAAATTAGAGGAAGCACAACTGCTTATTCATGAACTCTACTACTCCTTTCTAGGCAGTAAGAATCCATGGTTATCAAAACAATGTTGTACCGTCCATAACTTTAAAACATGACCATTATGGAAAAGGAGATGAAGAGGCTCATTACCATCAATCTGCACCAATTCATCCCCTGAAATTATACCTGCACGAGCAGCTGGACCACCCTCTATGGGTGATAGCACTACCTGCAAAGATCAAAGAGTCTGCCTACCTCAGATGGTGTAATACTCTGAAAAATCAAAACTCTGACAATACACCACAAAAATTTAGACAAAAAGCTCCACCTATTTTTCAGATCAGGATCAAAGAAACTCTCTTGAAATCTGGACATCTGTAATTAATGACATCCATTTCAAATGCGAGAGCTCAGTTGCAGGTGTACCAGACGGCCTGAATCACGGTCTGATGCAATAAGAAGGCCCACTCCTTCCAAAGCACCTTCATTGCTGATACGGAAGCTTTCATACTCCTGCAATAGCGAACTCTTCTGAGATCTAAGTCTTTTTAAACTCAAGCTTGGATGAGAATATGTACAACTTTAGCCTAAAATATAAGCAAGGATATGAATTGAAGTGGCAAAAAGAGAAAAAAATGCAAAGGAATGATGAACCAACCAAGAGGTATTGTACCTGAGGATTGACAATGCGTGTGAAAGGATCCCCTAAGGTGGCAAGCATGCTGCGAATCTTGGCATATGCAGCATCTGATGTCTTCAATGACAAAGTCTCTCCCAATACCTCTTCCAACTTCAGATCCCAATCTGCTTAAGGTTGGACCCCATGAAGAAGAAGGTGTTACTATTTGAGCACAAAAAAATGTTAGTGTTTGCACAAGTGTCTTTCACTTTGTCTAAACAACATAGACAGCTAGCTCTGGGACTGACAAACAAAATTTGGCAGCAAATTGTGGGCACAAAAGTGGTTGAACCTTGATTGTTGAAGGTGGGATCCACATATGTCTCTCGCACAATACCCCATGCCTCAACCAAAGTCCTCTGTACGTTGTTCACCTGCAGCATCATTTCATTACAATTCATGATCCCCAGAAGAATTGAACACAGACCAACCCTCATGTACACATGTTGACAAACATGCAGGCATGCAAGGAGGAGAAAACAAGTTTGTGGGATGTTGTATGTACCTCCCCAATGCTAGATCCTGGAAAGGTAACTGTTAGGCTCTCTGCTGCTGCAGACGAGCAGGTCTGCAAGAGAATTGCAGCAGCTGCTCCTGTTGCAAGAATTGTACTGGTAGCACTCTCGATAGCCTTTTGCAGAAGCTTTTGTCTACAAGAATCTGATTTTCTTTCCTTGACAGGTGGAGTGTATCTTGACTGGCCATCATCTTGTTTCCTTCTTGCAGTTGCTGCAACAGGCCGATGCTTCTGCCACCTACTTAGTGCTCCAAAAGATCTCAACAAATGCTGACCATTCTCTAGTACCAACATGCTGCTGCTGCTGTTGCCATAGCTGCTCAAAAGTTTGCTACCAAGAAAGTTTCTCTGGAAAACTTTCACCTTCTGTGCTTGGTGGTATACGCAGACGATTTTTGAGAGACCACCGAAATGAGGCACCACCGGAACTGCTTCCATTCTTTCTTTCAGCGTTCTCTCACTCTCTCTCTCTCAACGGAGACAGAGAGTTGCGTTGTGGAAATCGAACAACAACACTCACGACTGAAAACAGCTCCTCGCAACCACTGTGTGTCTTTTATTGGATTTCCATGAATCGCAATACGAGTACACACTCTCTCATCAGCATACGGAATTCACCTCTTCCGGAATCCCGAGACAAAATTTCCGGGAATCACGAAAACCCATCTTCGGAATTGAAAAAGCAACCACCTGACACTACTGCTCCATGCTTCTGACCTTCCTCCTCCCTCACACCTGAGTCTGCACTACTGTTCCTCTTTTGATCTCAGATCCCACCCAAAAGAAAAAACACGCTCTTACCAATTGCTCGCGATACTTGCAAAACTCAAACGTGAAAATCACACAAAGCCCTTGACTTCCAAATCAAGATGCCTTCAAACACGAGGAGTGACATAAAGACAAAAACAAAAACGTTGCAACGCACACGCAACCTGAAAATCAGGAGCGACGAGAAACCCCACTTCCTCCTGTGACTCCAAATCTTCTCTTCACATGGGTAGAGAAAGACCTCGTGGGTTTTGACGGAAACGATCGATACAATACTGCGAAACACGCAACCTCAAATGCAGAAGAAACATTATTATTGCCCAAAATACGTACAATGATTCTTGTAGATCTTGAATGGAATCATCGAGGGGGAAAGAAAGAAAGAAAGGCTGCCTAGAGGAGAAAAGAAGAAACTCGGAAACGGTAAAAGAGGCAACTTGGCAAGCGTAACACGCCAAGAAAACCTTCTCCTCCTCTTTCTCTTCCTTCCTTTTTGCTTGCTCCCTCGTCCGTGGAACGAACGAGAGAGAGAGATAGAGAGAGAGAATCTGGCAGGCGTAACGAATTTTTGTTGCGAAAAATTCTACCATTCACACGATGGAATCCCGCCATTCGCTCACCACCTTCCTTTTTCTTTGCTTGTTACATCGTTACAAGCCCAATTTCCCAGCTCTCTTCAGTTCCGGACCCACCAAACTGCATTTGAACCGTCGCTTCTCTTTTCGGCCTTTTTCAAGGCTCCTTTTTCTTCCTTTCCCGGGCAGCAAGCAAGCAAGCAAACAAACAAACAAGCAGCAGGCCTAAAAAAGCCCACGCACATGCACAACAGAAGAAGAACTTAGCCGGTCCCCGCCACAAAGCTCGCCGACCATCCAGCGACTGATTTGGACGCTGATGAGCGACATCGCTGACGCTCAAGGTTGCCCCTGCCTGGTCCACCACTGCTCAACCACCGCGCCTTACAATAGCTTGTTTCTTTCTCTTTTGCCCCCCTCCTCCAGCCATGAAATTTCCTGCGAGCGAGCTTGTTTCTCTTTTGCCCTCCAGCCATTAAATTGCGTGTTCGCGGGAGCGGAGCGGAGTTGCTGACGGGAGCGGGTACGTAAGTCGGCCGGCCCACACAGTTACGATCTCTGAGCATAGCAGAGCCTCGGATGTCAGACTTGGTGACTGAGTGCACGATTTCCTGTTGCATATGCTTGGGCCTTGTGGTTGCACAACCGCCTACTTCTCTTCCTCATTCTCAAGCTCCTCCGCCTCTCTCTACAAGTGACAATAGTAGCTTCCTCCACTCACCAACAACGACATCGCCATTCGACCTTGTTTGCTCATGAAATCGCTCTCAAATCTTGTTCTCTCCAATTCTTGCTAGTCACTTTTTTGTTGTCAAATTCTTTTGTTCTTTTTTCTTACATTTTTCTTCTTGTTCAATGAACATTCTTCTGTTGCTCATGAATGTTCTTAGGAAAAGGCGATTGCCAGTGCCATTCTTGTTGATCGAGTGGGTGGTTCACACGATTTCAATGTTATGCTCCATCTTCTTCTTGTCGCATTCTTGTGGCTTGGGATTGTTGTCTTTTGCTCGTGATGCTTCTTACCATTGTCAAGCCTTATGTTCTTTACATCCTTGCTCATCATGCTCAATGTTGTCAAATCTTATTCTTTAAGTTCTTGCTCATAATCCTTTTCTTTACATTCTTGCTCGTGATGTTTGCCATTGTCAAATCTTATTCTTACATTCTTGCTCAATGCTTAATGTTTTGTGCTCATGATGCTTATCATTAATCTTATTCTTGCATTCTTGTTCATCATATGTTCACCATGATGCTTATACTTAATCTTACTCTTGCATTCTTGCTCTTGATGTTTGCCATTGTCAAATCTTACTCTCACATTCTTGCTCAATGCTTAATGTTTTGTGCTCATGATGCTTATCATTAATCCTATTCTTGCATTCTTGTTCTCCATGATGCTTATACTTAATCTTACTCTTGCATTCTTGCTTGTGATGTTTGCCATTGTCAAATCTTACTCTCACATTCTTGCTCAATGCTTAATGTTTTGTGCTCATGGTGCTTATCATTAATCTTATTCTTGCATTCTTGTTCATCATATGTTCACCATGATGCTTATACTTAATCTTACTCTTGCATTCTTGCTTATGACGTGCTGCTCACTATGATGCTTATTCTTGTTATACTCACGTTTTTGCTTAATAATGTGCTCATATATATTCATATGAATGAAACAATGGATTGAACAAAAGCATCTATGTAGATACAAAATAGCAAGCAAAAGAGCATTTCTTTTTCATTATAACATATGGAATCATGAAGGACCACATAAATTCAAAATACCATGTTCAAATGTGTTCACAATCATAGCACTAAACATCAATATTTGATCTTGTTAGACCAGAGTCTTGCATAATTTTGTTGAATATGATGGATGTGACATGTAGTTCCTTGCCAATGAATTGTAGAATGGGAAACACGGATGTTATGTGTCCAAGGTTCACAACATGCTCTGAAATGAAGAAATGAACCAATTTATTATCATGCACTGGTAAGTTGTGAAAGAGAAATCACACAATTTGTGCAAGAGTGGAATCCTTATGTACAAATTGAGCTAATTTTATTTTTTTTCCCTGAAACAGATATTCTCTACTTATTCAAAAATTATTCACAAATACTAATTCATGTGAATGCTTTTGACAATTCAATTGAAATAGTGTACCTGGGAGTCTAGCAAGGCTTTTACAAAGGCTCAACAACATATTTGGGTTCATCACCCCACCTTCCTCCAAGTGGCTGGTGCAATAACCCGCCACTCGTCAAAACATTAAATGGATTTTTTCACAATGAAGAATAATCATGCATTTCAATTTAATTATACCTAAACATGTCAGGATTAGAACAAATGGCAGATCAACGCCCATGAACAAATCATTGAACTTTTTATTTGAGATTGAAGCTATGCAAAACCATTGTGGAGACCAATATTTTAGTGAAAGTGTCGTGTTGCTACTGACTGCAACAAAACTAAATACTATTTAAGAATAAAGCAGGATTATTGTAACCACTTTTCGATTCTGGATAGGGTTTGGGAGAGTGTGGAAAGGTTTTGTGTGTCTACAAAATGATTTGTAAACGAGAAACAAGTTGACTTACTTTTTCATGAATTCAATGAAAACATCCATGAGAGGATCAGCTCTTGGTAGATGGGATGTGAATGTACACACTCGGTCATAAAATCTTTGAATGCTATTTATTTGTGTCTCAATTTGCACTTGTTTCTGTGGCAGCATTTTGTGATGCACATCTGCACTCTTCCTGCCAATATTGCCAACCAAGTGATCACAGTCCTAGCACATCTGTGTTTATGGACTTTGGAAAATGATAACAACAAATGGTCAACTACAATTGATGAAAAGGAAAGAGCTGCAGCCAACTACCAAATGTCAGAGTTATTGCTAGGACTTTGGCGGCCTCCAAATTTATCTAGTCGTTCCATCATCTTGTTTGCAACCTGCCATATTTTCACAAAAATTAATTAGCAAATTGGCTTGATACATGTAACAGAGTTCCCTCTCTAAGAACAAGGTTTTAAAAAATCTTCAGAATGTTTTTCTCACTTCGAGTTCAACATGTCAATCCCATTTTTTTTGGGGGGGGTGTGGAGGAATCAAACTTGAGAATTTTAAATTTTAGAGTTGTTGAAGCATGTGGATCCAAATTCAAGGACAGTAGAGAGAACACTTCTTGAGGATGTAATTGTTGAAAGTTACTTCTGCAGAAAAGGGAGAACATGATCGCCATCTTTCTCGCCGATCTGAGCGTGCCACAAGCTGCAAGTGTAGATCTTTCTCCAAACTTTTCCTCAATGTCAATATCCTTTTTTTCCACCCAAACACCTGATCACATCATACCCACTTCACAGATGAAGATAATACTGAAACTAGAACAACATTGAGAAAGTTTTGTGTATTACTTCAATTGATGTTAAATTTTTATGCAATCATCAAAATGCTGAAGTATTGTGGGCACAAATAGACTCTGAAAGCCCATGGTAACAATTTTTAATTGTCTTATTTAGACATTCAACTGAAAAGGGTCCACAATTTCTCATGACTTCAGCATTAGAAAGTCAACATGTCAGTTTGATAGTTTTCATCAACCATGGAAACATGTCATGCAAATTCAATCTTTGCCGCACATTAATTCACATGTTTAAGCTAGACTTAACTTCAAGGTAGTTTGATGAAAAATTGACCTTACTAGATTGTCATCTATTTGAGGCTGATGTGTTGCCACCTGCTTGACATTTTGCGATTATCAAGTACAAGCTTGTTCAAAATCAGTGCCTCTCAACAAAGAGTAAGAAAATCTTGATTGATGTAAGGAAATCTCCTCCTCCCTTTACAATTTGCTTAGAAACTCCATCATACGAATAAACTGAGTTTGGGTTTCAAATTCTATTCAATCCTTTCAAGAATCAAACTAATTATGAATGAATTGGGGTTCACTAGATTCAAGAGAAAATCAAATCTGAAACTCAATAGGTAACTGTTTTAGAGAAGAGTACACTTTTCTGAGACTTGAGTTCAAGTTTACACCTTGTAATTAGATGACGATAGTGCACCAGTTGTGGGTGTCTGTGGTCTATTCTCAAGAACAGGAGAGATATTGACATCCTTATTCAAGAGAGGGGAAGGTGCTGATCCATCCCCACTAATCTTATGAACACCCTGTTGTGCAGCATTGTCATTTCTTAAATCTAAATTAGCAACAAAAGAAAAACTAAATCAGCAACCACCCAACTCCTCTTCCAGTAACAGTACTATACTGACCATGTTCACATGTTTACAAAGAGGAAAAACCTTGTTACAAGCAAAAGGAAATTTGACTCTCTGAAAATAAAAGTTTCAATTTATAATATCCAGTTTTTAATCAATCTGTAGTTCATGTCCTTATGCTCCATCTATGTTTTTGTTGTATGGAACTGGTGTGTATACTATTTCAGGAAGATGACAGAGAAAATCACACAAAAATGATCCACAAACTGACATGAAAGCCAACAGAAGTGTTGAGTTTTCAGGTTCATGTGCAATGAAAGATGGGTTGAAGCAATTCAGGAAGGAGGATAAGCAAAATGAGCTGAAAGTAAAGCTTTTTGGGGTATACCAGCTCTGTTGCAGGTGTTCTTGTAGAACTGCAGTATTACATCACATGCACATTTGTCCTTGGATCACATCACATGCACATGTTATGCTTGAGTGTATGCTGTGCTATTTTGCTGCCAAAGTGAAGAAGTTTGCCTCCATTTCAAATTGCAAAAACCAAGCCCTTAAAAAGACCCACAAGCACTAAATCCTAAACCCTAAACTCTAAACACTTCAACTTGGTTGATATCCTGTCCCCAAATCAAAGCCTGACTGATACTTGCTTGATCTACAGCTTTCTTGCCACTGGAATGGGGGTGGATAGGGATTGAGAAAATGTCTGCATCTGAAGGATGATGCACTAGTTCTGCCATGGGAAGAGATGGGCAAATACTCAGACTCTGGTGCAATTCAACCACTATCAAAACCACCCTCTTGAGTGCCAATCCTGAGTTCGAACATGTAAAAAGTGGAGATGAAGTGTGATTTGGAACCACAAAAGGAGTCTTGAAAGGTGACCACCATCAGCTGCATTATTCTACTCAACTTCTACTTACATTCAGCTTTACTTGGTTGCCAGGGCTCTAAAGAGTCATCATACATCTACAAAATCAGCAACTGCTGCGACCCGAAAGAGTGAGAAACATTTGGCCATAGGTCCTTGGAAGTGGAAAAATGATCTTCACGGAGTATAGAAAAGTGCTCATCATGAACATCACAAAGAAACAGCAAGATGAAGAATTTAAGAAAGCTTGAACTTACTTTGCTAAGAACTGGATGGCTTCACCATGCATCCCAAGGATGAATTGCTCCCCTGTAGAAACCCCCAACATATGTGTACACTTCACCATCACTCCTATAATCTTTCTTTCAACTCCAAAGATGAGAAGAAGGAATAACCCAACTTCACAAGTATGGAATCATCAACTCATGGCAGTCAGTCACCATTCAAATTGAGAGCTACATACATACCTTGAAGAGGCATTTGAGAAAGTTCTCGTGCATTGGATGCCATCATCCCTGAAGCCAGTTCCTCTGGAAAAGCTCCTCCTTCCTGCACAAACTTGAGTCAAGTTCCAATAAACACTCCATGTCAAGAAGCTAAAGATCCAAAGTCACAATTCTATTGTCAGACTGTCAGTGTATGATGAGCGAGGCACTTAGGCAAGCTCAGATCAGGGAAGATGAATTTTGAATAGATCATGTGTGCTAGCTAGATGTCAGGAATGTTGATAAGGACCAACAAGATGCAGGTCCATGTGGCATGCTTTCTTCAGACCTTGATGCTTTTCCTGATGCTTTCTGCAACCACAATGGACGACCGTGGAAATCTCACATGATTCGAATCTGTCAGCCCACATGATGCATCTCCATATTTTCAGACATTCAATGTCAACTCCTCAACTGTATGAATTCCTTGAATTGAATTGGAATTTATGATGAAGCAGACATATGTATGATTTCGAGGAGGTTGAGTGCACAACCATGAAAATCTACAAGACCCATTTTCATCAGCATCTGAGACATTTGTGAACTGGCATTTGCATAACTCTGAAGGAGCTCCTTCCTCCTCCTGGATTGTGGTATGCAGCTGATGGTTTCTGGAACGCTCTTGAGGTCTGAATCATTCTTCTTCACCCACTTGCTTCCTGAATGACCAGGCTGCTTCTCGTGGAAGCTGTTGTGAGCTCTACTACCATGATTGCCCTTGTCTTTGGGAGGCTCTTCTGATCTTGGATGTTGTAAGTTGGAGAATCTAACATCATGGGGGATACCCAGACACTCGTATGGCTTCCCTAGCTGAGACCACACTCCCTGCTGTTTTCTGCATCCAAAAAAATAACCTTGAAGAATGTTCCAAAAACAAGAACTAGAGTCACTCTGAATGACAGAAAAAGCCAGCAAAATGGACACCCACACACCGTCATATCCAAACATGCAGTCCTTTGATGCTCACACTGTTGTTGGGATGATGGCTGTAACTGACTGACTGACAGTGGATAGCTGTGCGTTACCTGAAGAGTTTGTGTGCTGCTTTGGCAATGACTTCCCGGGCTACCAACTCCTCTTTGCTGGCAGCCATGATTGAATCCTGGAGCGGCTCATACCTCGTCTCCTCCT
>Ga0209208_10007247_pt1 | contig 15082 bp, 16 predicted proteins | sample S1TSphfallax_3_FD_187694 | JGI IMG/M metagenome (GOLD analysis project Ga0209208, IMG submission 187694) | Host-associated microbial communities from peat moss isolated from Minnesota, USA - S1T2_Fd - Sphagnum fallax MG (SPAdes) (version 2) | ecosystem: Host-associated > Plants > Peat moss >...
AATACATGGCTGGTGAGCTTGATCCGGATTTCTGGTTGTAGACAAATGAAAGGTATCTGGATTTCAAACATTAGAAGACGCAGGAAGCACTCTGGCTCGAAACCTGGCATGGGCAGAAGCAGAGATGCCTGCAATGGCATCAGGCACAGTGGAATTGAATATTCTTGCATGGAATCAGATGCTTACAAAATATGTGAAGGATGGGCAACCTGAGAAGGTGATGCTGCTTTTCCAACAAATGTGACAAGAAGGAATGATTCCTGATGAATTTGCTTTTGTTCAGGTGATTAATGCATCTGCTGGTTTAGGAGCACTTGAAGACAGCAGGCTTGTTTAGGAACAGCTCATTCAAAGTGGTTGTAGGTCCAATGTTTTCGTGAGGAATAGCTTGGTTGACATGTATGCAAAATGTGGGAACATTTAGGGGGCTTCAAGAGTGTTCAACAAGATGCCATCATCTTCAAGTAGTGATTTGGACCAACATGATATCAGGACATGTGAAACACGGGTGAGGGCAGAAGGCAACTTCGACACAAAGGTGCATTGCCAGGCTCTGTTACTTTTGTGGGGCTGCTGAATACATGTGCCAACATAGTGGTGCTTGAAGAGGGCAGGTATGTTGGAACACAACAATCATTTGGATAAGTGTTCCAAACATCCAATTTTGAAATGGGTGGCCTGCAAATTGCTCAAGAGCTTGGATGTTAGCACCATCTGACATAGAAACAACCTCCAAATCAATTTCTCCAATTGACAACAACAGTAGTTCCCAAGGTTTCAGACGGCTTTAGGGTTTTAGGGATCCCTGGAAGTTTTCTATATTGGCACTTTCACTTTGGCTCAAGGGAGAAAACTGTACCCAATCTACCGCTCAGTATGACTTCTCTTTGTCAGCTGTGCATTGAAATTTCTCTGATGGGTTCTAGCAAGTAGCCAAAACTGTGAAGGATGATTGGCACTATAGCTACACCATAAGATTGAAAAATCAAACAATTGATCAAAACTTTTTTTGCCTGAATTTAGCTGGTTGCCTAAACCTTTTTATAATGGCTAAAAATGAGCATGTTCTGGTTTTCTAGTCACCATATTTCTGCAGGTTATTATTTATAAAAAAATTGCCAGATTTCTGCATTGGGTTTTAGCAAGTGACCAAAGAATGTGATTAAACTTGTTTACTTTTATGGTTTTCTAATAGCCAAATTTGGCTAAACTTTTTAATGGACAATTGTTACCATGGCTATATTACAAGAAGGAAAAATAATACATTGACCAAAACCATTGTGAAAGCCCTATGATTCCATCTACCATAGCCGGATAGTGAATTGTCCACTTAATCATTATTTTTTAAAGGATATTCATGTTAGGCACTTTTCATTAAAATTTCAAAAATTAGACACATTGGGGTTTAGACTTTTTAACATTAGCGAAGTACACGAATTGATGAAAAAAATGGTGGAGAATGTAAAGGAGAAATGTATGTTTTTGGTAAAATAATTTTGGGCTTCATTGTTTCCACATTGTCTTTTAAGAAGAAGGGAACATAATACAACCGGAGAATCCATGGGACGTTCAAATTTTCAATGGCATGACTGAATTCTACCAACACTCCATAACAAGATTCACCTTCATCATGACACGAATCGTGGAGCTCATGAGGAAATCTAAGGCATTTGCATGAATCATCAAATGTTAGAATGCATGGGAGACAATCAAATCATGGTACATTGTCGCCTTGATTTTGATTAACCACATCGGGACTTGGAATTTCACATCCATACTAATGCTTTGAATGTGGTTGTGGGAGCAATGTTGGTGCAAAATGTTTTAGGCAAATGTGATGGACCGATCAACTAAGTTCCACAATTTATCAATAATGTCAAATTCAATTACACCACTACCAAATGGGAGGTGTTGGGAATAATGTATGATTTACGTGGAATTTGCACTATTTGTTAAGAAACAAGTTTGTTTTTTAATAGATGACATGGCATTTCAAGTATACTTGATTTGTAAACCTTAAAATTCTAGTTGAATTGCAAGATGGCTACTATTAATTTAAGTACAACTTTCTAGTAGTCTAGAAGCCTGGACGATCTCATTTGGTATTAAATGTTCTTTCTCGATCATCAAAGTCCCAAGAGTCCCGTGATAGACAACAGATGCAACTTTTTTTCTCTTTGCAATCATTCTAATTACAAGAGGTTCAAGATTACATCACTATTAGAGACTTTCTTATGCATTTCACTACCAAACAAAAGAGCTAGTTTTGAAGGCATCACCATTTATGGTAATTGGAGGACAACTCTATTGGTAAGGCCATGATCAAATTATGAAGAGATGCTTATAACCAAAGCAAGGTTAAGTGGTCTTATGGGAAACACACAAATGCACATGAAGAAGACATTTTTGGATGGAAATCATCTATCATTTTTATTTTTGAATGCTAATTGGTGGCCAACTTCATAGAAGGATACTTACAAATATTGCCAAGCTTGGAATGATTGTTGAAATTGGAAATCTTGTTGTAACAAGCATGAAAAATTTGGTCACCACTTTTCTTACAAAACCCTTTGTGAAATGGGGATTAATTTGATATGGCTTATTATTATGTATGGAGATGCAATGAGGGAACAAGTATAATTTGGTACTACCTTTTATGCTATCAAATGGGTGGAAGTTAGACTTTTGAGGACCAATATTATAACTATCACTACTAAATCGATCTATGATTTCATCATCACTAGGTTTGAATGGTCACTCACATTGGTAAGTGATCAAGGAATTCATTTTACAACAAACGCATACTAAGGTGGACGAAAAGACAATTAAAAGTCCATATCTATTGCATTTTGAGCTCAATGAAACTAGGTTTCAAATAAAAACATTTAAATGATGTTGAAATTAACATTTTTTTTCATGTTCAAATTCATACCATCCTAATTTAGCCCTTTCTAAACACATATCCTCAATATTGGTTTTCTAAACAAAATAGATATTAAAACGGACTTTACAAATTTGAAAGTTATTAACTTTTTATTTTAAATTAAAATTATTTTTTCTTGATTTTAAAAATTTAAGTGTTATGATATTTCAATTTGTGGTGGTCCAAAGTTATAAGCATGTTTTTCAACTTGGCTAAAAGCAAAAAGTTTATAATCATAATTATTTGGACTATGACTTTAAATGTACCTTCCATTGCAAAGTCCACTTTGAATTGAATATTGATAAGTTTTTCAATAAAATTCTCAAAGTTAAAGCATATTATAATATACGTTTCAATTTTTAATCTCACTTAATTTGCTATATTTCTCAAATGCATTTGACTTATATTAAAAAAAACTTGACTAACTCCCAAAAAAAAAAAAAAAAAAAAAAAAAAAAAAAAAAACTCTATTATTATCCACAAGGAAATGGATAAACGTATAATCAACAAACAAGTGATTGAGATAAGCATTTGCACATTGTTTTATTGCTTACCAAGCATGATGCAAGATGAACAACATGCTATACACCATTTCAACTAATGCATGGGATTTCATCCACTTACACCCTACTGAAAAGCTCTTGTTCACCACCCACACGAATAATAAGTACCAAAATTTCCACTACACACACAAGAATGCTTACCTCTAGAATTACTAAACTAAAATAAATAAATTCACATTGTGACTAGCCAAGGTTGAAAATGGTGACTAACACTTTTTGCCAACAAAAAATTCATGCAGCCAAAGAGAAGGCTTACTTAGGATGCACATTGTGGTGGGGATTTTGGGTTTTTTGTCTGTTCCCATCAGGTTCCCAAAATGTTCCCCAATACTTTACTAAGCTGTTCCCAATAGCACCTCAATTTTATCCCATATTGTTTGGCCAAAGTTCAACTTCCATGTACCATAGACCTAGGCTCGTTAGGCACTAATTTTTAAATTTTTTTTAAGGGAATTGTCAAAACTTCTGAAAAATACATGCTTGCCATGCAAAAAATCTGAATGAAGCTCTCAAGCATAATAGCTTCATTATTTAGTATAAGGCCGAATTTAGTACTATTTAATTGCGGAAGGTAAATGACAAAAAAATAAATTATTATGCACCAAGGTGCTTTGGTTCTATGGCATATAACTTGTAAACGGTGGTGCCAAAGGGAAGCCTGATTATGGTTTTATTTTGGGGAGGGAAGCATATCTAGGGAAAGCTTTTCTTTCCTTTTTTTCCCTAAGGAAAGAAAAGCTATGGGTACACCCACCTACTAATTAATACAAAGATGAATAAGTAAAAATATCAAAATTGGGCCCTCTTAGTTGCATGAAAAATACTATTCCTCAAATTCATCACCATTTTTCACTCGGGCTAATACCAATGTTGATGAATTCTTGAATTTTATGAAAAACCTTCAGTTCCAGTTCTTAAATTTTATTATTTTAACATGGTTCCAGTTCCAATTCCAATTCCCCAAAACAAAATGGAACCCTGGATTTGATTCTAGTCCAATTCTTGAAAAAAATAAAAATTAGGTTTTGCTCTTGGTTCCGATTCTTGAAATCAAACTTGATTCTAGTTTTGGGTAATTTCTAACTCTCATGGTGTTGGAGGATTTTTTGGATCTCTTTGCATTTCATGGCTTTGGAAGATGCAAGCTTCTAATAACTTGGATACCATAGAATCCCCACATCTTTGGCATAGCCTTGCTTGCTCCTTATCATGAGTCCTTGGAGATCTTCATTTTTCTCAATCTTCGACAATGTACAAGTAGGGATGAAGCCCACCTCCCATGTGGATACAACCCTAAATCATTTCACAATTCAAGACAAGTCAATCTAACCAATGTGGGCCTTGGAAATGCTAGTTTACATTATGATTTTACAAAAGTTTGTCAAGTTTGTGTTAGGTCCAACCACACTAATAGGAGCCACACCTGCCCCCTTAGACTTATGCCTTTCCATTGTTTAAAAAATATATATTTGAATTTTTTTTAGTACATCATTCTAAAATTAGTTTTTTTCAAATTTTTCTTAGTATTATTATGTTAAATTTCATATTATTTTTTCTCAAAATTAAGTCATTTCAAATTGTGATTTGTGTGTTTTTATTGCTTAACTATTTATTAATTATCACTTTGAAACACTAGTGACCTAACATTATATATATATATATATCATTAGATTGATTCTAATTTTTTATAATATGTATATCCATTGAAATATATATATATATATAATTTCATTAAAAAATTATAATTTAAAATACACAAAATTAAGTATGAATTATGATTGCTAACGATGCATGTTAGTGTGACTACACCCTTCCATGATCTTCTTTTTTTATTCAATTAACCACCTTTTATTCATTCTGCCTTTGGACAACATACGTAGTGCTTAAGATGCAAACATTCATGGCTTGGTGGTCTTGTACCCTTAGACCACCTACATCAGTCGAAGCACTCTCAAATCTACCAATCTCCATTTTGAAGCACTCCCAAATCTACCAATCTCCATTTTGAAGCACTCCCAAAACTACTAATCTCCATTTTGAAGCACTCCCAAATCTACCAATCTCCATTTTGAAGCACTCCCAAATCTACCAATCTCCATTTTGAAGCACTCCCAAATCTACCAATCTCCATTTTGATGTTTTTGTGCCTAGCCACTTGGCTGCATAATAATACACTTCACAAGCATCAACCTTGTAACAAGTGTACCCATGCAAGTTACATTGAGTTGGGCTACTACTAAAATCCATGGTACCGACTAAGGGTTGATGATCACCTTGAGATTCCCACTTTAGACAAGGGTGCACTTTAGATGAGAGTTTTTCCATGGTTCAATTTGCTAGGAACCCATTTGGACTCATTTGAAGCAAATTGAATCCTTGAGTTGGTGTGTATCATCTTGGTCCCTAGCCTGATTCTTGGTTCTCTAAATCATGAGCTCTCCTTTTAGCACTATTTTTTGGTCGGAACCAATTGATTTTCCCTCCAAAAACACGTGCCATGTAGGTTTTTAGCCTCAATTTGCCACTTTTTTTGGTTCTGGACCTATCTAAAAGGCTTGGGACCAATTTGTGTATGACCAAACCCAGGGTTCTAGTGTTTTAGGGTTTAGGGTTTCTAGTGTTTTAGGGTTTTTGTGTTGTTCTTACTTTACGGATAACTCTAATGTTGGGCAATTTTTTTATTTCTCAATTTAATTTGGATTTCTTAAAAACCAAAAGTTTCAGCTTGAAGTTCCCATACAACTCTACTGGGTTGGATTTTATTTTCATGAAAAATGGTTTTTTTACACCTTTTTTTTTCTTGAAATAGGTGTTTATTTTGTTTGCACTATGAAATTTCTCAAAGTGTTTTTGTGTCTTGCATTATTAAAGTGCTGGATATGTACTCAATTTCAAAGTTAATTAGAGGCCAAATCAAGAAGAAAAAAAAGGAATAAAACATGATTAACCTTCCTTCCAAACAAATTGATTAGTGCAGGTTAAGAACAAAACAACCCACTACACTTACAACCAAACAATAGCAATGCCTTGGCAAATGAGACTAGATTTCAAAATGGCAAATGCTTGGGCAAATGAGAGTAGATTTCAAAATCGCAAATGCTTGCAAATTGAATACACGAAAGATCTGATTTCAAAGTGATAACATTATGGTGTGGGTTTTATTAGTTGTTGTTGTATCCAAAGTTTGATGGTAGCTAGTTTGGCAATGAGCCTCATTTGAGTGGCCCATCACACAAATAATTTGTAAATTTTGGACACCCTAAATTAAAGTTTGGACGTTTGGACACTCTCACAATAAATGTTATGCCATTTCCCAATTTCACTCACTTACATACTTTAGGCCAGCAATATAGGACCCTTCACAACTATATGAAAGGAATATGGGATTTAAATTTTTTTTTTAATGGGAACAAGGTGAGTAACTTATATTCCTTAAAAAACATTGAAGTTGCAACTAAGCCAAAAATTAAACAAGGAAGAAAGAAATTGGGACATGACCTAAAATTCTAATTAGAATAAAATTAGACCTAAATATCAAAGCTGTAGCTCCTCTTACCTAGTTATATGGTTTTAACTTTTAACCTTTCAAATTAATTCTTAATTATTATGTGCAAGGTAAGGCCCTAGGATGAGTGCATTATCGAAGTAAGGGCCTACACAAGACGATAGTCAAATTGTGCAAGCTCTTACTTTGATGATGCCCTCATCCAAGGGCCTTACCCAACTCACCTTGCTCAATGTACTTTTGATAGGTGTGTTTTGGCATAACTTTAGTAGAGCGTGAGAGTGCATCTTCCACTTGTTGGAGGTTGGGGTCCCGAGGTATGGAGGCATGCCTCATGTTTACAATTAAAAATATTATCCAAGGGATTCATATATGTTTTGATAAGTGTGTTTGGGCATACCTTTTAGTAGAGCAAGAGGGCGCACTCCTCACTTATTAGAGGTTGATGATAAGAGGAGTGCGACAATCATGAACTATGTACACACATGCTCACTATTACATAAGAATATTATCCAAGGCTCTTTAGAGTATGATAGGCATGTTGTTTACGTAGAATTTCAATGAAGCAAGAGGGCGCACCTCCCACTTGTCGAAGGTTGAGGCTATGATTATTCGAAGGATGACTCATGTTTACAATAAAAATATCATGCAAGGGTTTCATGTACTTTTGGTACGTGTGTTTGGGCATCATACCTTTAGCAAAGTAAGAGAGAACACCTCTGACTTGTAAGAGAGAGGTTGGGACCAAGGGGAGTGCGACAATAATTTAATGAGGTACACACATGCTTCATGTTTTCAACAAGAATATTGTCCCATGGTTTCATGAAATGTGTGTTTTGGCATAAAACTTTAGTGGAGTGAGAGGGCACACTCTCACTACTCTCACTTGTTGGAGTCACTTGTTGGAGGGTTTAGGGGTTTAGGGTTTAGGGGTCAAGAGAAATGGAGCACTCGTGAATTATCTTAGATACATGCATTGTGTTTTTTACAATAAGAATATGATCCACTTGGGATTTGTGTACCTTTGATAGGTGAGTTTGGGCAATTACCTTTTTGTAGAGCATAGTGGACACCCCCTCACTTGTTAGAGGTTGGAGTGCTGCAATCCTCAACTAGGTACACACACATGCCTTGTCGTTACCATAAAAATATTATCCAAGGGATTCTTGTACTTTGGATATGTTTTTGTTGAAAACTCAATTATTTCTCATGCTAAGGTCCAAGTGACTTCTCTAGCATTAAGGTATTGTAGACACAAGTGAAGGCGGTGGGGAGGACGGGGCAAGGGGAGAGGAAGTACTTCCTAAAATGCTTGGCCCAATAACAAATAGTGAGATGCCATGCACTACAATTATTTTACATATCGATTGACAATAGGTGGCACTTCTAATTTGCTTAATATTTATTTATTTTATAATTGAAGGTTCCATTGTTTCAAATGGTTTTTAAAAAAAAATAAATCGACAATTGAATAATAAGTATGCAAAATACACCTTGCTTTGTATATATGTTTGCAAGAGGTCTTCTTTTCCTTCCCCCTCAAGGTGTTTTGTCCTTTTTCTTTTTGGGTTTCTTTTTGGCTTTAGAGAGGATGTCTTTTCTCCTTCCTTTTTCCTTTTTGCTTTAGAGGACATCATCAGAAGACCGATGATGCTTCTTCGTACATCTCGTCAACTTCACCTTCTTCTCCCCCAAACAATTTGTCATTTGTCTTCTCTTGGCAGATGCCATTATATTTGTATATCTTCACCTCCTTTGAATAATTTTTTTTAAAAAAAAAAGTCCTTTTTTCTGAAATTTTCTTGCATTTTTCTGAATTTTCTGACACTTTTGAAATTAAATTTTATGGCATTATATTTGTATATCTTCACCTCCTTTGAATAATTTTCTTTTTTAAAAGTCCTTTTTTCTGAAAAAACATTCTCCTGCCTCAACATAGTTTGTGTTCTCTTGCCGGTTACTTAGACTTTTGCCCCCCCCAAAAAAGAAAAAAAAGAAAAAAAGAAAAAAAAGGAGGGAGCTTACACCTACTCATCAAAATGTGAAGAAAAAAAGGTGGAATTTTTTTTTTAAAAGCAAAGAGGTGGGCATTTTAAAAAATAGGTGGGTAATGAAATGCCAAATTATTAAAGCTAAAATTTCAGTTTATTGAAAATTCTCAAAAAATTTGTAAATATAAAAATAAAAATCTTATTGCCGTTGGCCCAGAGCTATTGCCGAGTAAGCACTGAAAAGGCATAATCGGTGCTTACAGGGCAAAAGCTTAGGCTCACAGCAGCTTGTGTCAGGCACGCTCAGGGTACCCGTCTACGGAATCACCAAAATGGCCATGCCTTGTTCGCAAAACCTTTTAAATAAGATGCTTAGATAACCTAGAAAATTTTTGGATAAAAAGCTTAGAAAATCTAGGATAATTTTTTTTTAATAACCTATAATAAAAAGCCAAAATAATTTAAGTAAAAAAGCTTAAATTAAAATAAAAAAAAGGTAATCACAAATAAAAAACCTAGATAACATAATGTAAATTTTTTAATTAACTTATAATAAAAAAGTTTAGATAGCCTTACCAAAGATAAAAAAGTTTAAAAAGGCTTTGGTAAATAAAAAAGCTTAGGTAAATTTTTAAGATAAAAAAATCATACTAAGAAAAACAATCAAAGCCTTGAATGTTTGAGCACAAGAACAATTGCAAAAAAAGAATGGACTGTTTGTTGCAGGTAATTAGGGTTTGAATCACTGCCCTTAATTAATTAATTATTTTATTAGTATTTTTCTCAGGATGGGTAGTTTAGCAATGGGCACCAAATTTTAGTACTGGGAAGAAGCCTAGGCTTTTTTTTCAGTTTTGGACTTCTAAATTTTCTTATTTTAGAATTCCTAACCTAATTAAACATTTTCATTTCAAGATTCATAGGTTACTTAGTTCTTTTACCCTAAGCTAGCTAGGCTTTTTAATTATAAGATTTTAAAGTTGGTCAGCCTTTTTTATCTTAGGCTAGCTATCTAAGCTTTTTTTAATTTTAAGATCGATAGTTTATCTAAGCTATTTACACTAGGTTACCTAAGCTTTTTGCTCTACCTAAATCTTTGATTTTAAGCTATCTAGGCTTTTTATTTTAGGCTATCTAGAATTTTTTTTAATTTTAAGATTGCACAGGTTACCTAAGCTACCTAAGGTTGATTTATCTAAGTTTTTTTTACCTCAAGATAGAGTATTATAAATTCCCATCCTTCAAGAATTCCCATTTATCTATCTTCTCCTTCCTTCCCTCCCTCCTTCCCTCCCTTGCACAAAACCGGAAAGAAAGAACGAGAGGAAAGCGAGCAGCAGAAGGTGAAGCCGTGCTTGCTTGCTTGCGCGAGTAGCAGACATGGCGTTACGCATTGCACGCAGCGTGGCCAAGCATGGAGTAGCCGCGTCTCTGTGGGCAACGCGGGAGTATAGCGTCCTGCCGAGCTGGGTAGCAGGAGCAGGGATCAAGGGAGCTGCTACTACTACTACTACTACTACTACCACCACCAGCCCCCGCAGGAGGAGGAAATTTGGGCTCCTTGTAAGCGGAGCAGCGTTGGTCTGGTTGGCGACATTGGTCGGGGTTTCGTCTGTCGCTTGGCTTATCTATAACCACACTGCAAATGTGCTGCCGACACCCGTGTCCGAGGATGCAGCCGGGAAGGACGGATTCTCAGAAGAGCGAGCTTTACGTCATGTGAAATTTCTTACTGACCTGGGTCCTCGTCCTGTCGCCTCCACTGCCCTGCACCAAGCCGTTCAGGTAATCCCATCCCATCCCTCTGGGTTTTTTAGAGCTTGCAATTATAGGGGAGAATGTTGCATGGCGATGTAATTGATTTCCAGGGAGGATAATATATATAGCAGCCATGTTACCGAACATAATACTCTCAGCGCATACATATATATGTATGCGCTGAGAGTATGTTCGATATGTAATTGATTTTCAAGGAGATGTAGCAGCCATAGTACCGATCAACATAGTCTAGGTACATACGTACATATGTGCCTGGACTCGACTATATTTGGTAAGCTTCTCTCTTTTAACTTACTCATAATCAATGGGGAAGGCAAATCGATCTCGCTCATGTGTTGCATTCCGATTTTTCCTTTAGACAAGCATTCTTGTTTTCTTTCTGATAAACTACCTTCATATATGAAATAACACTCATCACGAGAACACATGTCATGAAAGAACATAACAACGAGGACACCATTCATACACAAATCAAAGATCAAACCATATCGTATCATATCATATCTTTCCAACGCCATGATAGATAGATATATATATATGTACGTGAACTTGGTGCTAATTCTCTCGGGCATCATTTCTGCAGTATGTCTTGGATCAAGCACTGGAGGTTAAAGGCTCGGCCTCTGCAGCTGTTGCAGTGGATGTGGAGCATTTCTACTCCAAACCAGGGAGCATTCAGCTAGAGGGTCCTGTCTTCTCCGGAAAGACGCTAGTGTATGCTGGTCAGGAGCACGTGGTTGTGCGTGTACGTCCCCAATCTGATGATGGAAATGCACAAGACAATTCGGTACTTGTGTCTGCACATATCGATTCAGTCGTTACTGGGTGAGTATGTGTGTATATATATGTATGTATGTTTACTGTCTTTCTCGCTTTTTCCAGCCACTATTTTCCATCAGCTCTCTTGCTTGTTCTCTTGCCTAATCTGAAAAAAATTCCAAAAAGAAAAAGTGGTTGCATGGGTGGTGTGCTGCAAGAATTGTTGAGTGTACTGGAAGCAAGCAGCTGCTACAATATTACCACCCTCAGAAACCTACTATGGAAAAATGTTGGGCCAAAACCATTTGCTGAGCCTAGCCAAAACAACATGTTTTGTTTTGGCTTTTTTTGATCCATTTTTAAAATTTTTGCTGGGCCACATGCTGAGCACCGGTGGAGCTGCTTGTAAGCAGCTTCATTTGCTTATGCTGCAGCTGCCTCTGATCGTAAGGAGAGTGTACAATTGCAGGCCGGGAGCTGGGGACGATGCCTCATCTATTGCGGTGATGATTGAAGTGCTGCGTGCACTGTCGTCAGTACATTTTAGCTTCAAGAATTCAGTCATCTTCCTCTTCAACACAGCTGAAGAAGAAGGCGCTACTGGTTCGCACAGTTTCATCACTCAGGTGCTGTACTCCATTGAGTTCTTATGACTGTCAAAGCTTGACTCTTCTAACAAACATGGACTTGCATGGTGCCTCTGGACTCTAATTATGACAAAGAAGATGGTTTCCTCTGCATTGACCTCCAGAAAGCCTCGGTGACTTTGGCACCGACAGAAGTAGCTGTAGGACATGAGACCTGCAAGAGAAGAATACATCGATAGTAGAAAGATTTGTGAAAAAAACAACAATAGGGTTGTCTTCTCTTCATTCCCACTATTCCAGTTTTATAATTTGAGGTCTGATCAGGATTGACACACTTGTGTGCTTGCAGCACCCATGGCGTAACACTATCCGTGCAGCTGTTAACTTGGAGGCTCTGGGGATTGGAGGCAAACACTATCTCTTTCAGGTTAACCCTCTACCCTTTCTCAATCTTACAGCTTGCAGGGGAGCACCAGTAAACAGAGTGCTGCAAGAGCTATGACTGTTTAGGTTCTTGTATGGTGATGTTGAGCTTTTCAGATCACGATTACTCATTCCTGTATCCTGTGCTAGCATTTATGTCTTCCTTGAGATATTGGTGAAGTCCTTTGCGCATAACCACTTTCTGTTGATGTTCCTGCCAAATAATTTGAGGTTATTAGCACTGGTCAAGCTGTCTGCTGCCATTCAGGCTGCTTGTTTAGCAGAATATCTGGCAATTAGACTCCACACTTTGGGTTAGGACATTCCATACAAATGTGAACCTGTAGCAGAAAATTTGTGCCAGATATCACAATAGACCCCTTGAGACTTTGTCAGAGGTTGCAACTTCTTGTGACCACATAGTGATATGGATGTAATGGTCTCGTGTCTTTTCATGATTCCCATATCATTCTAGATGCCATGATGAGAGAAAATTACTTTTCTTCTTGTGGTGTTTTATTTGTCAACCTAAAGTATATGATTGCCACTTTCTATTCACACATCGTTCAAGAAACAGGTGACGCATGTTTATTTGTGTTGTTCTTCCAGGGACCTGAGAGCTGGGTTGTGGACCTGTTTGCAAAGACTGCCAAGCACCCGGCCGGAATGGTTACAGCTCAGGTGAGGATTATGATGACAGAAATTGAGTGAGCAAAGGCAGATTATTGAGTGAGAATGACTATTGTCCTCCACAGCTCTGAAAGTGGTAGAAGATGACACAGTTGTATTTCTTAAAACAGCCGTGTGGCCTCAGAGTCCATCCCAGTGTTGAATAAGGAAGGGGATCTTTGATTGTCCAATTTGTTGTTCTACAGTGGTGCTCTTGCTGCTTTATGAAGAAACAGAAGGTTTCTTGTCCTTTAGAAGGGATTCATGCCAACTGCATTCATGTCTTCTATTGACATTCAAGTTGCAATTGAATGTCATCTTGTAGATCAGCAGTTATGTTCTAAGTGTGTATCCTGGCATTCTTTTCTGCCTTTCTGGAGTCCAAATTATTGTCACAAATATCATAAATCTGGATCAAGGATTCACAAGGACGTTTTCTGGTTTTCAGAATCTGAAAGGAAGGGCATCTTTTTCTCCAGCAAACTGCTCTGTCCATATTATTGATGCCATAATAGATGTTTGCTGGACACCATTTGAGAGCTAATTACCCTATGTGAATATGTAAGACCCAAATTGATTGATTGAGTTTGAATCTGCTGCAGGATGTGTTCCACTCTGGAATAATTAGTTCTGGAACAGATTTCCAGATATACAGAGAAGTTCAAGGCCTGCCAGGGCTGGATTTTGCATACATGGATAATGCAGCAGTTTATCACACTCCGGTAAATGTGCAATTTGGATGTGGTCATATCTGGAGTTTAGGCTTTTAGGGTTTTGGTTTGCTTCAAGTCAATGTTGCAAGACTCTACTCTCACACCCAGTCAGTTTCTTTCTTACCAGTGGATAATTGCTATCTCAATACATCAATTTCCAATAATTTCATAGCACACTTCATTTGAATGTGGAATAGTGCACATATGCAGTTCTTGCCTTCTGGAATTTACCACTTGGATCCAGCAAAAGATTTTGAATTTGTTTATTTCTCAGGTAGAGCCTCATGTTGATACAGTTTGGGATGGCCTTGCAGAATGACAAGTTTGAATTGCTGAAGCCTGGATCACTGCAACATTCAGGGGACAACCTGTTGCCTTTTCTGTTCGAAGTGGCCACCTTGCCAGATTTGGCTGTCCATAATTCCACACTCCCTCCAGGCCCCTATTCTGTTGTTTACTTCGATGTTTTGGTGAGTTGCACATCAAGTTCATGATGCTGCAGGATTATGAGCAGCATATGTTTCTGGAACTTTTGGCATTGTTATCATCAGATGAGCAATATGTGCATGCCATGAACTCATGTAAAGAAACCATTTAACAGAGGTCTTGTTGTTCCAATATACATGGCAGGGCTTGTACATGGTTTCGTATAGCAAAGACTCTGCCAAATATATTCATGGAGTAATTATCGTTGTGGGGCTTGTGCTTTTCCAAGCATCACTCTGCCTCTCAGGTGTCACAGGCCTTATTGCCCTGGGCTTGGCCGTTTTCGCCATTCTTCTCACATGGATATTTGCATTTGGCATCACACTCTTGCTTGCCTGGCTGGTTGTCCCTTACTTGAGCAGCTTTGCAATACCATTCATTGTTAACCAATGGATGGTCATTGGGTTGTATGGAGCCCCTGCCTTGTTCGGTGCCCTCCTTGGCCACCACTTTGGTCACGGCCTTTTGGTCAGTTATCTGGCAGGTGTGCATACAAAACTTATGCAGACAAAGGAAAAAGGAACTCCAGACCAGGGAACTAAAGAAATAATTGCAATGAGGGCACAATCACTCGCAGAAGGGGAGGCAGAGAGATGGTTGTTCAAGGCAGGCATTCTGCAATGGCTAGTAGTTCTTGGATTGGGCACGTGGGTGAATGCAGGCTCAGCCTATTTGGCACTTGCC
>Ga0209208_10007248_pt1 | contig 15082 bp, 7 predicted proteins | sample S1TSphfallax_3_FD_187694 | JGI IMG/M metagenome (GOLD analysis project Ga0209208, IMG submission 187694) | Host-associated microbial communities from peat moss isolated from Minnesota, USA - S1T2_Fd - Sphagnum fallax MG (SPAdes) (version 2) | ecosystem: Host-associated > Plants > Peat moss >...
GGGGGGCTGGGTGTGTGTGGGGAGGGGGCGAGGAGGGGGGAGGGGATGTTTTGGTTGACGTTCTTGGAAGGTAAAGAGGCAAAAAAGATAATAGTCAGGTTCCAGGAAGTTATGGTGCATATTACAGCTGGAAAATAGCAGGCTACGAGACCTACCTTCCTCCCTAATGCATCGCCTCTTGCAACACGTTACTGTCTGTGTGTGCATTCTACGGTGGAAAATGGCACCGTAGAATTCGTGGGGGCTGTTTATGGGGCGTAACAGTCATCTTCTTCCCTTTTCCGTACGCGGTTGTCAACTCTCCGTGCGCGGACAAAGGGGGGGGAAGGACTGCAGTCAGCCAGAGACACCACACGCGTACACACAGCGCAAACTTACAAACGTCAAGTTGTTTTTCTTCTTGCTCTTTTTCTTCGCAACTCGCACTAATATTAGTGATGAGCGTGACTCACCGAGTGAAGAATGATTTCGTGTTTGTGCAGACAGACTGTTTATGCGACCAAGCTCTTCTCAAGCTGCTGCTGCTGCTTTACCTACGGCTTCTCATAAAAATCTTCAACTTTGCTTATATAATTCGCCCCTCATTGTTTGTCGGCTGACGCAACTCGCTTGAAATTGTACTTGCTCTCCTCTCTGGCACACCGTCAGCGGTTTCTAGGTTCTTCTCGCGCAACCACAATACACACACACACACTCTCTCTCTCTCTCTCTCTCTCTCTCTCTCTCTCTCGTGTCTCTTGTCTCTGTTTCTCCATTGATCCTCCCCAAGAAGAAGTCAGGGCTTAGCAAGCTGCGAGATGGTCTCCAGTGACGCTCTTTTATTGTCATTGCCAATTGTTCCGAGGGAGCTCTGTTGTTGGTGACGTGATAGTGGTGGTGGTGGTGACTCAGCGTTGTGGGTTTGTCTACCTGCTCTTGTGAGCAGAATTTGGATTTTGAACTACTGAACTCATCCTTCTTCTTTCTTCACCTGATCCGGTAGCGATCGATATTCGTAGAGCTCGTCTAGGGACACGACTTGGGCACTTTTGTTTGGGTTCCTTCGCGTGTTGAGAATCTCAAGATATTCTTTTCTTTGGAGTATATTTTTTGGAGCGCAGGCTGTCTAGCGTATGCAAGGACTCAATTCCAGTGCGGATGTGAGACTCGTAAGAGCGCGAAGAAGCATGGCAGGAATGTCATCGATATGGTGGCTATGGCGGGCGACGAATCTGTATGCGATACTTTTGGTAGCAATGGTAGGGACCCACTTAGAAGTCTTGCAGGCGGTGAACGGGCAAGCTCCCGCACCAAGCCCAGCTGCCACCTTCCCAAATTGTCAGGGCGTAGTCCTTACTTACAACGTGAGCGACATAGAAATCATATATCCATACCTCCCAGCGGGCGATCCACTGCAGCCTTACAAGTTTGCGGCCACTGCTACCATCACCAACGAAGGCTACAACATGCTCTCCGACTGGGAGATGGGCATCCAATTCAACCACAGCGAGGTAGGTGACACACAATAATAATACATTTGTTCGTCTTCGCACGCACGCACGCACACTGTGCGCAATTGTTGAATCATCACACCTTCTCATTCATATAAAAATCTTTCGAATTTCTTCACGGTTTTGGTATCTAGCTACAGGATCGCTGCTGATGGAGAGAGAGTTTGGGATTCCAATGCTTGCAGATATTGGTGTCAGCGTCGAATGCCGTGCTTGCTGATGGAACGTCATTCCCGGCGCCAGTTGGGAATGGGACCATTCTTACGGGATATCCTGCGGGGACCATCAAGAATGCCATCTCTACTGCCGGGGATTTGTCGCAAATCCAAGTGCAGGTGAATCTGGTTGGGACCGAGTTCGGCTCCGATGGTAAAACGTCGTATCCACTCCCCCTCTTCATCAACCTCACGAACTCGGGCTACACCTGCAGCAACTCTTCCAGGACCTCCGGTGAGTTTCGAGTTTCTTCGACGCACGCCCACCCTACCTACCACTTTCTTTTCTGTTCTTTTTTCGCAATTCTTCCTCTTGTTCTTGTTGTTATCAAGGATTTTGTTTTCGGATGATTCCTTTCATCACAACTGGATCCGCACGCAACAACTTTCTTGCGTGATCGACTGATTTTCTTGAGCTTGGTTTTTTGGCGCTGCAATGCAGTGAGTTCAATGCGTGTCTGTTGCGCCGAGAACACGACTGCGAACGCGACACTTCAGGTAGAGGAATACCAACCTCTCGAGACTGGCGACATCACAATTTCTTACGATGTTATCAAGGCCTATGAGGCGAATTACTGGGCACAGGTACGATTCGCAGACAAAGCTTTGTTTTCCCTTTCTCCGCATTCCTCTTCACGCTCTCTGTGTGTGTGTCTCTCTGTGCATTTCTTCTTTTCTTCATCATGAGTGATTAAGGAGCTTCGTCTTCAAGCTCTCTCTCTCTCTCTTCACATCTTTAAGCTCTCTCCCCCTGCACATCTTCTTCTTCTTCTTCTTCATGAGTGATTTCTGAACAACTTGTGATGATTTCTGAGCTTGTTTCCTGCATCGCAATTTGATGCTCAACACTTTCTTACTTTGTGATTGATTGAATTTCTTGATGTTTTTCTTGAACAAGATGAGATAGTCTTAAGCTTTTATATGCACAAATGCCCACCTGCTTGCTTTTTCTGTACCAATTTTTCAGGTTACAATTTCAAACAATGACCCCATTGGACGCCTGGACTACTGGAATTTGACTTGGGATTGGCAAGAAGGGGAATTCATCAACACGCTTCAAGGAGCTCAAGCATTATCCACTGACACAGATCTATGTGTGTATGGACCAGCGGAACAGCAATACTCGAATGGTCAGCCTGACTTGAATTCAGTTGCAAGCTGTGACAAAAGCCCTCACATTGTAGATCTTCCTCCTGCTTATTATAACACAACCTTGGGTGAAGTCCCCTTCTGCTGTCGTAATGGCACCCTCTTGCCAGCTACCATTGATCCGAGCCAGTCCAAGTCGGTGTTCAAGATGAATGTGTACAAGCTCAATCCATATCTGAATGTAACTCACTTGGATCCTCCAGCAAACTTCGCAATCAATTCTGGCAATCAAACCGGAACATACATTTGTGGACAACCACAGCTCGTGACTCCATCACAATTTGCAGATACTTCAGGTCTTCTTCAGACGACATCTGCTTTGAAATCTTGGCAGGTATAATTCATCACACTGAGGCAATTGTAAATGCATCCTGGATGATCTACACATGTTTTTCCTTTCTTGTAACATGCATACAGAGGAATGAAACAGAGAGTATGTGTACCATTATGGAAAGATTGAGTTAGGGTTTATTGTCATTGGCTTGATAATAATAGGAATGTTGGTATGATCGTTTACAGATTTTTTAGGTTTTGCACTCTTTTTTTATTGTTAGTTGTTGACCTTAAGAGTGAAGAGACATTGCCTGTCAAGTAGGTATTGATGCTGTTTCTTCTTCTGCTGAAGAAGAGGGTGGGTTGGGCATTTTTGGGTTCTGAATTTGCTGACCGAGACCCAATTCTGTCTGTATGCCCTTGTTTTTGCAGGTGACATGCAATTACACCAAAACTCCTGCTACTAGCCCCAAGAAATGTTGTGTATCGTTCTCAGCTTACACAAATGACTCAATCATCCCATGTAAAACATATGCATGTGGTGCTCCAGCCACTCCACCTCCAACTACATGCAATGCAACGGCTCCAGCTCTTTTGCTTCCATATGGAGCCCTGACGATTCCCCCAGATAACCGAACTGCACAACTTGTTGCCTGGGCTGACATTAACCACTGGTCTGTCCCCAACCCATTACCATGTGAAAGTAATTGTGGGGTTAGCATCAACTGGCACATTGTCTCCAACTACACAACTGGTTGGAGTGCTCGGATGTCAGTGTTTGATTGGTCAACCACAACATTTCCAAACTGGTTTGTTGCCATAGATCTTGGTGCAGCTGGTGCTGGCTTCCAGAGTGCATACTCATTCAATGCCACATGGGTACCACAGCTAAATGATACATTGATTCTTCAGGGTAGTAAAGGCTATAATGACTACTTGCTGGGCACACAAGGTGTCTATGGAGCCACCAATTACTCCTACGGCATTCAGCAATCGGTGTTTGGTTTCACAACTAATCCAGGCATCAGTGTTGATACAGGATATGGGTTTCCACAAAAAGTTTGGTTCAATGGAGAAGAGTGTTCAATGCCGGACTATTTTCCAACCTCAGGTGCTGCCCTACACTTGGTGGTACCAAGAACTCTGGGTGTCTTTTTGCTGGCACTCTTTGTATTCACTTTGGGACTCATCTTGTAGTCAAATCAAATGGAATCCTGAAGAAAAATAATGTACATAGTTAGAGAAAAGCCGCTGGTTGCAACTTAAAAGTAAGTAGGCAAGATTAATTTTTTTGCTCTCAGAAGGCCAATAATGAAAACATATATTGTCTTTATGAATGAGCTGTAGGCTAGCCACTAGGGAAGGTTGGGGTGAGAGAAAATTAGGTTAGACGGCAGAAATTAGGAAGATTCAGAAAAAACCCGACCATACTTACAACGTAGAAACTTCCCTTTGTTGCAGATTATTTTGAGTGAACCCATGAACTCATCACACACAGTACTCTCAGTTTCTTCCCCTCCCGCACCTGGTTCTTGAGCCACAGTTTTTGGTTTTTCTTTCTTTGAGAAGATCATTTCTTTGGCACCCGAGCTTGGTCTGAACTTTATCTTCAACTAATAAGCATCAAAGTCTGCAATCATGTCAAGTATTGTTGCATTTTCCATGGACTGCGTGATTTGATTCATTTATCTCTCTCCTTTACTACTCTCAAAAAAGCTGATTTTCTTATTCATGGTAGACTCACCCACTTCTTCTTCTGATCCAAGTTTTTACATCATAGAGACCTAGCTATCCCTTAACGTGGAAATCAAGTAAGGTTATTTGTGGAGATGGTGTTTGCAACACAACCTTCACAACATCAAGAATTAAAACCCTTGACTTGTAGAATGGAAAACTTAATTACAAGAATGAACATGATATCAAAACTATAAATTAAGGTTGTCTGATAGAATAGTTAACAGAAAAAATTCAGACAGTCCATTATGTTAATGATTCCTGAGAGCTGTTTCAGTATCAATTCTTCCAACTATGTCTCTTGTGAGAGTACGTGCATAATTGAACTGAAGCTGAAGTCAGCATTCCTCAAAGCTCCATTATCTGTCACAGGATTAAAAAGTGGAACTTGTGGAGCTTACATGTAGTAAGGTTAAGTTTCCAACAAAAGAGGACAATTCCTTCGGTCACGTACCCTTGATTGATGCAACCTCCCACTTCTCTCTCTCTCAGTATCAATTTCTGCACAACTTTCTTTTATAGACTTGTAGCTGACAAGCTCTTTCTGTGTCGGGTTCAGTCCCAATGAGGTAACAGAAAGCAATCTCAAGTACATCACAGGTGATTGGACAACAATACAGTGAAAGTAATACCTGTTGCAATTTAGTACCTCCTCAATGTGGCAGCTTGGACACAAATGATTCAACAATTTCATCAACCCACATGCATACACATTTGGATCATCATTATCAACATGGTAGATAATCAATCACTGCTGCTGGTCTGAGACCTGAGATAAAGTTTCTTACTTTTTACCAACTTCATTCCCTTGGAAGTGCATAGTACCAACCTCGGTGAATAGCACTAGTAGCGTCTCCAGGATTCTTTTGTATCATTGGCACCTTCAGCATCCCTTCACATGCTTTATACAAGATACTCTAGTGACTTCTTCATGCTTTGGTTCTGTGACAAATCTTGCATCTTCTTCTTTTCTCCCCATAGTTCTTCTGTCTGATGGTGAGGATACTAGAATCTTCTCCATAGGTATGAGAGGATAGAGCAGGATGTCTTCAAAGGTTGGATCCTTTTGCAGGTTTGACCAAAAGCTTTGTAACCTAAACAACTCAGGAGGTTGTATCAAAGGTGCACCTCGACCTCTGAGGTGTCTGTGACTGGCTTGATATGAGAAAGGGTGAACATAGATGCTCATCAGTTGAAGGAAACCTCTCAATTGAGCTTACAAGAGGCAAATTTCCATCAACCTCTGCAAGTACTCCACTCTTTGCAGATCTCTTCCGACACCAATTTTGAGTTGGGTTTTCCTCAAGTACTTGGAAGAAAGCTTTTTCCACTTGTACTGGGCCACACACCTCCATTCCTTTCCATTGCTTCGGCAGGTGATCTTTGTTCTGTCTGCAACAAGAACCACATCACATAAAGAGGACTGCATGAACAAATTGTGAGAAACAACAATTCAGGACCTGTTCAAGTCACCAGCACTAAGTTCAGAACTCTTTTCAAAATGGCTAATTGGTTTTCACCTCATGAATGATGTGCAAAGCTCAAGGTACTGTCTTTGTTCTCTGATGCTGCCAAACTTCCCTGCCTTGCAAGTCATCTCATCATCTCCAGTGACAGTAATTGCTTGATTTCCCTCAGCATCACCTTTGCTTACATGCTCATGCTTGCTGCTCTCTGAGGATAGTAACCATGGAAACTCCACCCTCTGCTGATCCACAGCAGAAATATCTACTGAGAGTTTGGACAGTTCACTACCCATTTCTGGTGGGGATTTCATCTGTAAGGAGTGTGAAGCCTTGGCAGTAAATAACTTGATGCAGCTGCATTATTGTGAGGAGGAATCAGATGTTGTGGATCCACATTTGGCTATGTAAAGAGGTTCAGAAAATACCTCACTCCCACAGTTTACAGCCATGACTGCAACTTCTTTCTCCATGGTGCTCATGTTGTATGTGCATCTCTCATCTTCAACCATATGCTGGTGCGCTAGGTGTAGCTTTCGTTGAAGCTCATTCTGGTGGGTTTGAGTATTTTCCAGATCAGAAAGTACTTGCAACAGCTTCTCCTTTCTTACCTCAGCCTCCTCACTGACAAGTAAGAGGTTCCTCTGTAATTCCTCATTCAGCTTCTCCTGTGAGAATTTGTTCTCCTTGTAAGTATCCAACTGAGTCCTTAACTCGATCACAATGTCCATTGTGCTCTGCAATTCTGTCTGCAATGACACAGTTTCCTGGGCAATGGCTACACTTCTCTCTCTCCATTCTTGCGACTCTGTCTGGGACTTGGTGTGCGAATCTTTCAGCTGATGTTCCAGGGACTCAGCTCTCTCTTTCCACTCACGAAGATCCATCTGCAACTCATTGATTCTGTCCTGTAGTTCTTGTTTTTCTGATGAACCTTCTTGAATGATGCTTTCTATTCTCTCCCTGCACATGACCACCTCTGACTGCAATGCCTGCATACAATCTGTAAGCTGTGTCTTCACAGATCTCAGTTGTTCATTAGCACTTGCAAGCTTTTCTTCCCACACTGCAGACTCCTTTTGGACAGTTTTCATGGCATCATCAAATGCTGTTCTCAGCAACTCACCATCCATGGCAGAATCTGCTACTTGTCTCTTTGAAGCATCCAACTCTGCTTGCATTTCCACCATTGCAGCTTCAAATTCCTTGGCCATGTCACCACCCTGTGTGATTGCAGTGTCCTTCACCTGCAGAGATTCAACCTGCAGATCCTTCAGCTGCTTCTCCAGCTCAAGCTGCACAATCCTTCGATCTTCTGCTATCCATGCTGCAATCTTTTGCCTAGCATCTACCTCCATCTGCAAATTCTCGACTGTACTGCTGAATTGTTTTCTCAAACATTTCTCCTTCTCCTCAGCAAACACTGCTCTCTCTTTCCAGTCCTCCAGCTCACCTTCCAAGTCTCTTGTCAAAGAGTCGCATTCCTCCATTGTGCAATTCTCTACTGTAGAAGATCCTATGTCCTCCCCCCCCCAGTGCAATGCTTTCAATGGTACTGCAAGATCTCCCTTCTTTCTTCTTCCCTCCCTGTGAGTGAAGATTTCTTCTTCACTCCACTCCTCCAGCTGCCCCTCAAGCTTCTCCAATGTGTCAAGAAGATCTAGTTTCACAGACTCACCCTCATCTTCAGCTGAGACAGCCTTCAATTTCCAGCAGTCAACCTCAACTTGCAAGGATTGGATCATATCCTCCAGATGATCTTTCATTCCTTCCTCCTCCTGTGCTCTCTGCTTCCACCCTTCCAATTCCCCTTGCAAAGATCTGATGCAACTTTCAAGCTCCAGTTTCTCTGATGTTGCCTTTTCTTTCCATTGCACTATCTCTGTCCTCAGTGCTCTATCCTCATTCTGCAGAACCTTCACCCAGCTCTGCAATGTTGAATGCTCTGACTTCACAAATCTGGTCTCTTCTTCAGCCTCTGCAACCAGCTTTTTCCCGTCTAACAACTCTGCTTGCAAAACTTTCAGTTGTTTTGCAGCATCCTCATTCTTCTTCCTTAGTACAAGGCACTGGCCAGCAGCCATTGCTCCTCTATTCTTCCATCCTTCCAGTTCTGCTTGGAGATTCCTAATGCACTCATCGAGCTCTCCTTTCATAACTGTTGTTTCTTGCACTGCTGCTTCTGCTCTTTCTTTCCATTCCATCACCTCTGCTTTTTCTGCTTCTACACATTTCTGAAGAGCTTGCAATGAGCATTCCAACTCTGATACTCTCTGCATCATAGTTTGTCCTTCAGATGATGCTGTGTTGGCATTGCCTTTCCAGGTTTCCAGCTCAGACCGCAAATCTTCAATAGAGTGCTCAAGCTGCTCTTGTTTTGCCTTCCCCTCTGCCATGGCTGATAACGCTCTGCCTTTCCATACCTCTACTTGTGCTTTGAACTCCTTGATGGAGCTCTCAAGGTCTGCATTGAAGAAAATTGCTTCTTCAGCTACCAAAGCTGACCTTTCTTCCCATGCAGCGACCTCCACTTTCGTTGCTTCAAGCTCTCGATTCAAATCCTTCAAGGAAAAGTGCATCTCTTCTCTCATTTTCCTACCTTCATCAGTGATGGAGGCAATGTTCTCCTTCCACTCTAGCATCACAGGTTCAACTTCATGCATGGACTGCTGGAGCTCCAAAATCAAAGCCCTCCCTTCGTGTGCTCTTTGCCTCCAAACAACCAATTCAGATTGCAATACTACCACATCACTATTCTTGTCAGCCAGAGATTCAGCTTTCTCCTTCCATCCTTTCAACTCTGCCTGCAGTGTTCTTACCATAGCTTGCAGACTTTTGTTTGAATCCTGGAGTTGTTCCCTCTCAAGCTTCCTTGCATTAGCATTCAATGCTGCTTGTACTTTCTGTTCTCCAACTTCAGCTTCAAGATCAGTGATACAACTCTCAAGCTTCAGTTTCTTCACTTTGCTTACATCTTCAGCTGCGAATGTGCCCATTGCAACATCAAACTCCTTTTGCAGTGGGTTCATGGCTTCCAATTGCACAAGCTCCAGTTCTGCTTCCATGTCCTTGAGTGCCTGGTGCTGCTTCTCAATCAAATCTAACAAGTCTGAACAATTTTCCTTGTATTGCACAAGGTCAGCTGCACCTTTCTCCATTTTCCTTTCTGAGTTTTCAAGGCGTGTCTGCATGGACATCAGCTGACTTTGTAGATCAGTCATTGCATATGATGCCTTGTGACAGTGGTCTTGGCTCTGCTCCAACTGTTGTTGCTTTTCTTTCAACTCTGCTAGCTGGATGCTGGCTTCTTCCTTTGTTCTGTTAAGATTCTCACGCAAATTCTCCATCTCACACTGACAAGCAGCATTTCTCTTTTTTTCATCAGTCAATTGCAGCTTGAGGATTTCCAATGCTCCTTCTGTTACTCTATGCAATTCAACGCCTCTATCAACTGCAGACTCTGTGAAAGCTAAGGCTGTTTGTGTTTCTGCCAATGCAGTTCTAATCACATTCAGCTCTATTGTTTGTTCAGCCTCCAGAGTCTTCCATTCAGCTCTCTCGTTCTCCATGTCCTGTACTCTGCGGGTAAGTGTGCAGACTTCAGCCTCTTTTGTTAGATTTGTGTTCAATACTTTCTCCAAGTTGCATTTCATTTCGAGCATCTCACTTTCCTTTCTCCTCTGTTGGCTTATAAGGTCCGAGAACTGATTCTGCAGCGATGCTGCCTCCCTCTCCTTCTGACTGAGGCAAAGTTTCACCTTTGAGATCTCACTTGCCAGTTGTTGCACAGTCCACTCTGAAGCAATCAATTTTTCCTCCATCTCTTGGACATTAGCTTCAGCTTTGCTAAGCTTCTCCTTCAGTTTTTGAACAGCCTCCTTGTTGATCTGTAGCTGGGCACACAACTTCTCTGCATGTCGCAACTTGCTGTGGAGATCATTGAGTTGTGCATATGCAGATGCAAGGCTTTCTTCAGCTACTTCCAGACTCATACCCAGTTTTTGCACAGTAGTGCTGTTGCTCTCAACTTCTCTGATCAATTGAAGTTCCCTTTCATGCAGGTCCTTGCCAGCATCTTCCAGCAGACCTCTCACAATGGTAAGCTTCTCATTATCCTTCTTGAGTTCTAGGATGTCCAGTTCTTTTGCATGGACATCCCGCACAAGCATGTCTCTCTCAGCAATCATGTCCTCCAATTGTTGATTAACCTGTAAGTCCCCAACAATCCACCAAAACAAGCTTCATCAGAAACACAAATGAAGCATCCACAAGGGAAAATTTACTAGTATTCAGTTCTCATGCAATGCTTCTGATGTGCCAACTACATTTGCAGGATGTACAGGTAGTTGAAGGTGGAGAGAAGAATTTTGGCCACTGATGAATTACCTCGTTCAGTTCTTTGTTCAAAACAGGAACCATTTTCTCCAAAGTCTCAAGGCGCTTCACAGATTCTCCTTTTGATGAATCTGCTTCTTCTTGCACATTTCGCAGCTCAGCATGTAGACAGTTGATGCCATATGTTGCTTTCTCTACAATCTCTGCAGTCTCATTGAGTTCTCCTGTTACAGCATGCAAGCGCTCCTCCATAGTGTCCTGTGATTCCTGTTGATCTTGCAATCTCTCTTCCATTGAGGCAATCTTCAAGGTTTGAACATTTGCTGCTTCAGCAACTCCTCTGTAAAGAACCTTTAGCTCATGTAGATCTCCTCTTAGCTGCTCAATGGAAACATCCCTGGTTGCAACTTCAGTAATCAAGGACCTATCCAGAAGATGAGCTCTTTTCTTTAGCTTCTCAATCTCCAGCCTTTCTGCCACCAGTTTCTTGTTGGCTTCCTGTGCCCTCAGAGACTGCACAAGTAAAGGCGTCCTACAAGATGATAAACTAGAATCTAGATTGAATATGAGACTCTGATGCTTTTCAAGATTGTGTGCCTTCTCTGGAATCTGTTCCTCCAGTTGTTGCAATGGTTTCTCCTTCTTTGTGTACCATGATGGTTTCTTACTACTTTCCTGACCCAAAAGATTACTGTCAGCCTTCCTTAGCTCCATCTTTTCTAATTTGTTGCTGTGTGTTATCTGCTGCAAACCCTCAGACTGGAATGAACTTTTGTCTGTCTTCACATCTCCTACAAATAAACTTGCCTGTGCAAGTTGCAACTCCAGGTTGGTGGTCTGACTCTCAGATTTTGCTCTATGCTTTTCTGTGTCATCAAGCAAAAGTAGTACCCTTTCAAGCTCTTGCTCGAGCTTCAAATGCTTGTACTCAAGATCTTCAATTGAGACTTTTCTGCGGTCAAGCTCAATTTCAATCTCTATCAACTGGGCATCCTTGGAAGCTATGCTTGCTTCAGCAGCAGCCAGACTTTTCAGTAGACTGTCCATCTCTTCCTGTGACAGATGTTTCTTCTTGCCCTTTGTTCTCTCAACACTGAAACCATTGGCTTTCTTGTGCACCCAAATTTGTTCATCCTGCAACACTTGTTGTAGTTCCTCATGGTCCCTTTTGTATGTCTGAAATTGAACCTCTGTTCTTCTAAGGTTGTCACACTCTTGCTCAATCTGTACATGCTTGAGTTGCATCTCTTTGATCTGCATATTCTTTGAAGACAATGTCTCTCGCAGTGATGCTATCTCTTTGGTGGTGTTTGCTCTCAAGGCCTCTATGCCAGATTGTGCTGCTTCAAACTCAGTTGCAACATTCTCTTTCCCTGCTTGGGTCTGAGTTGATTGCAATGCCAGAAGCTTTCTCTGACTTTCTTCATGAGCAAGTGCCTGGTGTAATATCTGAAGCTGAGTGCGATTCTCTTGGGCTAGTCTCTCCTTTGACTGCAGATTGTCTTGCAGTAAATCAATCGCCTTGAACATGTCTGTTTTTTCTGACTCCCATTGGCATTGAGCCTCATGAAATTGTTTGCGCAGCTTGGAGTGGGCCTCTTCAAGGGACTGAAATTGCTCATTCCTCCATTTTGCTTCCTGCTGCAAGTTTCTATGGGCTTTGTCCACTTGCAACAAATGTCTCTCCCGATGCTTATACTCAGCCAGGGTTGACTCCACTTTGACTTTTGATGATCTCTCATGAGCAAGAGCCTTCTCAACTATTGTGAGTGTTGTCTTCAACACACCAGCTTGTGCCTTAAAATCATCAACTTGTGCCTCAAGAGAGATGGTCCCAGTTGCTAGGGTGTCAAGCTCTGATTGCATCTAGCAACATACCAAATACATCAACAAATCAATATCCAAAGGTGTTAGAGATGAGCATTTCCAGTCTCTCTTTGTTCATCTAAGGCATGGCTTCTGTTTTTTGCAACTATCTTTTGTTTCTTTGATGATCTTGCATGGCAGAGAGATCACTCCTATCCTGGCCTGAATACACTTCACAATGCCCCTAATGACATGCACCTGCATCTGAATGAGATTGCAATACCTGACTCAATAATGCAGCCTTCACATTGGCATCTGCCTCTGCTGCCAAACACCTTGCCTCGAGTTTCTTCACCTGGGTCCCAAATGTTGCAAGCTCAATCTCCCTCTCCTGGATGATCACTTCTTGCTGCTCACACTTCGATTGACATATTTCCATGGTATTGTGAACTTGTTGCATCTCTAACATTTGTTGTATCTGCATCTTCGCATGGGCAGCACATATCTTCTCATATTCATCTCTCATTAAGATGAGTTGCTCTGTTTTTTCACTCAGCTCTTGTGATGCTCTACTATACTTGTTCTCCAGCTCTTCAAACTGGTACTCTAACTCAGCAAGCCTCTGCTCCTGCTGTTCCAACATATCCTGCTTAGACTTGCAGTTTTTCTCAAGGTCTTGGATGGCTGAGTGATGATGCTCTATCTCAGCCTGCAGATTGGCTCTTTCAATGGCACTCTTGTCCACTGCCTGTTCTGCCTTTTCACACTGTCTCTGCACATGCTCCAAAGTCGCCTTAAAAACACCAAGCTCTTTCTCAAGCTCATGGATTTGCTCTTCCTTCTCAATCTTACTTGTTTTTACTGCATTGAGATCAGAGAGAATCCTCACTCTCTCTATCTGCCAGTGGTTATCCTTCTTTGCAGACTTACTCAAAATGTTCTCCTCTAGCAACTGCTGCACTTCATGCTCCAGTGCCTGTTTGGAGCTGTCTAAATGAGCTAGCAAATTCTCCAGGGAAGAATTTCTTCGATGACTGTCTGGTGCTGGTGTCACATTATTCTGAGAGACACTAAACTCAGGGGTTCTCATTGCCTGCAAGCTCATCTGTGGTGAGATATCATTGCTTGGCAGCATCTTCATCTCATGTACCTAGAATTGGACATACACAAGATTACTGGAAGGAATGTCATCATTTGAAAAACACTTTGCACAGTTTATAAGGAATCAACACATTGCTATATTCATTTCCATAAAAACACAAGAATCACCTTCAATATCAACTTACTATGAGGAAGCTTGAGGGTGGGTGAACAGACGGGGTGAAGGACAAACTGCCCTCCCCAGTTCTTGCTCTTTTGTCCATCTCAAGAGGTTGTCCCTTTCCCATTGACTTGCTCAGTCTGTGAGACCATGAATCCACACACTGGTTTCATGTGAGGGACCTCCATTCTCACAATCTGGTTGTGGCAACATGTGCAATATTTTTGAGCAGGCTATGTGACAGAGTTCAGAAGCCGTAGATGTAAATTACAATTCAACAATGCTCGAAATGTAGAGTTCACAGTCTACATATGGCATGAATTGTTATTCAACTGTGCAATGGTATGACAAGCTTTTGGTTTGGCATTTGCTAAGAGAAGTCAACAAGTACCTCGGTTGACTACTCTCTACCATCTAGCATCCATGACCCGGTGTGATTTGCAAGGTGGTCATGGGCACGAACCACTAGCCATTTAGTTTGAACTTGCTCAAGCGACAACGAGGAATTACAGAGTGTCCCGACAAGGAGATCCTTCCGAAAGTAGCGAGACCACTCTAAGAGCTTCTGCTCTCTACTTTCTCTCCTCCAGGAGTGTTATAAGCTCTAGAATTACCGAAACTCAACAGATGTGGAAAATCCCCCCCCTACATATTTGTTTGAGAAGCTCACAATGACTGGCTGACTGACTGGTTGTGTCGACTACATTGCTTCTTGTTTATATAATGCTGTAGTTCCCAGAACCGCAAAACGAATTCGCGCATAAAATATAGCGACGACCAGCGAAGAATCTCCCCAACGAAAACCCATAAAATTTGAATCTTTGTGTTTAAAGAGAAGCCAAACAAATTTCCAAACCGAGAAACAAATTGCGAGATGGGGTGGAGATTCAGGGTACCGGAGAAGAAGAGGCAAAGCTGACGATCACGTCCTCCATGATCCATATGACGGGATGACGATCTCCAAAGCTCCAAAGCGTCGAGCGAAACCGAAGGAGCAAGGCAACGATGTCGCACACAGCGCATCAAAATACAGAGCAGATTGATGGCAAGCAAGTTGTAAATAAACACAGGAGGTCTGGAGATCGATTCCCTTCTCCCTTCCGCCTTCCTAGTAGTGAGATAAAAATAAGTTGGCTCATAGCAAATGGCTTTGCCCTCTTATGGCAAGCAAGATCAAACCAGCAAACAGTTAAAATAAGAAATGTTGGATGAAGTTCACAGCCATAGTGAACCAGGACCCATCAGCGCACCATCCACTGGATACCCGTTATGACTCGGATATGGATGAACCTCAATTCAATTACTATCCAGTTCACCCTGGTAAACCATTGTGTAAGAAATAACTATAAATATAGG
>Ga0209208_10007249_pt1 | contig 15079 bp, 12 predicted proteins | sample S1TSphfallax_3_FD_187694 | JGI IMG/M metagenome (GOLD analysis project Ga0209208, IMG submission 187694) | Host-associated microbial communities from peat moss isolated from Minnesota, USA - S1T2_Fd - Sphagnum fallax MG (SPAdes) (version 2) | ecosystem: Host-associated > Plants > Peat moss >...
TTTATTTTTTCCACTCCTCTTTGTGAAAATGGAAACGTCCTTTGAAATTGAAAATAGAATATGTGAATGAAACATGTGAATTGTTTATGAATCAAGTAATTATGGAAGAACTTGTGGGAAAAAGGTTTAATGATTATCCTAGTTTGTATACAAAATTAAGCAAAAACTTAAATAATGAAAAAAAAGAAAGAAAATCTCAAAATAAATCTTGTTAAAAGAAAGTTTTAAACATTCATAGCATAAATTCCTTGTGGACATTGGGCACATGCATGATAATTATAACAAAGATGTGGACGTTGGTAGTGCATAGATCATAGATTATTCATTGCATACTTTGTTCTAACAATGTAGCCAATGTTTTAAATCCAAAGATAAATTAATCAAATCCATTTGCAATTTCATATTACAACATTAATGGACTAAAAATTTGGAAAAAACATGTAACTGCAAACCACTATGTTATTGTAAAACAATTGAGTAGGAAACGAACAATTTAGTAATATTTATGGGAATGGAATCAATAAAAAAATGCTTGATGTGTTTAAAAGTTCAATTTCAAAAAAATTTATCACAAAAAATATTATCAAAAATTATAATGTGTACCAAAAAAAGGTCCTTGGAAAACCATTCAATTGTGAAGAACCATTTACCTATGCAAGTTGTGAAAAGCCTTTTGCTTTAAGCATATGGCCATGTATTTGTCTCCAAAAATAATTTTTCTTTCTAGAAAATTGTTTTCACAAAAGGTGTTACCTAACTTGGTGTATTAAATGAAACAATTTAATATGTTTTGCCAATCTTAAAACAATGCAATTCTACAATTGCAATATTTGATTTATGGATGTTTAAAGGAGTTCACGATGTTTTTGCTATGGTTAATAATTTTTTGGGAACTAATTCATAATCAAATCATATTACCATTGGTCTATTTGGACCTACAGAAACTACAATATAAACTTTGACTATGAATTTAATTTTTTTTCAAAGTAATATGGTTTAAGGAAAAACATCATTGCTTATGTGAAAATTGACAAGTGTAACTTTAATGTAATGATTACTATGGTAAAATCAATTATGAATTATGAAGCATTGGGTTGGGAGAATATTTTCAAAGTCTATTTCTTTAAAATCATGTCAATATGTTATGACAAATGAGAAAATTCACAAAAAAATGAAATATGTTTCTATTAAGTCTACACAAGAAGATGTGCAAAAGTGCATAACCTAACCCAAAAAATCTAAGAATTTCAAACAAGAGAGGAATAAGCTCATGTTGATTTAAAAATGTGCCAAAGGAAAGTAAATATCAAAACAAGGTAGATCCCAAATTTCAACTTCAAAACATTTTTTAAAAAAAGTTCAAAATGTGAATATTAATCCAATTTACTATTCTCATTTTTTATAGATAATCATGTTTTAAGAAACTCTAAAATTTTAGGACATCATGGTTTTTTTGTTACAACGAACATATTATTGTGAGGATGATTGGTTGAATGCCATTGGCTTTAACATGGCACATCTCTTAAATTATTGTGGATTGCTTTTCCTTGCGTGTGATCGCTTGTCATTGGTTGTTTAACAATGTATTACATTGTGTTATATCCATGAATTTGGAACATGGGAAGGAAATTGAAATCCCACCATCCCCATACAATTTGATGGAAAAGAACTTATGTGTTGTTTTATTGGTTATGTTTGTTTTTAACATTGATATTTTATTTTATTTTAACATTTTGGCTTATTTTCTTTCATTTTAAAAAGAAATATGAAAGAAAAAAAACTTATAATACTTTTTCCTTCATGTTAAACCTTACATTAAAAAACCCTCATCTAGTATCCTCAGTTATTAAATGTGAACAAGATATGATTACTATCGAAGAATATGATAGGAATTCATTATATCCTATGTTTTTGAAGTGTCATCACCATTTGCATCTTTCAATAAAATCTAGAAATATTCGTGGTTTTTCTAATTAAGGAGTTGGTGAAGATTATAATTTGAATATATTTAAAATGATTACCAACACAAGTGAACTAGTGAAAAAACTTGTGAATTTTGAGATAATACCAAATGGATGTGAAAAATATAAAGTCTCATCTTCAATGGTGGGAGAAACATGAATCTATGTTTTCTACTATCGGTTTTCTTGCCCACCAAATCTTAGGCATTATTGAATCACAAAATGAAATGAAAATGTTTTTCTCAAAAATCTAATCCTTATCAATCTACGAAGATGTCATCTACAATCCAATTATTTTAAATTTTGATATTGACTTAATGATCTTAAGGTTGATTGTAAATTTCATTTTAACTTAATAAAATTAATTGAGATGGATATAAATTTAAAAGAGAATTTAGAAAAAATTGAAGGTGTTATTGTGTGGGATGAAAATGTGGAACTATAATTTTTTTGAAAAAAGATATTGTTATTGTATTTTCATCAAAATTTGAATTTTTTTGATGTCTTAAAAATTTAACACACAAGAAATATAGTTTTTACTTGAAAATGGGAAGTTTGATAACTAGTTTATGAAAACCACCTTAGACAGGCAATTGTTTCCAACTTTATGAAAATCGACATAGTAAAAAATTGATACCTTGGTTAGTTATCAAAAGTTTGATTTTTTTATTTAAAAAAGTAGGCCAAATTTTAAACCATTTTTAAACATTGGAATCAGCAAATTAAAAAAAAATCAAAATCACCCAACATTGGTAAAAAATCATCCATTTCAGTTTTGGTTACTCATAATAGAATCATAATTGAGTATTATTTTGAACCATGGTAGGAATCAAAACCTAATTCCATTTTTCATAAAAAATCAAAACCATGATCTTATTCCATTTAGGTTTGTAATTGGAACCTAAATTGAAATTCAGATTTTTGAAAAAATATTTTTGAGAATAAAGTAATTTGAATGAAAATCAAAATCGAAACCAAAAAAATTGTTTTTGAAATATCAAACTTGAAACCAAGAAATTTAATTTCTAAGTTCCATTTATGTGTAGAACGGGAATTGGGATAGTTCTTCTTGGGGAAAGGGGCGGAGGGGGGGAGTTTTTGTAAATTTTTGAATTGTGTAAATTTGAAAGCACAAAAATTCAGAAAAAAAAGAAGAAAAAAAACTTGGTAGATTTGGGATCAATGTTCCATTAAATTTCCCTACATTGTAAGTTGACATTTTGGAAAAAAAATGATTTCTAAGACCCAAAAAAAAGAAAAGAAGTTTTATTTATTTTTGTTTCCAATAATATCAGACGGCCCCAAAGTTCATATCTATCATTTGTTTTCCTTTCTATGTGCCCCGGTGACTTTGGTAGGGATTTGTTGGGTTTTTTTTTCAATAAATGTGAGATGTTGGAACTTGGGTGATGGGAAACTCGGGCCAATTGTTTTCCATAAAATACTTCCTCCATGTGACTATATGATTTATTTTTCTTTGAATTAGTGGGTGGTTCATTGATTCATAGTAGTTCATAGTTCATACTTCCTAGTGTTTCCTTCCTTCCTTCCTCGAGGGATCTTTTAATTATTTATTTAAAAGATTTTTTTTCTCAAACACAACAACAAACCCAACTAATAAGCAATTGACAATATTCCCAATATTTGTTCGTTTCCCCTTTCAAAAGATCTTCAACAAAACCTTCCCCTCCCCCAAAAAAAACAAATCTTAGAGAACAAGTTTCATATAGCATAATGATCATGCATGTCCCTTATGACAACTTCAGACTAAAAACTTCCCTAATTAGATCTACAACTTCTCATCTTAAATGCAAGCATTCCTTCTATGGAACATGCTCATCTACCACATGCACACACATAGTACTCGAAATGTCACTCACACATTGGTCCAAGCTTGAGCCAAAATAATTTTATGCCCAAATCCTACCTCAATGTGTTGTTGTCTCTTCATGTATGTGTGGAGTGCATGCCCCTACAATTGTCAATTTTAGTGAAGGTTTCAAACTTCTTTGCCAAGTGTGTTGACATATCTGATATGGTTCTTTAGATTTTACCATGGTACAAATGTTAGGTGATAGGTTCACTTGAGGCTTACTACGTCGGGTTAATGTGCCATGTGAGTCCATTTGTGTAGGTGCTAGTTCACTAAAGGCTCAAAGATAATGGATCACTTGCCTATTATGTTAAGTTGTATAAGGCGTCAAGCAAGCTCATTAGGGTGAGCTAGGCGATGCACCTAACATAAGGAAGGGGGTTAAGGGCAAGGCCATTCCATAACATTAAGGTCTAGGAATGGATTCTTATGCAATGAATTCTTATGAAAAAAATCTTGTTCAATATACACACATACTTTGGTGAGTGTTGAAGATTTATAATCTTCATTGGATAGTTATGTCATATAATGTGGACTTAGGAAAATTGACTTAAATCTCACACCCTTGTCCTTCTTAGTATAGGATAAGGCCCAAGGGAGTTGTTCAAATAAATAACTCGGAGTATCCTTTTCCTTTTATCCTTGGGTCTAGTTCTATTGGGAATGTAGCCAAATGTCTTTTACTTGAAGAAATGCCCTGAAATAAAGTAAAAGGAAAAGAAAAGGCAATTTGGGGTTTGATAGTTGATACCCCCCCCCAAGGCAATAAATATTGCGAATCTACATGCACATGCTTTGTATACATATATAAAAAAATTGCTACATTTCTTGCCACTTTTGTTGTTGTTGTTTTAGTTAGTACCATGAGAGTTAGAAGAAAAACACACCTTGTCTCTTAAACAACTTGAATATTGACTACTTGTTTGTTTTATTGTACACTATTTTACTTACTTTCTTGCCACCATATATGGCATATTTATGAATGAAGCTTGTACAAATTATGAAATTTAAAAAAGAAATAATTACATTATTTTATAAATTAAAAAAAAAGTGTCATGAGAAATTTTATTATTTATTCGTTGAAAAAGAAACACCTGGAAAGAAAACAAAGAAAGAAGATAAAAAAAGGGCCAAATGCCCAACAATAGTAGACCAAAAATCAAGTTGATTCCACCAACATAAAATAATTAGGGGGTGGGGGGGAGATGGCCGTATATTACGACTTTTGTTCGACAAAAAGCCATTATTTATATTTCTTTAAATGTTCCATTGTGCAATGGAAAGCTGGAAATTGCCATTGCTCCCCTCACATCCCTTTACATGTGGGGGGAATCACATGACCACATTGTCAACAATGAAAAAAGATAAATTTAAGAACATCCATAAATAGATGCATGGATGCCCTACCTTTCCACACTACCAAAAGGAAAAAAAAATTGTAAAAAATTGTAAAAAATGTGCACACAAAAGCATGTACTTCATATACATGAGTTTGTGCCCTTCACCATTCCAACCTTCTTTGTTGTTGCTTCATTGAAGAACAAAGTTTTGGTTTTTTCGAACTTCTCATCCTTTGTGTGTCCACAACCCAAACCCACCTACCCATAAACCCCAAATGGCCTTTTACAACGTCTATAATAGGGGGCATCTTTCAAAGTGTGCGTAATAATTTTGATAGGGATCTTACAACTTTGAACACTTGTTACGGTCTTTGTTACTATAACTTTTGTTCCACTTTATATTCAGCCACTTTTGTGGTCATAGACTTTTTAAATGGTCATCCAACTTAGGGTTAAATATCATGTTAACCAAAAGGAAAGAAAATACATGTTAATATATATATATATTGCTTGAGTGATTTTGTTTTGAAAAACTTTGAGTATGTTGAATTACTTATTTGAATTATTAATTTGGAAGAAAAGTGGATGTATATGAGCATATGCATGTGTGTGTGGAATATGTTGAAATTTTAAAGAGGTTGGATTGGGTGAATGTTGTTCTTTTGGTGGTCTAAATTGAAGTTTTATTAAGTGTATTTTGTTGTGTAAAAAGTTGAAGTTGTGTTCCCCCAACATGTTATGATTGTAATCAACGTACTAATAGAAAGAACAAATCTTATGGAAAAATTGAGTCATTATTGCACTTTGTTTTGCCCTTTATATCAAGGGTGGGTAGACAAGACATTGGGTGAAGGTTCAAGGGAGATGTTTAATTGGTCAATTTGATTGAAAACAAATCAAGCCCTTTTTCTTAGAGGAGTTTTTGTTTTTTTCCCACAATGTAAAAGGACCCAATATTCTACATGCAAATACATTGAATTAGATGATGATTTGAATTGGTGACTTATAGCCTCAAGTTATAAGGGAAAATGATGTTAGATTATGGTTGTTATTAATATTCATAACATTTAGGATATGATGTACATGAAGTAAGCTTTATATTTATATTTGTATAGATTTTTTTGGAGACTAGGTATTTCCTTCTCAAAGGTGAGAATTCTAAGAGCGGCTTTAAAAAATAAAAATAAAAATAAAAATAGAGGTTGTACATATGAACAACAAGGCACTTATTATCCAAGCAATTTCCTCCAAAATGGTAAGTTTTCATGCTTGTTTGCTTGTCCCACACAAAAAAAGCCTTATATGCATGCCTTGTGTTTGTGAAAGTGCTTGTTGTTTGTGCCATTTAAGCTTATGCCATTGTTCCTTCGGTAGTGATGGTAAGCCGTTACCAAGTTGGCTACGTATCAATTAAATTTTTACCAAAATTCATAATTAAGTATATTTAAGCATGAGTTTTAGGCTTTCAAATGTCATATTAAAAACTATGTAAAGTCCACAACTTGATCTCTAAAATGGTAGGCCTAAGAACACTATGTAACTAGGATCATTGGTTGGTGCATAATTCCACTATTCCAACCTTGAAAAGGAACGGAATGATAATATTCTATGTCATTCAATTGTGCAATATGAGCAAGTTACGCCAATTGATGTTGGAAGTTTATTATAAGATATATTTCACCTCTATGTAGGTTGAGTTTATGGTTAAATAAAAATGTGATGAATGCATAACAAATTTTAGACCATTTTTGTCAATAGTTATGATTTGTAGTTGGCAAGTTATGAACTTACACTTCATTCCTAACTTCCAAGAATTGTTGCCAAAGAAAGAAGCCAACAAAACATCACTTGAAAAACAAGAAGTTATCATCCATCAAAGAGCACAAGGGCAAAAGATCTTATCCTTCCATATTGTGTGCATTGGTGAAACTATTGAGAATTGAAGGCCAAATGCAAAATGTGAAAGCAATCATATGTTGTGGATCCACCATTGATAACCAATTTGTTCAACATATCCATTAGCGAGCTCTTTCACAAATTCTCAAAATTGAGGTCAAAAGATCAATGATGGAACACAATTGCACCAAGTGAATAATCATTGCATGGGTGGAAGAATCCAAACTCTTTAAAGAATTTGGACAAAAAATTTCACATGAAAGCAGGTAATGGGACTTTGTCCTATAGTTGCACAAATTCCACTATGGACACATGCTATTAAATATTTTCAATTAAAAAGGAAAATAATACATACATTCAAATTGAATGAACAATAAATAAATACATGCCAGAAGAAATGCAGATTCAAAACCCATTTCACAACTCCAGAATTGCATATTCAAAACCCGCTTTTTTTTAACCAACCTCTCACCCTCTCATTTGCAAAGATCCATGGAAGTCAATCTCAGCTTCTGACAAGCCAACAACCCAACCATGAAAAACGAATGGAGGAATATAGGATTAGTGGAAGTGCATCCCATCAGTACAAAAAACACAGAGTTCAAGAAAGCCTGCCTATCAATCAATGGATGGCAACTTGATTCTTCAATACATTCCTGGTGGACATATTTGATTCCTTCACAACTGGTGATGGTGTGGGACTTACTGATGAACAGGAGTCACAGAAAGGGTCCATGAGCCCATTGGAATTGCCACTCCCTTCACACCACCTCTGAGGATCTCTGTCTAATTTGATGATATCAAATGCAACTCTTAGTTTTTATTCTCTGGTTTGCTCTAACAACTGTAAAATCCCTTGACTGTAAAGGAAATCCCCTCTGTCCAGAAGTGAAGGAAAAGCAAAAGGGGGTGGCACTACAAAGAAGAAACAGGAGGTGCCATCTCAATGTACACTACAGCTGCACTCCTGGTTCTTTTTAGTGCAATAAATGTAGAGACCTAACTTGGTGGGTCTATCTTTCTTCCCCTTGAATCGTAGCCCTGAAACCAAATTCTAAACCTCCATGAAATCTGGTCCCACAATCCTATGGGACAAGGCTGCTGCATGGATTGAAAGAATAGAAAAATCATTAAATTGACAGTGATTTTCCATCACTTCACAAAGAGCCCATCCAGCACATAGCCATCGGATCCAAGATCGCCTTCCAAGAGGTTCATGCTCCCCACTTGTGGCTGGTGGTGGCACAAATGCAGAACAGGCATCAGTCTTCTTGCATGAAAATTCTCCTCACACTAAGCACTCTTATCTGAAAATATAGTCTCTGTTTGTACCTCTCTTATACAGATGTTAGAACAAGATAAGGAAAAGAAATACCCAACAAGGACAGAGTTGGATCAACAGAAGTCATTACTGATCTCCTGTGAACAAAATCAATGACAAACCTGTTTATTGAAGACCATGTTGAAGAGGTCATCTGATGAAGCATCAGTGGATGAAAATGGGCGCTCCAGCTTTGAGTAAACTGAGCCAGCTCTCCTTTCATCTCTCATCCATTTATCATTGCTGTCTGCTGTTTCAGACCCTCTATAATTACAATGACCACTGCCATTGTGCACTGGCCCAATCACTGCCCTGTCTGCTGCTAATCTTGATGGGAAAACCAATTCAGAACCACCTTGCCCTGACACAACTCCTTCACTGCCTAGATTGTTGGCAGTGACAATGTGATTATAATCATAGTGAGAGCTGAATCTAGCAACCTGTGGTAACCCCAATTCATCATGGAAACTACTGAGCCCTGTTTGCAGTGCTGACCAACCTGATCTAATGTTATTCTGATTCACAATCTGTCCACAACCATTGCCAGTGTTCTGTGACTGGAGAAAGCTCACTTCCACTGTTGCCTCATTGGGGCTCTCATTTATCACACGGGGTCCAGTCCCCATACCAGCTGGAGGAAAAGTTGAAGGGACAATTCCTGTACTTTGTCCTAGGTAATTGGCATTCGAGTTCGGTCGGATTAAAGCATCCAATGCACTTGATACTGTTGCAACCATGCTCCCAGGAGGGGGTCCTATTAACCTTCTCCCTGTGCCCAAGACATCAGATAGTGCTCTAGTATCTAACTCAGTTCCCACAAGTGGCAGAAAACCTCCTGCACGACCAGTATTGTCAGCACCTGCTCTTTGCTGAAGGAGCTGCATTATGAGAGCATTCTCAGGTTGGGCTCTGCCTGGCAAGTTTGTATTTAAGGATTGAAGTCCACTGGTTTCCACTATATGCTGCTGGATACTAGCTGTTAGGGCTGTTGCTTCATCTATTGACCCTGGCTGCTGCCTGATTGCAGAAACATGGTGGGGTTGAGCAAGCTGGTCTAGATCAGTCACACCCTGGAATAACAGAGTCCGATCACCTACTGGTGATGGTGAGCTCATTTGTGGTCTCATTGTAGGTCCAACGTTTCCAACATTGGCAGAACCTTGTAAATCAGCAAACTGAAGAATAGTTGCAGTATCAAGGTCACCACCAAAATCATTTGCTCCTGACCCACTCAATAAATCTGCCCGCAAGGCTGCAAGAGTTTGAACAGGAGGCATCTGCCCACTGCCCCCAGCAAGGACTTGAAAATCACCATCACAGGAGCTAAAATCAAAAGCGCCAGGACCAAAGGTTGCATCTCCACCTTGCTGATTTGTTAGTCTCCGCAGGTACAACCGGTATTTCTACAAATTGACAAACACCCACCATGTTTCACAAGATTATGGGTGATGAAAGTGCCCCAAGACCCTGGCAGACACTTGATTTGCCAACAAAGTTTGACTCAGGGGCTCTTCACCCTGCAGGCCACCCTGTAGGGTTACAACCTCCTTTCATAGGTGGTCAATATCCCTGCCTGGAAAGGTATGAGCTTTCCAGTAAGCAAGAGGACACACTTATGACAAAAAAAACTGGATTGTAGCCTAAAATTTGCTCCCGTTGTGGCATTATGGGCAGCCAACATCCAAATAACCAATTACTGCTTCCACTCATACACTGGTCAAACCTTGCTTCCAAATCATCTCAGCAAGCATGCATGTAACCCTCCCAAACTTCACAAACAGCTTCCAAGTTCAAACCCTTCTAAAGGTGCTGTGCATCATTGCATAAATGAGCACAAAGAAATCTAGTATATAAAGTAAAAGTAGTGCAAATACTATGAAGCCGGGTTTGCAACCTGGATGCAACTGGATCTTGACCTTGTCCTTAATCTGTACCTGTAAATGGCTAGCAACATTTTCTCGGGTCAAACCTTGAACACCCATTAGCTCCAAGATTCTTTTGGGTACAGCCTCTGCATCACAAATAGGAAACCCATGTGACCCACTTAAAGATGTTTGTTTTAGATACACATAAGACTACTGCAGAAGCCCACCAAAATGAAAACATACATCAAGATGTGCAGAGAGTGAAGGCAATCCTTCTATAAGACTGGATATTGCTCTCCAACAGGTTAAGGGTTACATCCTACATGTCTCTCTACAGTGCAATGGTTTTCCTGCACCAAATACTGCAATTATCCACACCATGCCTAGCATTCAAAACCAAGAAATATGAATGGAGATCTTAGGTTTTTGGGTAGGCAGAAACTTACTGTCAACCCCTAACTGGTTTACAGCACAAACAAACTGCTGATGGAGATCCACCGACCACACAACACGAGGCTTTTTCAAACAAGAAGGATCATCACCATCCAAGTCAGTATCATCATCAGGCTCCTTTGCTTCCCTTCTCTTTCTAGACAGCTTCCAGTTTGCATCTGTTGAATCATTGCCTGATGATGCATATTCCCCATTCTGATGCTCACCACCATCAGCACTAGCAGATCGCTCTACTTCCTTTGAGACATTACGCTTCTTTCGAACCACATGCTGCCATATATTCCGAAGCTCTTCTATTCGTACTGGCTTCAGGAGATAGTCACAGGCTCCATGTGTAATCCCCTTCATCACTGCACTTACAGCACCATTTGCTGACATCACTGCAACACAATAGAGCTCTGTTAAAGCTGATACTTTGGTAATAATCAAACTTAACAACTCCAAATAAAAGACACATTTCTTAAGTAATGTACTCCGAATGAAAAAAAAAAGACACAATTCTTGTGGCACATTAAGGTCAAGATAGCAACCATACTTACTGATGACTGGGAGGTCCATCTCAAGCCCAACAAGTTCCAGAAGCTTAAAACCATCCATATCAGGCATAATTACATCACTGATCACCACATCAAATGCATCCTTATATGCCCGCAGCAGTTCCAATGCTTTGGTTGCCTTCCAACAAGTTGTAACTAGCAAGAAATACAAACCCAAAAAAAACCGTCAACAAATCTCTGCACCCATCTACATAGGGAAAAAAATCACAACAAGAGATTCCTCCTCTAGTTTGCATCATTTACTTTTTCAGGATACACACACCCTATAACAAACAAGTGTCAAGAGCACACCTTAATATACAATACAGGATCCTGTAGTGGGTCATCATAGAATAGGATTCATGGCCGTCCAGAGCAGTTGGAAACAGATTTTTTGCTCACTGCCCAGGAGAATGTACAAGAAACCTGAACTATTGCTTTCATAATCTGGACAAACGTTTCTCCATGGCTTCCTAGAGTGATAGCTGATTTTTGCATTGCTTGTGGAAATGAAAGGGACTTGTCTCCAATACCATATGCAATGCTAGAAGCAGGCAATGCATTACAGATCTCCAAAATGAGAGCAGAGGAAGAAATACTTGAGGCCAGATACACATAATTGCAGATCGAGAAACTGTAATGATGTGCATTACATACATTGCAATCCTGAGACTCTTCACAGAAGATCCCTGGATGTGCATTACATACATTGCATCCTGAGACTCTTCACAGAAGAAGAACCCTCGATTTCACCACGGGAATCGGACTGTGGGAATCAGAAGATACGGGGAAGAGACGGGAGGAGTAAGTTGTGTATGTCGATCGAGATATGTAGCATACAGTATACACACGTACCTTGGTAAGCACAGCGTCGCAGCATTTTCTCTAGGATGACGAGACATGTCCGATCGTCGTCCACCACAAGCACCCGCATTCCTGCAGGGAAGTCATTACCTGGTGGATCCATCTTGGTGTAGCTGTCATCGTTACTCGTATCAGATGTGGTCGTAGTCTTTCCATTGCTATCGGCATCGCTTGGTTGCTTCTGCTGCTGCCGTCCTTCCTGCTGTTCCTCCCGGCCGCAATGTTTCTGCTTGATCTCTTGTTGCTGATGCTGCTGATGCAGCTCCACAGTGGCCGTTGTCGACCGCTGCTCCCCGGGTGGTGGCGGTGGTCCCATTGCTCCCCAAAACCTTCCCTACCGTGGCGCGGTCGTGTTCCACTCATCCAGTGCGCAAACCACCAACAGTGCAACCACTACGCGGCACCGGAGCCACGAACTCCGGATGCTGATGATGCACACGAGAAACCTCCGCCATAGCCACGACGACGACGACGACGACCAATTCTTACTGATTCTTACAAAAACGCTCAGGAAAGGAATCAAGCAAGCAAATCCGCAAATCCGAGGCCAAAAAAAATCGCAGGCTACAACTACTGGAAACAAAAACACCGAAACAACGACAAAAAAGACTGAGGAAAAAACTCGAGGACAGTTATTACGCACATTTCCGACGGTTCCATACCCTTCACAGCGTAGGTCGCGCAAGAAAGAAAGCGCAGAAAAACTCGGGAAAAAAACTCGCAAACGCAACCAACGAAAATCACAGAAAAAAAAGCAGAGAAACCGACATCAAAGAAACGCAGATCTGCTACTCCGAACAAATTCAAGCAACACCGGAGCACCAGAAACCCCGCCGACGACCACCACCACGATGAGCGCGGCGATGGCGAGAGTCAAGCAAGCAAGGAAGGAAGGAAGGAAGGAAGGAAGGGTGAAGGAGGAGGAAGGGCGCAGTGCCTGGTAGGTACGTAGGCACCAGGTACCTACAGTCCAGTAGGTACCAAATCATTCATGCACAAGTACACTGTGCAGTGGCTCTGTGTTTTGTACCTACCTAGTGACGTACTAGGTACCTACTGCAGCCACCTAGTAGTAGGTACTAGACAGTAGGCACCTAGTTCGCAGAGACGTAGGTGCTATATTCTAGGTACCTAGATCACAGTGTACATAGTGGACTCTAGATACTAGGTACCTAGATCGAGTAGTAGGTGCTAGAAATATAGGTACCTATGAATGTAGTAGGTAGCTATGTGAATGATTGGTGCACATGTGCAAGACTGGCTGCACTGTACTAGGTACCTACCTACCTACCTACCCACCTACCTACCTACCAACTTTGTGTACTAGGTACTTGCAATAGGGGTACCTAGTACTCTGCGTAGTAGGTAAGTAATACAGTTGTTGTACGTACTCTGTTCATTGGATGCAAAATGCGCATGGATGTGTGGTGACGTTATTTTTCGTTTTTACATCCATTTTGTTGCATTTTATTACCTCCCGAATTCACGTTGGTGGATGGATGGATGGCTGGATGGATGGATGAATGGATGAATGGATGGATGGATGGGTGGTAGTTAAAATGATTTTTTACATTTGCTCAGAAAAGTTGTTGGGAAGTGCATTCAAATGCCCGCTACCAGTGCACCACTCTAGATAGATAGATGGATGTATGGATGGATGGATGAATGGATGGATTATATTAAAGTATTTATCATACCCTTTGTGTTACCAACTATGTTCAAAAATCCTTTTTACAAATTTCACTTCACTTCTAATTTTTTGTTGGTTTGAAATTGGCTTTTATTATTATATATATATTTTATATATTTTATATTTTTTTATATTTAAAAAAAAAAACTTCACTTCCTTTACTTGGAATGTCACAAATATACTTTTATTTTAAAACTTTGAAAACCTTTTTTTTTATATCTTTTTTTTTTGCATTGGTCTTTAGAGAGATTTTAGGTCATATATTATTGGATGGACATTTCATCCATAATAGTCCAACTCGAAGTTTCCAAGCAATGGGGTGGGAGGTGGGAGGGGGGGAGGGTGTTCTAGTGGACCCCAATTGCACAAGAATCATGAGGGAGTTTTGAGTGGGTTGTTTTTGTTGCTCTCTTTTTCTTCTAATACCTTGTCCCAACATCCAAAAGGCTGACAATTTCTACATTATATAACCTTAGTTTGGGGGGGGGGAAGGACAAAACCAACTCATCACTCATGCTTGCCACCTTACAACAAGTGATGGTGGTAGTGATGGTGGTGGTGGTGGTGTTGGTGATGGTGGGAAGGTGGTTGTTGTGTGCATCTCAAGCAATAATAATCCATTCACTTTTGTTAGGTAGAGAAGAGAAGAGAAGAGAGAGGGAGTCTTAAGCTATCCATCCATTATTATTCTAGCCCAACCCAACTTTTACATTAGGGTATATCATACATGATAGTATTAGGGTATATCATACATGATAGTATGTATGTAGTATGTGTATTCACAATAGTGAGGGGGGAAGGTAAATCAAGAATTTAAAAGGAAAACAAACTTTGAGCTTTCATTTTTACATGCTATGTCTACTATTAAGCAAGGTAGTTTGTTTGTTTTGTTTTGTTTATTTGTTTCTTTCATCACGATTGCTTGAACCACCTTGAGAGTGCATTGACGGGGTTTCATAATGCTTAGACTTTAGATTTATGGTGCAAATTGATTGAATATTGAATAAGATTTTCAAAGAAAATTCAATAAAATCAACACTTTGGGTGGGGGGGGGGGGGGGGGGGGGGGATGTGTGCAAATTGGGAGGTGCTCTTGGTGTTATTTGAAGATCTTCAATGAGTAAGATTTGGTGGAGATGATTTTGTAATTTTTAGACCTAAGGTGGTGAGGGGGAGATATTGAATTTTTGAGTATTTGTTGTCACTAGAAATAAATATAAAATTTTAATTGATTTTTAACAATTGGGCTCTATTCACAAAGTGTTATTCACACTTGGAGT
>Ga0209208_10007250_pt1 | contig 15079 bp, 7 predicted proteins | sample S1TSphfallax_3_FD_187694 | JGI IMG/M metagenome (GOLD analysis project Ga0209208, IMG submission 187694) | Host-associated microbial communities from peat moss isolated from Minnesota, USA - S1T2_Fd - Sphagnum fallax MG (SPAdes) (version 2) | ecosystem: Host-associated > Plants > Peat moss >...
GAGGAAGTGGTGACTGCACCAGCCGATCAGCCGCGGATCTAATGGTGAGCTTCGCAAAGATTCCACCACCATTTTGTATAAACACCATGCCCATTGCACCAAAGAGGAGAAAAATACTCACTCTGCCAATAATTTTGAGGCGCCGTAAAGTACTCGAAATGAGAATACATGGCCGTATCTTCTTCCCTCAAAGAACAACCACATTCACGCACCAGTTCCTTTAAAAAGACGAAGGCTCATAGAGAGAGAGAGAGAAAGCCACGGCAATGCTCAGACCAAAATACCCACATAATTGTCAAATCTTTGTGGACAGTAGTAGAATGTAGATCAACGAGAGGCGAAGCATGCCGCAAGGATGACGATGACTCGCACTAAGGCCAGCATCAGTAAAGCAACAACAAAGGGTTTCATCAAACCCTAACTTCAGCTAAATGTAGGAGACCCAGTGGGTTGGATCCTATAAGTGGGGACTCCAATTGGCCTAGAATACACACACATCGGGTCCGTGACCCCACAACCCCACTTTAGAGAAAAGGTTTTGCCGGGATTTGAACCCAGGTCGCTGGATTCAAAGTCCAGAGTGCTAACCACTACACCACAAAACCAAGCCTTAAAGACAAGCTGCACAAAAGGGGTATATTTACAGTATTCAGTTATTCTATTCTGTATTTTAAAACTGCATTTGAAGTAGTTGTTTCAAATGGGTGCAGGGCTTTTTTTTGGGTGGTGGTGGGGGCTGTTTGTGGGCACCCTTCAATATGTGGCAAACTAACAAGGAAGGGGCATACCCCTTTGAGTTTATAAGAAAAAAATGATGTTGTAATCCACCAAGAGATATACCTCTTCATCTATTTCTTCTACTGGTCAATTGTCTACTCACCTTGGTTTTCTTGCACGTTCTGCAAACAGGATTTCATGCACAAGGGGGGGGATCAAACACAAAGCATTGTGAGAAGTGAAGGGGGACTACTAGGTACTCCATAGATTAATTAGTCTGGAGGTCGGTCTGGGTTAATTGGGGTGGGGGAAAACTCATCTAGTTATTCCAAACTTTGAAGCAATTTGCAACTTGAATATGGGAAACTTTGTCATGGGTGAAGGAAAAGATTTAAGAGTTAAGAAACCATCAAACTGTTCTGTGGAATAGATTGGTGAACTCCAGAACAAACATGGATTATGAGAAAATCGAATGGCAGATGATTGTGATGTTTGTAATTGTACTCTCTCTGTTTGGGTTCCTCATCTCAAGGTGCAAATGCAGTGTGCACAATCATCGTAATCATTCGAGCTGAAATGGGCTCAATAGGATCCCCCCAAGCAGCTCTGCAAAATGAAGCTGTCTCATGATATGCACCAATTTTACAAGAGTTGTGTTTCAGAGACAAATCTGGTCCTGGAAGTGGGAAAATTCTTGCAGGTTAACAGGACTTTTTTGTGAGATCTACAGATAGGGGATCCCATTACATGAAGCCATTGAAGAGCAATCCATATAATAGGCAATATGTTTTAAACAGATTATTATGTTGCAAAAGAATCCAAGGTGCAATGAACCTGGGATGTGTCTTACAATAAGCACTGAACTTTTGAACTGAAGAATGAAAAAATGCTCTCAAGCAACCTTAAGCCCATGTTATTTCATCTTGTTGAATTTCAAACATTGCATATTACTTTTATCTCACAAGAATTTTTTGTCCATGAAATTTCTGACAATTTGCAGTGTTTGATACACGCAGAGTTTAGTTGATTTACAAACTTGATCAATGTGGAGGTTTAATTTATGGCACAATTGCCAAGCTTAATAACAAAGAAAAGATTTTCATTAGCATTTCCATGTTTCATGACTACCATTGTTCACTTGTTTTTTTATATTTTTTGCATTGCACATCTATATCTCTTTCTTTCATTGCCATTCTAATACTTACATTTTCCAAATAAAATGATCATTGTAAAAGAACTGTGATTAAGATGCATTATGGCAAATTAGACTTAATTTATGAGCTTCATTTGCCTCAGTTCCATGATTTTTCCTCAAATTGATCTCATATTCTACATGAATCTGTGGTAAGTTCAACTTGCCAATACAAACAAAATTTATTGCTAATCCAAATTAGAATAGTTGAAAATCTATTTACAATAGAAGGATTTTGTGTGCTCAAAGTTCTTTTGAACAACCCAAATGGATCATGTAAAAGTGTTGCAAAGATTGAAGTGTTTTCAAGGTTTGGGCCAATTCAGGTGAAATTTGTATCCCAAATCCTACACAGATGCAAAGTTTCTTCCTCTAGGAAAAGCCAATAAAAACAACTTGTATTTTTCTTGATTTTCTTCAGCTGAATTAAGGAGCTAGAGCAAGGGATACAAGCCAGTTCATTGGGTAGTTGGGTACCCTAGTACCATGGCAACTTCAACGTTTCAGTGTTGAACACTTGTTTTCTTTTGAAGATTGGATGTCAAAAGAAAGAATATTCTAAAAGATTCTCAGTTTTACTCCATACAATTTTGTTCCAAAATTTATTTATTTTTGGGAATTTCAACATTTCTGAAAATAATGTAATTACTATGTTAGTTGTTCTATAAGCCACACTATCCAAGTTAGAGTAACCTTGGGTGAACCTTTGCTCAAAAGTGGGCTAGAACTATACCATGTGAAAGATAGAATAGAGAAAATCTCGCCTATATTATAAGATTTACAGGGTGAAAAGGAAATAGGCAATATTCCATAGATAAGGGCTAATGGGTTTTCAGTGGCTAGTAAAAAAGAAACAAAGCTAAACCCTATGCTAAACACCACTAGGGTACTAGAATCCAAATAAAAAGTGTTTCTGTAACCATCCATCCCTCATGATGCACTTACAAATGGTGGCATCTCAGAATTGATTTAATAATGAGAAACTTAGGACCACTTAAGATGAGCATCAAAGGTCCAGGGTCCAATGGAATAGAGCAATGCTATTGGCTGAGAGCCATAAATTGGACCAATGACCTTTAGATGAGGGTCCAAGATCAAAGAGTGGGAAATTGAGGCTAAACATTGCACCATTTTGGAAGGAAAATCAATTGGTTCAAACCCCAAAAGAAAGAGCTTGAAGGAGAGCTCATGATTTGGAGAACCAAGATGGAAGCTAGGGTCCAAGGCAGGGTCCAATCCAAGTTGGTTTAGGGTTGAGGGAGGGGTAAACGTTCACACTAAATTTGGACTTGATATGTATTGATATCACCTCAATTGCAGTGGTTCATTAAAGTTGCTCTTATTTCAATTCATATTTTACCACTTGCTTGAATTCTTTTAATCAGCTGGCTGGGTATATGACACATACCACATAATGTTACTTGTCCAGGGAAGAATTGACATCTCGACACATCTTAAGAAAACTCTGCTACTATACAGTTAGAGCCCAAACACAACCAGATCAGAAGTTGCAGAGGCATAGCAATCAAAGGACTTGTTCAATAAAAGGCCTGGGTCCCTCAAATTTCAAAGCTTGCAGGTGCAAGTGTTGCAGAATTGGTGGTGGGACTAAGGAATCTTAAGAGGAAATTTGTTTTGAAACAGAACTTGACCCTCACAAACATATCAAACTCTATTTGGAAATTGTAAGTGACTGCAGTCATGATGTCAGGTAGGTAGTGCAGAGTCAAATGCAGCATGATCATACCCAGGGTCGGGCCCATTTGCAAATAACTGTAAAAGCAGTTGGTTATGTTTAAACTGGTTGCAGTCTCTGATGAATCATACCACCACCTTCAGGCTTCTCACATGCAAAGTTGTAAACAACAATTTCGTTACAAACCGCCATGTGATGATCTAGTAACAAAAGTTTCAAACCAGAACAAACTGGAATGGGCATACTGACACCCAGTAGTAGCAAAGATCTTGCAGTCTTCCACTGCCACAGTTAGTGGGGACACAACTCAGAACAACACAACTGCAGTCTTCTTCCACTGCCGTAGTTGGTGGGGCAACCTGTGGAAAGACAGCCTACAACTGATTGCTCTTGATCCCTGTGGTCCCTCAATACAGCAAAACCTTCATAACAGATTCTAACCATGGTTGTATCAAGGCACTTTCAAGTATGTTAAAATATGTGCTAACAGAATGGAGTCATGGTAAAATGCTGCATAGAGAGAGACACACACACACGGGATAATATAGAAACATCAACACTCATCACACTGTCCATTTGGGCAGTTGAGTAGTATACATGAAGCTTTTTATTGAAAATGACTGTCTGTATCATTATATAGGTATCTGCAGTGGTGTAACAAATTTCCACCAAAAATGGCAAATTCCTAACCCTGTGTAGATGGGCACCCAACTTCACTGGATGCACAGATCCAGTAGAGAGTTGTTGCTTGCACCACACATTATTACCATCAGTACTGCGCCCAGCTGGTCTCTCTTGGTCTCTCTTGGTTACCAGGACAGACAAGTCATAGAGAAGGACATTCCAATTTAAAATCTCAATGTACTGACAAGGGGAAGGACTTAAAAATATACCTACCTATGCTGTCATTGGGAATACAGGGGTGGGGTTCTCCTCATTGTTAGGCAGTTCTATTCCTCGGGTACAGATACACGTGTCTTGATTGGTTTCAACTTCAGCCCAAGACTCTCAGGAGACAGAAGCTCCGGGGCAACACAGGGTGGACTCAGTGGGCTGGTGGGTGTAGAGGAGAGCGAATAAAATGGCCGTTGGTAAAAGCTATAGCCCATTAAAAATAACTCCATTGGAACAAACATGGAATGAGGCTGTTCCTCTGTCACCAAAGACCCACAAGATTGCACCTGCATACACAGAGAAGTGAAGTTTAGCCAAGTGTTCATCCTACAAGAACATGAATGGTTTGCAGAAATCATTCTCTCTGTATAGCACACCAAATATTGTTGGTTAAGAAATTCTGCTTGCCTCGATCAATGCATTGTATCGTCGATGCATCTGCGTACTGATGTGCAAAGCATCATGGTGGAAAGGGGAATGTTCACCAACAATAATCAATGTGCGGCATTTCAAGTTCTTCAAGCTCTCACTTAAATCCACCCGGCTGCATGCAACACATAACACCAATTAGACTTTATTTTTCTATCAGCTAATATACTACCCTCCCACCTGATGTCAGGCTATTAATGACATTTGCAAAAGCTTTCCACTTTGAATATTCAGGATCAGATGAAACATACTGGTGAATTGCTTGCATGTACTGCATAACATTCCTGCTTTGGGCATCAGCCAAATGCTGCACACAACAAGAAAAGAACAAATCAGAAAACAAATGAAGCTTCTGTTGGAACAGAATGAAGGGGAGCATCTACTACTGAAAATACGGTCAGCCTTTGATAAGAAGAGCTGGCTCACTCACTCTGCGATAAGTCATTATAACATCCAGCCCAGAACCTGCAGCATTCAATACTTCCTGCCATAATTGAGCAAAGAAACATTTCAGACTCAATACTTCCAAGTGCAAAGTACCCTTCTTCCTAACAGTCAACACAAGATATAGACTTCACTGGCAGAGCAGAATAAAAATGTACATAACCAAAAAGCTGTTGTCCAAACAGGCAATCAACCATCCTATTACCTGACTAAAGTAGCGTTGCAACAGAGTATCCTTCACAAAGCCTGACATTCCACAGAAGTAAAGCAGGTTTATCATGGCCTGCAACACCCCAAGTGGACACCAATTAGCTGCAAATAAAGACTAACAAACTGGAGTCTACTGTGCTGCTCTTGAATTTTCATGAAGTCAAATAGGGTCTCCTCACAGATCATACCTTATTATAGATCCATTCTGTCCATGAGGGTGTTTGGCAGAGTGGTGACACCAATATCAGTCCAAGTGCACGTTCCCTATATTTCAACTGCAAAATAAATGTGAACACTAGGCTTAGATCTGCACAGAATGGTTTGAGAACTTTCAGAACACCACAGCATCTATGACATCTTCTCCAGGATGAGGGACCCAACAACTGAAAAGACCTGTCCTCCTGCCCTTGACACATTCACATGCAGATCCCTACTTTTCAATAGAACTACTGCAACAGAAGGAGTAGAGTGTGACAAATTGAACTGCAAATAGAGAGAAGTCCAGGAGTCTTACTGCAAAATGTGTAAGGATATAAGCTCCACCTGTGACCCCAAGGCCAATAACTTCATCCAACCTACAAAACCACAAAAACTCATTCAGCAAATTCAGAGCAACCAAAACTGCAGATATTCAACAACTTAAGTGCATGTCTTTGCACTATCTACATCAGAGGTGCTAATATAAAGGGCTATGCCTAGGGAAAAATTGTACAATTCTACCTCTATATCAGGGGCCAAGAGAACAGCACCAGAATCCACATTGGTGTTGAGAAGGAAATGGATTTTGACACTCACCCAAAGTAATCTAAGACTTCAGCCACTTGGTCTGCCAGGTCATCCACAGACAACCATGGTTGATCCGCTGGGATTTCAGCAGCACCAGCCTGTGAGCATGTGACAAGTCAGTATATGTGAAGGGCAACACTAATGGTTATTCCCATCTGGACACCTGAATCTGATGGCAGAGACCTACTTTGCTTGCACATATCAATCTGTCTTAAGCCAGATGCCTGCTGCCTTTCATTTTGTGACATGATGAATTCAAGGGACACTACCGTGCCTTGCAGAAGTAGGGTAAAGGTGCAAGGAGCATCTGATGGAATAAGGTGCTGACCTCATGACCTGGTGCATCAACATGGTAAATGCAAAAATTGTGGTACAGCACTGATGATGCCTCAGCACATGAAAAAAGCCCTCCAAAGCATGATACAGCTGCATTAAAAAAAACACTGAAACAAGGTAAATATGTAGTTCTTTTGGCCCCACACCTCTCACACTTTGTAATGAATTGAGAACACTAAACACTTGCAAAGAACTCAAGATTCTCCAAACAATGTGGACATGATAAGTCAATGTCTGGAAGCTATTTCTTTCCAACAATGCAAATTGTCAATGCATCATGGAGTCAGCCACCACAGAGAAAGCTTCTATGATCTATCCAGCACTCCTCTCAGCTCTTTGCATCCAGTGGTGATGACTCCCAACAAGCTGCTGTGTTTTGAGGAGCAGAAGCACTTGATCAACAAAGATTGGACAGACTAGAGAAGAGTAAGAAGAACTAAAACTCTTACAGTTCAGCCCAACATCCGGGTAAGTGAGCAGGGCAGGCTTGTCTTGATCACCACAAATGACCACTGAGATTGACCCAAGAGCAGTGGGAACATGATGCCTCTGTTTCAAGGAGGAACCACAACAACAATTAGTGTACCTACATGAACAATTCAACTCTCCTTAAAGTAAAAAGGAAAAATTCAATGTTCCTGTAATGTGTTCTTCTAGTCATATCATGTCACAGTGTGCATCTCATGTGCCTTTCCTGTGGTACATGACATGAGAGGGTATGGTTTGCTTTCAGATTATGGCACATTGTGCATTCTTGCCCTGGTTCTTTAGGACATGATAGATGAGGAAGACTTATCAATGCCTATAACCAGCACTGAAGATGCCACCCTGCCAATGTTAAGGACTACAAAGTAAACTGAGTGACATTCCTCTTGGAGTCAGAATTTTTATAACATCAGGGATCCTCAAAACTATGATGCACTGAAGGAGTGAGGAACTGGAGGTTTGATGAGCATCACCTGCCTATACAATGTACGACCTAGGAAGGAAAGATGCAGTAAAAAGAAGAGTCCTCCATTGGCAGAGCGTTGAAACTACCAATGGATCGTTGATAGACCACTTGGAATAACTAAGAAGAAATCATTCAAGCTTCCAGGCAAGCCGTTACTATCCTGAAGTTTAATGTCGGCAGCATCCACATTACAGCGCTATCTCTAACTACGGCGACACTTGCTTGGAATTCCCAAACCACAGCTACGTTCTCTGGTACACGGAACTGCACTATACCAAAGTCTACAGGTACCGTGACACAAGCAGCGGATCCGAAGGAAGGGAGAGCGAAGTATATTATAGTACTGAGTATAATGAAGAAGACGCAAGAAACAGAGGGAAGTAGGAGGAGCAGCAGTCGCGCACACAACAGCATTGCGAATGGCTTACCTCGCCTCCCCAGGGCACGAAGTCCACATCCAAGGTAATGACAGTATCTCCTTCCTCCATGAATGACAACAAGAGACGCTTGCAAGACAACACAGCTACCCCAGCCTCGCGCGAGACGTCGAAAGCACGTCCTTCTACAAAGCGAACACCATCAGCATCATCATCCTGCTCCGCTTCGAAATCATCATCCACTGCGTCATTGCAAAAAACCTGGCTCTCGACCAGGCCACAACATCATACTATAGACCAAACTTCCCGTATAAGATCGACCTTGTTGTTCTTGGATCCAAACGTCCCGGAGACGGTACCAGCAGACGCCAAGACTATCAATCAGTTCTTCGAAAAATCGCCACAAATCTGTACAGCCATTGACTCGAATTCACCAGTCTCGAGTGATCTCTGTCCCCTCTCTGACTGTATATCTCTGTATATAATCTCTGTATGTCTGTTTTCTCTGTCAAGAGAACCCGATGCACATCTATTTGCAAGAACAGCAGGGAGGATCTAATAATCCTGTTACTTTTAAGAAGAAGGCACGTACGTATCAATCAGTTCTGAGACACAAATCACTACAACAGAGGGCTGCAATGACTAGATCACCAATTCACGACAGCTGTAGCTGTATCTCTATTGTCTGTCTGTCTATCTCAGCTTTCTCTCTTTTGTCTGTCTGTATATTGTTCCTGCAGTAGTGTTTCTTGTGTGTCAAGCAGAGAACCCGATGCACATCATTTCTGAGTCTGCAACAACAGGAAGCGAGTAAAGTAGTAAGTAGTACGAGGATCTAATCCTGTTAGAGCTAATTTAAGAAGGCGCGTGCGCAGGCAGGGCAGGCAGCCAGGCAGCCAGGCAGAGACGGCTGGTGTGTACTAAGTAAGTATTGCAGAAATGACAGTAGCAGCAGCAGCTGTGCACAAGAGAGAAGGAAGAGGAGGGGAAGTGCAATGGAGTAGTTAGTAGTGACAGGGAGAGAGAGAGAATCCGAGGCTGTATTGTAAGAAGAAAACGTGATCGAGTACACGAGAGAGAGAGACAGACAGAGAAACCCCTCTGCGTGTGTGTGTGTGTGTGTAGGTCTGGTTGTTTGGCTGTCTGTCTGGCAGCTTGTGACTAATCATTCAGCAGCAACGCTCTTTCAACACAAACAGACAGTATGTATTTTCCTTGCTTCTTCTTTTTCTCTCTTTCTTTTAACTCTCTTTTTACTTAGCTACTCTACCTAGCCTACTTATTGTTGTTGTTGTTTTGTCATTTTCACAACCAACTAGCTTTTAGGTACCTCCTACCCTACCCTACCCTACCACCCTACCTACCTACCTCCCTGCCTGCTTCTCCCTTCCCAGCCTCGGCTGCCCTGATTCCAATTCACATGTTTTGTTTTATCTATATTTTGCTTTACTGTTACTAACTTACTGGCAGGTTTTTTCTTTTTTTTCTTTTCCAATTTTGTGATATTGAGAAATTGGAGACTTTTTTTTCCACCTCCCAAGTTAGCCATTTTTTTTTACACTGGGAAAAACACTAAAACAAAAAAATACTTGCAATTTTTTCACATTGGAGAAACATTTTCCAAAAAAGGAAAAAAAAGACAAAATCTAGTCAGATATTTACACTAAAAAACAAAAATGTTTTTGCACATCTTTTCACATAAGAGAATATGAAACGAATTTTTTTTAACATCCTTATAAATTTTTGGCTACCTGCTTGAACCTTGTATAGAAATGTGGCAATCCCTTTTCTAATTTTTTCGAAAGGTGGCGATTTTTTTCAGAATTTCTTTGAATTTGCAACAAAAAAATGAATAAAATGACATTGGCAAAGAAATTCCAAACCCCATCCCAGGAAAAACACCCCCCCCCCAAAACACTTCCCTCAGTTTTCAAACCCCTCTCTCTAATGTTTTAGTGGTTTTAGTGAAGGGTAGTAATGCCTGAGGAGCTGGGGATTCCGGAAATAATTCGCCTGAGGGATTCCTGAAATAAGTGCTCCCAAAGCGAATTATTTTTTAGAATGGCCCACTTCAAGAGTGTTCCATGACATAATGTGCAACAGCAGGAACTATTTTTTCCTATGATTCCAGTGAGAATCTGGCAGGTACCTATGCACTCACTGTGTATAACAAGGAATGAATGAATAAATAAATAAATGACTCATCGTATTCAGAAAATGAAATGTCCGCTCACACAAACACACACTCCGTAACATGACTTACAAATTACACTAGAACTTTCTGACCAGTGCTTTACATACCTTCAAAGCTTCAACACTAATTAAATTATTTGTAGAAAAATGTTGAAATTTTTTTTTTAGTTTTTTTAAGGAAATTTTTTTTCAAGGAAATTTACTTTCTACAAAAATTCAGAAATATTTTATTTTTGAACATGGAATCTTCAATTTTAAATAATTATTTGACAGAAATTGTGTTGAAATTGCCCTTGGACTACAGTATCTATTTAGCCTTTACATGTTGTCAGCAGTGTTTTTTCTATCAAATTTTGTTCTTTGTCAATAAATAAAAAGTTGAGAAACTTTTTGGATTTTTTTTTTCAACTATGAATTCAACTAATTCTGCTTCTTCTTCTTCTCTTGAAAATTTTGTCAAATTTCCGATATTGAAAATTGAAGAAAAACCCAGGTTGCCAGTTGCCACCCAATCTAGGAAAGAACCGTTTTGGGTTTGTCTGCGGTGTCCATTTGCTTGGCTGCCAGTTAAGTGATTGAATTTAGGCGTTTTTTCTTACTTCGTGGCTCTAGTTTTTGGCTGGACCCCCACACCCCGCTCCCCAAAATTTGCCCCTTCTCTAGTGTTCTCATTGCACATGCTTATGGATGGTTTTAGGGGGTCGTGACTAAAATATGTAGCAAACTTATTTGAATCCTTGATAGATAGCCCAAACATTTGAAAGATTTACACTTGTTTTCTCAAAGCGGAAAGATAGATAGACAGGGCCTCACATTGGACTTTTATGTGCTACAATGAGGACATTTAAATATTTTTTGAGAAATATTTTTGCAGGGTGACATACTAATCACTGGTGGGGATGGTCTAAGTCAGAAAATGCTGTGTAGCGTAAGGTAAAGCCTCTGTGTGAGGCGTTCCCTAAAATAAGGGGCAGAGAGGATTAAATGGAATAAGAATATAGCTACCAACCCTTGGTGCAAATCAAGCTTGAGAGGTATTCAAGATAAGGTTCCCCCCACCCCCACCCCCCCCAATACACAAGGAAATTTCAAAGAGTCCTTTAAGTATGGCACAAAACCAAACTAGGTACATTAGCTGTATTTTGTATGTTTTTGTCAATTCCAGGAACCCAAGCATGAACCCATGCATTCCAGTGCTACTGTACTCAGGTTACATTGTTACCATTCTTTGTTTCAATGCCAGGGAATTCATGTGGGAAATTTTCATGCGGATAAACTCAACTCACAAACTCCAATTCACAATACTGAATAATTACCCACAATGATAGGAATGATAGGAAGTTGCTCATTCTGTAATGGTTTTGCCTTTCATGGCAGGTTCAAACAAAATCATGAGAAATGATGAATTTGGTGTACCATGGGCTGAGTATTAAGTTGGAGTAGTATAGTGTGATTTATATTAATTAGTTGTGGGAACCCCAAAAATTCAAAAAAAAAAAAAATTGGCTGATTTGCCTCTTTGATTGGCCCATCAACAAAAAAATATAATCAAACTTTGGGCACTCCCAAAATATACATATTGTAGTCTTCTCCTTTGGGCTACCTATGTATTTGGCAAGAGGAGAACTTTGGGTAAAGGTTATGGGGTAAAATGTGGTGCTGTTGGGAATACATTGGGAACTTATCAAGAACTTAGGGAACATTAAAAAAATTATCATTGGGAACATTGTTGAAACATGATGGAAACCTTATAGAAGGAACACCAAATTCCCAAAAGTCCCATCCCTTCCTACCTCAAATGAGAAAAAAAAACCTAATCCTCTTGGGTGCATGTTGCCTCACCTCATTGGCTAGGTAGGATTTATATTCGTAAATTGTGTTGGTCACATTTTTGGCCTAGACTAATTGTAAGGGCATGAATTAAGGGGACATAGTGTATAGGGTATGAGAACGAGGCTGTTCAGGTGAATTTCCTGATTCTCACTTCTTTGCGTCATCCAATTAATGTGACCCAGAGTGTTTTACAAGAACTGTTGGGGATGCTCTAAACCAGTTACACTCAAGGTTACCGCCCCTTGAGTATAGAGAGCTTATGGAGCTTACAACCATATCGCAATATGCTAATACATGAAGACCTGGTTGAAAATTTCTTGATTATAGAGGATGGCATATTACTCAGTGTGTCATAGGGTTTAGGGTCTTAAACCCTCAACACCCTAAACCTGGACAGCCTAAGCTAGGACCTTATGCCTAGGGTCGTCTATGTTTGGGCCCTTTTAATTTGTAAGGCAATGCAATTTTAGGCAAGGTAAGGCCCTCAGATAAGTTATGATGCCAAAATTCTGCAATCAATAGAGCCACAACTACAACAACACTACAACCCCAAAACAACAAGGAGAACAACTTTGGATAGGTAATGAGTGCAGGATGTGTGAAAGCCACTACTATCCACTCAAAGCTTGCCTATATTTTCACAATTGAAATGATTGTGTCAAATTTTGCACAAGTCTTTGTGCACCGCTCATTATGAGCATCTCCCTAATGCTTGATTGAGTGTAGAGGAAGCCTGCAATTTCTTTGCTGCACTAGTGTTAGGTTTGTTCTTTGGCCCCCTCCCTTTGTTACTAGCCAAGAGAATCCTCACTTGGGGTGTATATGCTTGGGCTTGGGGGTGTGCATGAGGAGGTCGGGAAGAGGCCTCCTCATCCTGTGAAGTTGCATTCTTCAGATATTTTGGTTTTTCACAGAATTTACATGCAATTGCATGAACTTGCCTCCACATTCACCATCATTCATTTCTGTATTCATTTCCGTATCATTGCATGTTCTTTGCCCATGCTCCTAGTATGTTCATCTCTTTCTCTAATGAATGGGTTGTCCTTGTCAACTCCCCACAACTCCCTACCCAACCCACCCACCCACCCATTTTCTCAAGGAAAATACTCTCATTGCTTACGTACATTTTACTTATATAATTGTTTTGGTAGGTGAAATTGGTTTAGGGTAATGGGGGATGTGTGTTGTCATGTTCAAGAGTATAATAAAACTCTTTTGATACATCACTTGGGTACAACTTGTTACAAGCTTCATTTCTTTTTGGCTTTTGATGTGTAGGCTAGTACTTTTGGCCCCCTAACATTACATATGCTCATAGTTGTTCTTTTTCCCTAGTCTGCCCTTTGCCCATTTTTTTTCACCTTGGCATTTCTAGACATGTTTTGAGTCTATGTCAACAAACATGTTTTGGCCAAATTACATGTTCTAGGGGGTATGTAACGTGCTACAAGTTCCTTGGTGGTGCATGCTACCTGCCCCTTGGTAACTGTAACATGGGACATTATGGGAGAGGCTGAAAAAAAAGGGCAAAGGGCAGACCAAGGAGAAAGAATTGAAGCAGTGCTCTTGTCCTGACTCTTGTAAGAAACATGGGGAAGTGTAGTGATAGGAATATTCGCCTTGCATTGGGTTAGGACTTGCAAGGGTTGTTTTCAGTTGATAAAAGCCTTTTGAAACAAAATTAGGTTTGGGCATCAAAGCAAAAAGCTCACACAATTGCACACACAAATCATGGAGGTTGAACTTCCTCCTTTAGGTAGGATCATGTAGGAGCTTAAGGTTTTGTCTTGAAGGATACACAAAATGGAATTCATTACATGTGCTTTATGGGGATAGTTCACCAAGTTCACAAAAGTTTCCTTTTTCCAACACATGAATGAATACTTAAATTCTCATCCAAACCTAGGGCTTCCTTTAATCACTTAACACTCATGGTTTTAAAATAACTCACTCCTAACTCAAAACAAGGATTTGTCCAAACCACTGGTTTTCTTTCTATGACTTTTTGTTATTTTGTAATTCTTTTGTAAGAAACATTTTTTAATGTGTTTCTTCAGCAAAGGTTATCTCCTTTTGTGAAATCAAAAAATTATATTAAATTAAACAACCAAACAAACAAACACTAATTAAAATGGATCAAAATTAACCTTATAAGCAACTTGAAGAAAGAGTTATCTGTTATCTCCGACATCAAAATGGTGTATTTTCTTGTCCTAAGTTTGCAAACCAAATCATAGTCTTTTGTCTTTCTTTATGATCTTCTACAACATTTTGGTGTGAAAAAAAATCTTTTTTCTGGAGGTGTGTTCCCCCAAACTATTTTCACTTGGTTTTAGGATTGCAACTGCATGATGTTTAATGGGTTTGTTGTTTGTTCATGAGTTCCTCAATAAAATATCACCTCATTCATTAATTGTCATTCCAATACAATTTCAAAGTCAAGAACAAAATATTGTCACATTCCTTTCATCCATGAACTGTTTTACTTCTTCTTCCACAAATATCCCTAGTAAGTCCACTTCTGCACATTGGGTGAAATAATTTCTTGACAACACAAATGGACTATGATCATTTTGGATGGACAGGAAAACAGGTTCAAAACATTTAGTGTATGAATTTTATTATTCATCATGTTTGGAGCATACAAGGCCAACCTACTTTAGTGCTCACTTATGTGTACAAACTTTTAAACTTTAACAAAAGGAATCATTACATTCTCAACTTCAAGTTGAGACTTGAAGTTGAGTTGACCGCCTAACATGTTTTTTTTCAGTTCCAAATGGGTTTCCACAATAATTTCAAAGATTCGAGCGTGCAAAGGCCATAAGGTAATCCTCACGCCTTATTCTAGAATTCTTATTGACCTTATTTTCCCTTATATGATACCTAGATGTTAGAATCTATAAATAATGGACAATGGTTCCTTTCACACAATTATAAAATTGAAAATTATAGGTATACCATATCATTCCCCTTTCTACATTTTCAAATGATCCTACAATTTTATTTTTATTTTT
>Ga0209208_10007252_pt1 | contig 15074 bp, 8 predicted proteins | sample S1TSphfallax_3_FD_187694 | JGI IMG/M metagenome (GOLD analysis project Ga0209208, IMG submission 187694) | Host-associated microbial communities from peat moss isolated from Minnesota, USA - S1T2_Fd - Sphagnum fallax MG (SPAdes) (version 2) | ecosystem: Host-associated > Plants > Peat moss >...
ACAAACTTTCATAATGTGGAATCCATTGTAACAAAATTATCCTCAATAATTACAATTGCTCCATGAATAAAAAAAGTGAAAATACTCTACATATTTTTCTTTGATGGACTCATTTCCTTTAGGTGCGGAAGGTGAAGCATTTGCTCACCAAAGTTCAATGCAAGGATTTGCTCCTCCATTGAGCTATCCTTATTAACATCGAAACTAGAAGTAGGAATTATAACATGCTCTTCTATAAGATTGACAATGTAATCTTCAAAATCAAAATCATCCTCAACATTCTTTTGACGCACACCCTACTTGCTTCGTGGTCTCTTAATAATTATAAGGATTGTCACTTCTTGTGCCCATACATGATTAGGTCCATCTTGAGCTAGTTTCTTTTTCAGAGTATGACCTAAGCTCCTTCATGTCCCTGCTTCATCACCCAACTAGGATCTCCTTGATGATTTCCTAATATCCCCATAATCATTGCTTCTTGCAATATCCTCATCTTTATAATCCACCTATTCAAATCATTTTCCTAATAGTCTATGTTATCATCAATATTTGTGTCCTCTAGATTGCCTTCATTGTCTAAGTGAGTTGGAACCCCAAACACCATTCGTAGACAAATAGAAGTTGTTTCCTTGTTTTTTGGAATAAATCCAAAAGGCAACAATTCAAAGACTTTACATTTTAACTCTTAGAAAGTAACAACAGATAATGAAAATTAAAAAACTTCCAGGAAAGATAACCAGAATAAAAATCTACACATAAAATAAAGGAATTACCTTACCAATGCAAGGGAAAATGCACCACCACCATAAATACTAATGATGGAGACCTTGTCTGAAAGCAATGAAAGAAGAATAGCGTGGAGAGCCTTTGGGAAAACCTCTTACTTGTAAACTTGGCATACATTTTTGTGCGTGGATGCTACAACCCTAGCCTTGGGCTTATGACCAAAGCAGGGGCTTGCAAAGGTGTTAGCCAATAGTGAAGCCCGGGAATCACATTTCATGTTATTTGGGAGTGTGAGAGAGTGTGAGGGAATGAACCTTCACTCTCCCAAGTGAACTTCCACTTTGGGAGTTGGAGTCCCAATGGAGTCTTGAATCTTCAGAGAGTGATTGTAAAGGTTAAAACCCATTGGATTTAAGAGTTCCTTATATCATTGGAAAACTCTTGGAACATAGATGTCTAAAATGGTTTGCATGACCCATTTGGATACTTAAAACACAAGTTATGGCCAAAAGAAAGGCCAGGAGTCAAATTGCCAATATAACTCCCGACCACTAAAAGTCTACAATCACCTCGATTCCTTGTGTTTAGGTGACATGCCACATATTGTTGGAAAGCTTTTGATGAAGGCTAAAACTTTATTTTTGTCTTTAGCTCAATTGGAGGTCTAGACACAATGTTATAGGCCGCCAAAGTTGTAGGAGTTTCAATTTTGGTAATTTCGGGACCTCCACTTGGGAGTCTTGGGACAAAATGACATTTGGCATTAGCCCCATAGCTAGGAACAAAGAATACTATAAGGGGGCTTAGTGATGGCTTCCCCCAAATTTGGGTTGTGGTGAGTTTTGTGAGTTCATGTTTGCATGTGCCTCATCTATGCACCCAAAAATGTTCCAACTACACACTAACCAACTTGTTGTTTGGTTTGTGTAAGTTTTTGTGAGTAATTGGCTTGCTTATCAATCTTCCTAGTCCTCATCTCGGAGCTCCAACACGACCCTCTACCCCCGAAGTGTTGCAAGCCAAGGAGCGCGTCGTAACTCCTTCTCTTTCTGTTGTCTTCACCTTTAGATTTGTAGCTGACTCCATTAAAGAACTTGGGGGTGCGTCAATGGAGTCTTTCTTAATGATCACACATGGAAGTCCATTGTTTCCTAGGGCCTTCTTATCAACATCCTCTCGAACATTCCTTTTAAACAAATAAACAAAGAAAAGAAGAAGGCTTTTGATAATTGTATTTTGCTCGCTAGTGAATTCCTTCGGCTATGGAGAGTAAGTTCCACTCTTGCATTCTATGTATGGACTGATTGTAATTTAATGAACTCGAGACATTAAATATTTGAAGGACTAGTTTTCACACATACACACCCACACACCAATGTGTACAGTGCACTCCTTTAGTCTACCAAGAACGCTTTCCCATTTGTCCCCTTTCCAAGCAATGAACTTTTATGAATTATTAATGGTGCAAATCACAACAATGGTACCATTAACACCTTGCTAAAGGAAATTGACAGTTCTTTCAAAATCAAGAATCTCTTTCAATGTAGACATGTCTATGATGTCCTAACACCTGTAAGAATTCTTGAGGACAAGTGCATTTGTTAGCACGCCCTCATGATTCTTGCTTGATTTCCACCTTTCATTTTGAAAATAACCAAGAATGAACATTCAAAAAGTTGCATAATTTATGAAGCGATTAAATTTTGATACTTAAAAAACATCAAAGCATTGCAACATGACTAGACATCTCAATAAGATAAGTTGAAGTCTTGGGAATGTTGATTTGAACTTAACGTTGTGGTTGGACTTCCATTAAGATGCATTGAACATGAGAAAGGTTCTCTCTATACATTGGCAAACACTTTTACATGTGGTTAGGGTTGTTTAATATTGATGAGAGTTTCTGCATCCGAAGAGTCTTCGGATGTCGTACGACAATGAGTTCAAAACTTGAAAATATTTCCCACAATTTTGAATAGACATTATCCATTGCAAGAATTTCTTACAATACAAAAATTCAATTAAAATAGTTATTTAGTTTACAAAGATAAATAGGATTGTCATGCATATGAGAAAACAGGATACATGCTAGCGCTTTCAAAACAAAAAACATGGATTTTGAGATCTCATTCCAACTAATGGGCTTAGTTGGAAGATTTTTTTTGAATCTGTAAAATTCGTTGAACACGCATACATCAGCATCTTCCACTGAATCTTTTGTTGGGTCATAAACTTAATCTTTATTTCATTCTTTTGTTTCACGCATAATCAGCGACAACGAATCCGTGATGGCGTTTCCACAAAATGTTGAACATCTATTTCAACATTAGGAATCACTTGAGAACCTAATGGAAAATAATCATCAAACTCTGCAGACATAGCATGGTTGATTGTTTTGCATTATGCCTCGTCAAAACCCTTGGGTTTTTTATGTTTCACAACATTGTCAACAATTTTTTTTTTCTTTTTAGTCTTAGTTTTCTCCTTCTTTGCCCTCTTCAACTTCTTTTGTGTTATAGAGCTTTCAACGTTCGTAACCAATGTTGATTATGGTTGCACCATCTTTCCCTTCTTCACCTTTAGCTTTAGCTCACTTTGCACAATAGTGAACTGCATGCAAATGTTTTCCCCATTCAACACACTAATGCTTGAAACGTTGACCTTTGCCTTAATGTTTGCAAGGAAATTCAACTTGTCATTCAACTTCTTTTCATTGCAAAGTAACCCTACACAACCTTGAGGATCACTATTTGGATCATCGAGGAGCAAAAACATAAGAGACTCATCCTCATCAAACCAAAGGATTTCCTACACAAAAACTTTTTAAATAGTCATTTGTCCCCAACTTCATATTACAAACCATGAACTTTGGGTCCTCATCCTCATCCTTTAATGATACACCCTAAGATGATATTTTGTGCTGGAGCTTCCAAATTTCTAGAGAAGATTTGTTGTATTTTTCATTAATTCTTGGAAAGGCTTGAGAACTTTTCGCATTAATCCAAGAGTGTAGGTAGCTTAGAGTTTTTCCTGAAAATTTCCAACACAAAACGAACAAAATTATTGAAAATGACATTTTTTATGGACATTGATGAAGAATTGGATGGCCACCCAATTCTCCTCTACAATTTTTTTGTTGGGGGAAAATCAAGTTGCTACAACATGTTCCCCATTCGAATTTTTGAATTGGAGAATTGAATTACCACTTAATTTTCCCCCTTGAGTTCTGGAAGGGAGAACATTGGGTTGATTATCTGTTCTCCCCCTTGGAGACTCTTCGAAAGGGAGAATTAGGTGGCCACTTGATACTCCCCTTATGGGTTTTTATATAGGGTGACAATTGGGTGGCCACCCGATTCTCCTTTTTCAAAAATTTTGAATGGGAAAATCGAACGACCTCCCGAATCTCCCCCTTCAAATTTTTGAAATTGAAAATTGGGTGGCCTCTTAATTATCCACCTTTGATTTTCAAATGGGGAACGTCAATTTTCTTTAGAAGGGAGCATCAACCAGCCGCTCGATTCTCCCCTTTGAATTTCTAAAAGGAAAATTGGGTGGCCTCCTAATTATCCACCTTTGATTTTCAGATGGGGAACGTCGATTTTCTTTAGAGGGGAGCATCAAGTAGCTGCCCGATTCTCCCCTTTGAATTTCTAAAAGGAAAATTGGGTGACTACCCCAATCTCCTTCTGCGGGTTTTTGATGGTGAAAATTGGGCTGCCGTTTGGTCTCAAATTCAAAGATTCTTAAGTCCTTGAGGGCGAGAATTGGGTGACTGCCCGATTCTTCCCCTCCTAGTTCCTGAGGGGGAAGATCATGAAGCTACTTGATGCTTACAGTTCTAGTTCCTAATGGGGAGAGTTGGGTGGCCACCTGATTCTTTCCTTTCTAGTTCTTAAGGTCCTGATGGGGAGAATCGGGCAACTTGGAATCAAATTTTGGAATCGAATTGTAGAAATAAAAAAAGAAAAGAAAAATTTGAATTGAACAAACATGAGAATGCACCAATTTTTGGGTAGTGAAATGATGAGGATGGAAAGATGTAGAGATGTAGAAATGGAGAAAAGAATTTGAACATCTTCAATGGAGATTTAGAGATGAAGAATTGGATTTAGAAATGAATTGCAATTGAGAGATGAAGGGATATATAAGTGGAGAAAAAAATTTAAGTATCTTCAATGGAGATTCTACGATGCAAAGATTGAATTCATAGACAAATTGTGATGGAAAGATGTAAAGATGTAAAAAACAAATTTAATTTAAACGATTTCACAATTAAAAGAAATTGACACAAGAAGAAAAGAGGATATGGTATGCTTGGTAGTTGGAATGAAAAATATAAAATATAAAATATAAAGAAACAAAAGAGTCAAGACATTTTGTAATGAAGATGAAAACATGATGTGATTGTAAATTCAAATGAAGAGAAAAGTAGAAAATCAAGCAATGAGAGAATGAGAGAAAAAAAACGTAAGGAAGGGCTTGCCAAGAAAGAAATGAGCAAACCTTGTCTGTGAATTGCATTAACGAAAACAACCTTATGTCAAAATCAAAGGAGTGAAAGAAAAATAAATAATTAAAATTTAAAACAAATTTGGTTGAAAATAAATGTGGGTGTTCATCCCATGTATTTCCATTTATGGAGATTTCATTTGTCGGGTTTTCATCTGCATGTCTTTATCCCAAGTATTATAAATATGTATAATATAATATTAAATATGAACACGAGGAATAATAGGTTGAATGGGAATCATGCACATCGATAGGAATAATATAATATTTCGAATTTTTTTTTATATTGTAATGGATGATGAATAAATGTTATAAGAGTGGTATTTGACCACATTTTATATTAAATATTATTGTTATTTCACTTCTCAATATTTTCATATGAATATTTCACTTGAAATTAAACTATTTCATACATTGGTATGATTGACATTATATTATTATAATTTAATATATATGAAACTCTACTTATATGAAATTCTATGTTAGTTAATATTATACATGCCAATGTACTACCATGTTACAACAATAATATATTAAAAATTGAGTAGACAAATACAATGTATTATGCATGTGTAATGATTTAGGCCTAAATTGTGCATAGGGTTTATATATGGATATGTATATGTATGTGTGAATGTGTGGTTGTATATATATGTATGTGGACGTGTGCATTTGTTTGTCTTTTTTATTTTTTATATATATAAAAAGAAAGTGTGTGTTGAAAATGATACATAAAGTTCAAAATAAGAATTGTTTGGATATGGGTTATGTTTCGGATATTCATTTTTTGTGTGTGGAGGATTTACTATTTTCTTTTTTTGTGGGTCAAAGTGTAGGTGTTTATGTTGGTTTGTGCGAGTGTTTCATGTAGGTGTTTTGTGTGTGCGTTTCATGTGTGTAATTTGTTTGTATGTTTGTTTATATGTTTGTATGTGTGTTTGTATGTTTATTTGTAAGTTAACCTTTTAACCCTAACCTAAGAACAACATGGTGCATGTGTTGCAATGACAATTAAAAATAAATTATAGATTGAACTGCATTATTGAATTTAAAAACTATATAATTGTGCAAATGCTTTATTTTTCATAATTATTTTCGATTCTTTTTTATCGACAACAATTATGGAAAATAAGACATTTACTCAATTAGATTTTTTAAAAAGTTAACAAGTAGTTGAATCTATGATTTTTTTAGCTGCCATTGCAACACTCACGTTATGTTGTTATTTTCATCATCAAACTACTCATCATCATAAGCTCATGATTTCAACTCATCCCCAATAGGATTAGATAATAGCAATGTCAAATTGAATCTTAGTTCCAATAAATACACAAGTGGAACTTGATAGAAACAAAAAAACCTATCTTACAATATAACATGTTTAACATTTCACATAATCGCAATAAAATATAAATTGATTAGTCCAACCCACTTGTATATGATGGGTTTAACAATTTTATCATGGTGTTCTTAACTTTGTACATTGCATGTTGACATTGTTGTTGTTATTTCTTTTTGATCCAATATCATTATCTCACAAACCTTCTAAAAAAATTCATAAAAATATATGAGGTCAATAATCAGTTATTTAGTAAATTAAATAGTATACCATATATAAAATATGAATGAACAATTGAAAATGAAAAAAATGCACATGAATCAAAATAATAATAATTACCATCTTATTAAACAAACTTATTTTCCAATGGAATAATTAGCAATCAAACAAAGATTCTTTTAATAATAAATATAAGAAACAAATGGAAAATAATAGAAATTTTCTTGAATTAAATGCTCCTTGTCTATTAACTAAACCTACTAATAACTAATATCTAATATGTTTAGTACATATATGTCTTCTTATTATTTTTAAATATTTGAATACCATGTATTAACATATATTTTGTATATTTTGTATAGTGGTTTTCAAGATAATATAAAATTAATTAAATAAAAAATTTAACCCAACAATTAGTATTTAAAACCTTACACTTTTATTCACATGTTTTGTACATTCAAAGAAGAATGTTCCCTACCTTAATCAAAGGTTCAAGATAACACATCTTTTGTTCCTAGGGAGGCCACTCCTTGTATATTTTAGAAAGCACCTTGCATAATTTGGCATGCCATTTTTTCTATTTGGCTACAATAATAAAACATTTGGCATCCTATATTTGAGAAAAATATTTAAAATATTTAAAAATAATTTATTAAATTGATATTTGCAAATAAATCATTCAAAGTTTTAACATCAATTCCATTCAAGGTGTAAATATTTTGAGTTTTTTCAAAAGTGTGCACAAAAGTTTGAAATGGTTTTTTTTCCTCATGTAGGCAAAATGAAAATGGCAAGGCAAAATCACATATCCTACCAAAATCAAACTTTAAACCACAATGGTTATTTCAATCAACTCCAAAGTTCCTTTCATCTAGGTTTCAATATTCAACTTCAATTCACCCTTTTATGAAACCTCCAATTCAAATTAACTATAGATTAAATGACACATGTTTTTAGAGTTGTTGTGCAAGGGTTTATGGTTTTGGTGGTAACTTTTAGGGTTGTTGTCCAAGGGTTTAAAATTTGGGGATGTCGTGCGATAATTGAGGGGTTTTCATTGACAATTTAAGTTTAGGGTTTTGGAGTTAAGGTTTAGGGTTTTGGTGTTAGGGTTTAGGGTTTTAGTGGTAACCTTTAGGGTTGTTGTGTAAGGGTTTGGGATTTGGTGTTGTTGTGCAATGGTTTAGGGGTTTTCTTTGATGGTTTAAAGTTTAGGATCTTGGAGCTAAAGTTTAGGGTTTTGATATTAAATTTTAGGGTTTTGGTAGTAACCTTTAAGGTTGTTGTGCAAGGGTTTAGGATTTGGTGTTGTTGTGCAATGGTTTAGGGGTTTTTTTTAATGGTTTAAAGTTTAGGGTCTTGGAGCTAAGGTTTAGGGTTTTGATATTAAAGTTCAAGGTTTTGGTGGTCACCTTTAGGGTTGTTGTGCAAAGATTTAGGATTTGGTGATGTTGTGTAATAGCTGAGGGGTTTTCTTTGATAGTTTAAGGTTTAGGGTTTTGGTGTTAAGGTTCAAAGTTTTGGTGGTAACCTTTAAGGTTGTTGTGCAAGGGTTTAAGATTGAACAATGTTGTGTCACTATTGGGGGTTTTCGGTGTTGTAGCTAAGGTTTAGGGTTTTCATCATAACATTTAGGGTTTAAGGTTTAAGTAAAATTAAAATTACAAATAACATTACAACTAAAATTTAAATCGGAATTGAAGGTAATATTAAAGGAAAAAAAAACTTATGGCACCAAAATAACCCCAAATCCTAACCCTAAACCCAAATATTTGAATGACAATTCAACTACATTTATCTCACAATATTATTGAAAATATATATTTTTATAGATATGCACTTAATTTCACAAAAATATTTTAGGTGCACATGTTTAATATATAAAGTTTTGAACAACTCCTTTTGTTTTACTTTTTAAAAATCATGCAAAGTTATCTTTTTGTTGCATAATGGAAATATGATTTGTAAAATGTTATGATCTCACACACTCATATGTTTTCATTTTCTTCTCCATGACAAGATTTAAGAATGATTTTGAATCGATCTATAGTGAAAAAGTTCAACAACAATGTTGTTGGAAAAATGAGGTGAATTTTGTTTCTCGCTTTTGCAATCTTTGAATACAAATTACTAGTACATTATGCGTAGTAGCTTAACATGTCTTCAAATTTTTGTATCAACCTCTGAAAGCTCCAAAACAACTTGACATTTAACGTACGTCTATGTGTTGTTTACAAAGTTCATAAGTACTACGTTGTAATACTCAAGCTTTCACAAAATCCAATAGAACTTGCATATCGTCTTATAACCTCATTTCAATTTAGTCTCATAGGATTGTTGTGTAGAAACAATTTCAGTTTCAAAATCCATTATGACTTTCTTTCATCTTTCGTTCTTAAAATTCCCTAGTTTTTACCTTAAAAATATGTTCTGCTTCTCATGCATCTTTCTATCTTCACAAGCATTCTTACATCAAGTTTCATCACAATTGAGCATTTCAAGTTTCATGACAACTCATGAAAAACAATGCATTTCTAGTTTCAGTCTTTACCTTCAGGGCAATGTTTATAACTTTTTTCCAAAGGCAAAAACACAACTATTGCCTCCAACACATCTTCACATTCAAATTTGGAGGTCATTTGATTTCATCAATGCTTTAGTGAATAAATTTTCCACCATCTCATTCAATTTTTCAATGTAAAACATAATTTATTACTTATAGAACCAAAAATTGTATTTTACTTATTCTTAGCCTTATTCCTATGCACTACTTTACCAAGGATTTAAGTCTTGTGTAATCTTCTCATTAATATAACTTAATTAAATTTATTTTCAATTAATTAACATTAATTAAATTACCTTGGTAATTAACCTTGATTAAATTTTGAGTATTAGGATTACCCTTCCCTCACCTGTAAGCTTGAAGGAAAATCGGGTGGCCACCAATCATCCTTCTTACTTTTTAAATGAGTTGGAGTATCGAACAACTGCTTGATTATCCTTCCCACTCTTTAGATGAGAAGGAAAATCAGGTGGCCACTTAATCTTCCTTCCCGCCCCTTAGACAAGAAGGAGATTTGAGCAGTTGTTTCATCCTCGTTCCCACTCTTTAGACGAAAAGGAAAATTGGGTGGTTGCTCGATCCTCTTTCCCATTTTTTAGACGAGAAGCAAAATCAAGCGGCCATTTGATCTTCCTTCCCACTTTTTGGACGAAACATAGAATTAAACATTCTCCTTTCCACTATTTAGACAAGACAACGAATCAAACAACCACCCGATTCTCCTTCCCATTCTTTCGGAGATAAGGATAATCAAACGACAACTTGGTTCTCATTCACATTCTTGAAACAAGATGGAAAATAAGGTGGTCACCCAAATTTCCTTTCTTATCATTATATGGGAAAGGAAATTATGCAGTGGCCTGATTCCCCTTTTCCTATTCTTAGTGGAAACAAATAATTGGGTAGCCACTTGAGTCTCCTTGCCTATAATTTTCATTGAACAATAATTGGATAACTACAATTCTCCTAACCTATCTTATTGTAGAAAGAGAATTTGTTCACCTTTAGATTCTCCTTTTCCTTTAGGGGGGAAAGATAATCAGTTGGTTGTTTGATTCTCCTTCCTTATTTTTGTGGTGTTCAAGGTGTAGGATGTCTTGTGAATTAAGAAGGAACATGACTTTTCATTGTTGTTATGAAACAAATTGAAACAAGCTCTAATTAAGTCATTTATTTGGGTTTCTAGGATGTTTCTACAATAGAAAATAGTGAAGGGTGTTGGAGTTTTTGAGTTGGATGATGTGTTATACTTCACCTTAATTTGAGATGTGAATGTTGTAAGGATGGCAACTTTACTTTTGAAGGGCGATGATCCAATTGATATTTGGTATTCGAAAAATGAAGGGGACCAAATTTGTGTTGGCCATGGGAGATGAAGACAAGTTGATTTGATTATTTTACATAATTCCGACAAACGTAAGAATTGTATTATGGTGGTTGTTGAATTTATTTTCCAACAATTTTAGAATTTGAGGTTATTGTTTCCAAATCCTTGTGGAAGATTTGTTGGAGATTTTTTGGGATCATATTGTTTTTGGCTAGTGAAAGATGTGTCATGGTTGGGTGGTCACTAGTAATTGATTTTTCTTGTGGAAGATCAAACGGTGTTGTTCGGGGAGGAAAAATCTACAAATGTAGTAACAATGGACAAGGTTTGGGAAGTATGGTCAAAGGAGAATGATATAATTTTTCCTTGTATAAATGCAACTCCAATGGAAGAGGATCAGGAGGTTAGTTTAGAGGAAAACACTAGAATTTTTGACAGTTCAAAAAAAGTTGCTCCATCAACAACTATTAGAGGTGATGAAGAAATGGAAGAAGCAATGAAAAATGCTCCTTGTATGAAAAAGAATAGAATGGCATGGGAGAAAATGTGAATTGATCAATCATGTAGTAAATATTATTGTTGGAAGGAAGATTGTTGCCTATGACCCAAGGGAGCTTGTTTTGGACGATGATCTTGGTGAAACTGAGGTTGGGGTTAGAATTTTGAATTGTCCAAAGGATACATCATAGATAATGACAATATGGAGGTGGGTTTTTTCATGAATAATTCTTGATGGTCATTGTTTATTGTCATCGCTTGTTACATATGATGAACATCATGTGTCTAAAGCTGAAGAAGAAAGAGTTATGGGTGTGAAGAAAGAAAGTTACATTTTTTTGAAAAGAAAACGAAGGGAATCAAAACATGAGGCTTCCATTTCAAGGATTGACCAACTTTTAAGCAATAAATCAATTTGTGTTATGAATTCAAATAGTTGTTGCTTTAACAATTGTTGTCAGTATTTCGGTCATGAGAAGACATCTATTGTGCGACAAAAGTTTTGGAACTTGTAGTTCACTGATAGTGGAACACATATTTTGGATATTCTTAAAAGATTGCACCAAAGAGTTGGAGTAAAGAAGCAGAGGTTTGTTACAATATATAATGTTGAAATTTGTAAAATAACATGGTATAAGATTGTTGGGATTTTGCAATATTCATAACTATCTTATAAACAAATGGCAAATGTGGGACAAGGCCAAGGACGCATGGAAATGTTGGAATGAAGAAACAACAAGTATTAACTAGGCAAGTTGGATGTAATGTTTAATCATTGATTGATTAATGTGTTGATGTAATACCACACCAAATGAAGGGAATTGGGAATGGTAGACAAAATGTTTACCTTCTAATTATTGACACTTGGAAAAGTATTTGAAAAAGGAGCAGTGAGGTGGGGTCAAATTTTGCATATTTGTTATAATGTTTGTAAAATTATTTGTGTTGTTTTCTTTTGCTTGTTCTTGTTAATGCAAATAAAGATTTGTGGAATTTTTCGTTTAAACGCTTTTCTTTTGTTTTGGTGTGATATTGCGGATTAACAAAGAGTTAAACATTGATGAAGTATCTCAATCTATTATGAGCCAATTGAGGAAAAAATATCATCTCAATGTTGATGTATGAAAAAAAGGTTCAACCTTTGCGAAATGTATTATATGTGAATATTTGAAATACTTGATATCCAAAGTTGGAAATAATAATGGATTGCCAAGGAGCATGAATTGAAATTAAAAAGGCATATCAAACATCAAGAATTGTGTAGACATCTTTACCATAGTTAGAAAACAAAGTCCATTCAATCAAAGGAAGAGTTTTTGTGTATCATTCACGAGAAGAAGGGTCGTACAAAAACTACTTTACCAAGGTTACAAGTGAAAAACAAAATGGTTGTTGGGCTCGATCAATTGCCAATCATGTTCATTAGAGTGATTGTTCATGGGCATGGTGATGAGACATTTGTTGAATACTCAAATGAATTGTGACCCAATGACCTTAATTTCATAATTGGATATCTTTTGTGTCTATTACGAACTTTGGAGAAGGAACTTGTTCGTGAGTCGCAAAGGCTATTTGATCATGAGTTATAAAATGAATCATTTGAGCAACTAATGTGAGGGAGTTCATGTTGTGTGAATGCATTGAAGGCACATGAACAAGTTGTTGGTGCAAAACCTTTGCTTAAAAAATTATTGCTTCAAATGGATAACTTTGTGAAGGATAATAGGAATTGGCACTTGTTTGTTTTTTTGTCATTATTAATAGCAAAGGAGGTCTTTGAAAAGGTCTAGTTGGGATTTCTTGTTGTTGGTCATACGCATGAGGACATTGATGGAAATTTTGGCTACTTGTCAAAGAAATTGAGAGAGAAAAATAACTATGTGTTAGCAGATTTGATGAAAGCATTTAGGGTTTCATAAGAACGACCATTCATTCCCCAATTGATTAAAAAAAATTCAGATTTCAAATCTTGGGTTTAATGTTATTAAACTTGATGTATTGGTTGGACACATAGACATGCATCTCTTTCGATTTCTTGTGGATTCTTTTGGGTGGCTAGTGATGTAGTACAATGTGTTTCCAACAAATTCGAAATGGAGCCCCAAAGATGGCCCTATAATTTGATTGTGGAAGTTGAATGATCAAAGTCACCCCAAGTTGCTTAGTGGAATTCCAAAGCATGTTCCTTTCTGTCCTATTTGGGGGAATGATGTTTCAAAATTAGTAGAGAAAGAAAGATTTATTAATAGTGGAATTTTAAAGTATCTAGAGTTTTGAAAGTTCAATATTTTGATATATGAGATGTATGCTTGAGTCATGAAGCCATATATTGAATATTGGGAAGGTATTTAGAATGTTTGTCAAAACCAATTTCTCAACAAAGTTTTATATTGTTAGAGGGTTTTTGGCCAACTAATAATTGGAAAGTTAATCATGTGAGATTTTCTATCCCATCAGTTCCTATCTTTGATGATATGGAAGATCCAACTATTCCTCCATATTGTGGTCCTAAAAACATGAAACCATCCTTGAGTATAGTAACTTACATTCCTTTTTCAGATTTACATGAAGGGGATTTTCTAATTCTTGCATGTCCACTTGAACTTGAAATGTATATAGTATGGATGGGAAGAGTGTATACTAATGTGGTCAAGGATGTGAATGATGAGCATTATTGAATGGTGCATGTTTAGTGGTGGGTGCCCTTCAAGAAAGGAACACAAAATGATGCAGAGTTGTATCAAGGTTGTTGGGAAGGAAAATGGAAATGCAATTTATAGAAACCCAGTGCAATGGGTGGACATTGATTCTATTGCCTTTTCATTTCCTACTAGGAAAAATATAACCATGAATAACATCATAACAATTAGTGATGGGCATGTTAGTTGAGTTAAAGCAAACATTGATGTGGTGAATGAAGTGAATTACATGTAACCAAATGAAATGTAATAGTTTCTATCATCATGATGATTAAAATAATTATTGATTTCTCAAAAAAATTGTTATGTGAGCTCACTATGGAATATATTGTTGAAATCAATATGTTATTATTAAGTTGATAGATGATTTTTAATAATTTTGAATACATTTATGTAATAGTAACATTTAATGGCCACACAATTCTAATTTAATTAGTAAAGATTACATATTAAGTTACAATATTATAAAAATCGAAATTTTAATAATAATAATACTAATGTAGTTAGATGTTTCAATCTCTTTGTAGAAATATTATTATAGTATTAGCATTGTTAAGTCCAAAAATAATATTTAAGTCCAAAATTAGTTAAACATGTGTTATTCTAACATTAATGGTTTTCTTATACATTCTAGGTGCCACAAGTGCCTATCAACAACCCACACTTTAGCCACCTATAAAAAATATAACAATTTTAAATATACAATTGGAAGCCTTCTATATATGCAACAATTTGTTGATATGTTCCTTCCGTTGTGTGATTACACACATTACATGTTAAAACATTCAACCTCTGTCATGATTTTACATGAAAATATGGATTTAGTTGACAATATGGATGATAAAAATGACCAAAATTGACAACATTATATATGCATGATGTGCACATGGTTTAAATTGACCACAAAAATAAAATATATATTGATAAAAATTTGATGACATTGAAATGAAATTAGGTTTGTAGATGAAATTAACCATACAAAGGATATTGGCTATGTGGAAAATATTTCATCCAATTGTGAAATTTCATTAAAATTGATCACTTTCATGATCACTTTCATCTATGTGGTACCATGCCTTTCAAGAAGTTGATGTCAGCTTCATCTATATTGTCCTTTCACTCATTTTCATCCATATGTGTTAGTTTTATTACCAAATTCAATTTCATCCAAGTTGTCAAAGTTTGTTCATA
>Ga0209208_10007253_pt1 | contig 15074 bp, 4 predicted proteins | sample S1TSphfallax_3_FD_187694 | JGI IMG/M metagenome (GOLD analysis project Ga0209208, IMG submission 187694) | Host-associated microbial communities from peat moss isolated from Minnesota, USA - S1T2_Fd - Sphagnum fallax MG (SPAdes) (version 2) | ecosystem: Host-associated > Plants > Peat moss >...
ACAAACAAATCAAACTGTGGCGCCAAGTCCACAAAAGAAAGGGGAACCTTCCAAAGGGATGATGGCTGCAACAATGTTCTGCTGCTTCCACCTCCAGAGGTACTGGGGACTGAACTGATAGTCAGTCAGATTCCCAGAAACCAGATTGGGAACCAGAACTTGGACCAGCCAACACACAGCTGGACTCTGCTGGAGACTTCATTTTAACCAGGTGGGGTCCTTTTACTTGTCCTTAATAACCTTGTCTTATCTTTTGTCAAACATCGGCACCAAACTTCTAGTGTATCTGGAGAGTAAAAGTTTTCCTTTGTTGCTAAAAAGGTGTGCGTGTCTAGTTTTTTCAAAATCGCGTCACCTTGCCTCCTTTTTCTTGGTAAAGAAAAAATTATATATTCCTTTGCTAAACGTGTCGGCATTTTGGTTTTTCAAATTGCCTCACCTCTTTTTTCTTCTGAATTTTTTTTAAAATAATTTTATGTCTCGTATTGTGAGCCGTGTTAAATTTTTAAAGAGTTTTTTTTTAATTTTTCTTTCGGATAAGTTCAATGTATTCAAACTTGGACTTATTTCAGTATATCTTTGCAATTTCATGCAGTAGAAAATTTGCCCAGTTACAGCTAATGGGTTTGAATTGAGGAGGATTCCCCAAAGATATTATATAGTGTTGGGTACAAAATTCAAATGTAATGGGTTCTGTGTATGTTGCAGCCCAGGTCTGGGGGTTGGGATTCCCAAAATAAGGGACAAGGTGGTACCTTGGTTCAGCCTTGCATTTTGTGAATGTCATGGGGCCTCCTAGGAGGGTTGCTCTTGGACAGCAACCAAGGGTTGAGATCACATTACCTAAAATCTCCCATGTTCCCTTACGTGAACCCCCCCCCCTCTGGAATTACACTGTATACGGCACCCTTGGATTACACTAGGCTCCTCCCCAGAGGTCATTATGCATCACATCAACGGCTCAAGTAAGATGAATGGTTGAAGTTGTAGAAGATGTGGCGTTAAATCTATGTGTTGTGTTTTGCCATATGTTTAAGACAGATGTTATTGTTGAATATGTTTCCCTAATCCTATGTTTGTGTCTTGCCACATGTTTAGATGGGGTATATTGTTGAAGATGGTTTTCTCTTAAACATATGCTATTGTCCAATATGTTTCCCTATTCTTAGGTTTGTGTCTTGCCACATGTTTAGATGTGGTATATTGTTGAAGATGGTTTCTCTTAAACATATGTTATTTTTAATATGTTTCCATATTCTTAGGTTTGTGTCTTGCCACATGTTTAGATGTGGTATATTGTTGAAGATGGTTTTCTCTTAAACATATGTAATTTTTTAATATGTTTCCCTATTCTTAGGTTTGTGTCTTGCCACATGTTTAGATGCGGTATATTGTTGAAGATGGTTTTCTCTTAAACATATGTAATTTTTTAATATGTTTCCCTATTCTTAGGTTTGTGTCTTGCCACATGTTTAGATGCGGTATATTGTTGAAGATGGGTTTCTCTTAAACATATGTGATTGTTGAATATGTTTCCCTATTCTTAGGTTTGTGTCTTGCCACATTGAAGATGGGTTTCTCTTAAACATATGTGATTGTTGAATATGTTTCCCTAATCCTATGTTTGTCTCTTGCCACATGTTTAGATGTGGTATATTGTTGAAGATGGTTTCTCTTAAACATGTCTTTTTTATGCCACATGCCTACTGAGGGAGTATGTGATCTAGCACCCGCCTGTGCATCATCCATTGGGAACCGATAATGACTCAGTTGTGGATGAACCACAACCAAGTTACTAAGGCTCCACCTGGGTAACCTATCCTGTAAACTCTACTATTTCACCCTTCACACTAACTACCTATGTACACAAGTAAATCCCATAGGTAAGGCACTTCATGGTTATTAGGTAGGTAGATGCATGTGGATGATTAGTATGTAGCTAACCACCATGATCAGCTATGGGACAGGACTACAACAAATAAAGTGTTTCCTATCCACACACCATCCATACGGCATGGTTTGTTGGTGGGTGCTCGCAAAGGACAGATGTCTTTTGGAGAGTTATACACTGGAAATGAACAGTAGTAGTTGTTGAAGATGTTCCCCTAATTCTATGTTTTGGTGCCTTGCCACATGCAACAGATGCTAATTGTTTAAGATGTTTTCCTAATTCTTTGTTTGCATCTTGCCACATATTTAATGAGAGATGTTGTTAATTGCTGAAACTGTTTTGCTAATCTCATGTTTCATGCAACATATTTAAGGAGAGATGTTGTTAATTGCTGAAACTGTTTTCCTAATCTCATGTTTCATGCAACATGTTTCCGGAGGACAGATGTTTTTGTGCCACTTTCTTTCCATTCCACTTCCATCGAGATATTTTGTGACAGTTGGCCCAAAATGCCCTTTCCCATGAAACAGAATTCCTTGCATCTTCCAATTACAATCCACTGTTGGTCAACAAGCCTTGGAAAACTGTACCTTAATGACAGAGGCCTTGAAGGAATCATACAAGGTTGTATATCATCACTCAGATAGGAAAAGACATGAAAGGCAACAAAGACAAGAATTCAATTGATCTCCTTACCATTGCTACAAAGCAAACTCTTGTCTACTGTACAGATGGCATGCCCTGTACAAAGCCAATTTCAACCTCAACCTCCAACACCCAAACCCTTCCACCCAAACTTCTGCCTCACATGCAGAGCTCACACTCACTTCTATTGCACAATTCTTATGCAAGGCAAAACCAAACAGATGCAGCACTGTATTTCTTGGGCTTGCTCAGATGTACTACCAGAAATCTGGGTCACATGCCTGTGGAGTGTATCCCCAAATTTCAACCTCCTGAATAAATATGTAATACACCAGAACCTCCTGTTTGTTTCTGTAGTGGCACTTATCTTGTATCCCACTTTCAGATGAACACTGAAAACCTGGGACCTCTACAAAGTAAAGGATGCTCTTCCCACCTCCATTCTACTCTTGGGGCATCCAACATCAAGTAGTCTGAGATGTTCCCCACTTCCCCACAATCCTTGCAACCAAACTTTGTGCAAACCGTACTCTAGGCCCAAATGAGATTGATTTCAAATTTCTTCATTACAGACTATACAAGAAAACTTAAATCTACTGATAGCTTCAACCGATGGGCTCCCCCTTTCTTGAAGCATCGCAATGTTTAATGAACTCTCAGCTAACCACAATACTATTGACCTCCTGATAGTCAACTTGAAACTCTACATCACCAGGTATAAATACTATCACCATCACAGCCACATCTAGTGTCACTCAAACAATGGATGCCTAACTAAAATATCCTTGCATCCCTAAATGGCAATGTCCACCTATGTATGTACAAAATCTTTGAATCCCTAAATGACAAAGCCCACCAATCTATGAAGAAAATCTGTTGCCATCTCTAATTGACAATTCACCTGTCTATGTATGTAGAAACTCCTTGGATCCCAAAGTAACAAAGTTCACCTATCTATGTGGAAAATTAGTCTGTTCAAGAATTTGATAAATATTGGAAAAAAGAATGTACTCGCAAGTTGCTCAAATTTCTATTTTGTCAAACCCTAAAATGCGATAGCAACCTCCATCTTATATTCTCTAGGCCCAGAAGCTCTCACTTTCTTAGGATCTTGGATTGCAGCTTTGACTTCTATGCAGCTCTTTCCAAAGTACATTGACACACATAATCCAACATCATGTTTTAAAGACTTGTGACTCTGTGAAATGTCTATCCTAAGCTCACCTTCGAGCACACATGATTCGCCAGTTATGTATTTGGGACTGACTTCATCAGAGCTGAAAAGCTTGATGGACAGCACTTTGGAAACCATGTCAAAGTACTTTGTGATACTGTGATCAATATCTACTACAGTGTTCTTTTGTATAAAGATTTCAAACCTGTTCTTGCACTTCTTCACACCTTTAATGTAAGCATGATACTCTGGAGGGTCAACTCCCTCTACAAAATCAGGCAGGATTTCGATGCCATATGTTTTCCTTGCAACTCTTGAGACAATTCCGTTGGGATTCATCGCCAGAGCGACTGCACCCTGACAAATCGCACTTCCAGGGTTTGGAGGACTGATTATCTGACGCACTTGGTCATGGAATCTCTCTTTTATCTTTGTCATCAGGTAAGGGGATGAGGCAAAACCACCTACCACCAACATGACTGTGTTGCCGTTGGTCTGCGACAGTTGATCACCGATGAGGTCAAGGTTTTGTTCCACCACTGGGTCGAAGATACTCTTCATGTCTGAATGTGAGAGCTGGATTTCATCATATGCTTCACGCTCAGGCAATCCCAGTCCCTTTTCGTATTCCTGCCAGGCATCTGCAAGTTTTCTGCTCAATCGAAGCTCGATGTCGTCGCCGATGGTGGAAGGATCACCAAAACTGCATTTTACATCCTCCCACATCTTGAGCAACTGAGGAACGTACTCTGGAAACTGCTCCAGATGTTTTCCCAGGCATCCGATTCTTTCACAAAGATGTATCATAAATTGGCGGTCCACATATGTGCCTCCACACAAGCCTCCCGTGCTTCGCGTCACCTCCTTCACCTTGAAACTTTCGTCATTCCCTACCCATTCTTGGACAACGATGTCCGTAGTTCCCCCTCCAATATCGGCCACCAAAAGCTTATCCCCCTGTTTGAGATTCAAATGTCTGATACTGCGATGACAGTAACAAGCGGCTGCCTCTGGCTCAAGAACCATGATGAGAGGATGCGGACTCCCTGCATCCAGCTGCTTCCCATTTGCTGGCACATGATCTGTCACAAGTCCTGCGTTGATCATACATGCTTTCATCTGCCGTTTTGCGTTGTCACTCCAAATGGAAGGCACTGTCACACACCACTGTACAAACTCCATCGACATCTGACTCCCGTAGTAGTCTTGTAGGCGTTTCAAGATATGCCGCCCAATCTGTCGCAAGTAGTCTGAGATGACGCCGTTGGCAGTGAAGCCCGGTGGAAGGTCTGGAGCAGACGAGTAGCCCGCATCTTTACCCGCGAGATGAAGCTTGAATCTTGTCAAATAAGTTCCTAGAATGGGCTGCTGCATATCATCAGTATTAGATACAGACCGTCTCAATAGCCTCCGAGCCGCCGCAGTATCCTTCTCGTATTCTGTACGGGCCTTGTATCCCCAAGACGGATTCACAAATGAATCCCCCCCATCTGCTGCTGCTGCTGCTGGTGGTTTGTAATAAATCCCCGTGATGGTTTTGCAGTAGGGCTTGGGTGCTCCCGGCCACTCGTAGAAGGTATAGATTTCCGAGGGATCTGATTTATGTGCGTATGCGTAGCCGGAATATGTAGTACCGAAATCCAATCCAACCACCACTCTTGCTTCTGATACACTGCGTGGAGCCCCCATCATCCAGTTCCTCATGATGCTCTTCGGTTCGCTGACCTCAAATTGTCAGACACAACTACATGGGCGGTGCACTCAAGACTAGATACTCACTCCTGTCGATCAAACTGAGCTCCTACTTTCTCCCCCACTTCCGAACGCTCAAACAAAGTCCTCTCTCTCTCTCTCTCTCAAGCACATACACTTACAACATGTGAAAGCTGAGACTAGGGTATACTTATGCCTTCAATCTGTCGCTCTACTTCAACTCAAGCTTCCTGTTTCAGACCCTAGAGCTTCAGATGATCACAAAAGGAAGTTGGCAAGAACTCAAAGACCGCAAGAACTTTTGTCTCCTCCGTCATCAAGGTAGACTTCAGTGCAAACAATTCCTGGAAACACAACTCCCAAAAGCTTCACCGCGTGATTCTTCTTCAAACCGTCGGCGACAAGGAGGAGAAGAAGACATCCATTCAACGCAACGCACAGCTGCGACGTTTCCTGACGCTGTCGGGAAAGACAGTTTCACGCGCCTCACAGCTTTTGCTTTGCAAGCGCTGCGTTGCTGCTAATGCGGTGCGCTTGGGATCGTTAGGGGGACTTATCAGTTTGTCATTGGGATCAGCCATTGGGAACCATTGACTTCGGCCGAATTCATTTTGAGAAAATCGCTCCTACCAAAACACAAAGACCCTAAATGTGTAAGAACCCCCTTTCTGTTAAGGGCTAGGTGTTACACATTCAACTAGTTACTTCACTTAGGATAATTAATTAAAACAAATTCAAACTTCCAAATCCAACAATCCCATTGGCTTGAAATTTTATAATTTGCTCCAAATAACTGAAAAATATAAATTCAGACCGACAAATCCAATAATCCCATTGGCTCTTTTTTTTTTAATCTTTACTCAAGATAACTGAAAGAACAAATTCAGACCAGGAAATCTAGCAATATATACCTTGTATTTGTAATAACCTTGTAAAAACAAGGGAGGATCTTACACCTACTCCATAAGTAGGTGCAAGAACCCTCTAGTGCATTCTTAGAATGCCACTTCCAAAATGCACTTGAAAAGAATAGGATTCATAGGGGGTTATGTAAAGGACTTGGACAAATGTCCAAGTGTATTTGGAAGGCACCTTATATTTGTGACGAATATCCCACATACAAAATGGGGAAGGCAGAAGTCTACACCTTCTCCTTAAGAATGGGAGACATTTAAGCCTATCGTTAGGCATAAGAAGAACCATCCACCTTGGTCTCATGATCTCCATATATTTAGAGGTTCTTGAAAGACTTTGCATTGGCTTTGCAATGGGTAAAGCCCAAGTTGAGAGACATAAAAAACTTTAGGTCGGACTCCACCATACAAATTAAAACCTGACCTAATTTGAACCAGACCCTTATAGAATCGTAACATGGTGATTCAGATGCAAGAGGAGAATTATGGTTTATGAAACACCTCTTAAATATGCCTTGTCTAAGCCCTTTTATTTCAGGAATGCCCTTCAAAAGGTGGACTATGAATTAAATATTTGTAAACCATGAAGCAATGGAGGGATGAATGGATGGATGGATGCAAACGGTTCACACACATTCACTTTTCTATGTGTAAAGATCCTTTTCATCTGTTCTTTAAGTGCAGAGGCACGCCCTGTGAAATTGTTTTGCACATGAAAGTCAATGCATCTTTATGTGCAAAAGACTTTCATAACACCTCACACTTACATAACGAAAAGTAAAATTTTGTTTTAACATATTTTTAGCATAAAAAGACATTTCTAAATATCCCATGGCAAAGTCTTAGAATACCTTTCAAATTACGGAAGGCATCTCTTTTTTTCTATCTTTATGTTTGTCTCTTTTTTATGTTTCATCTAGTGTTGGGCAGTTACCCAGTTTGGCCAGAATCAAACCCTAACCGGATCTGCTTTTTTTAATTGGAACTAGAAATCAACCCAAATTTGGTTTTAGAATTGGAACCAGAACCCCAATTTTTGCAAAAAACAATAGAGGGAAAAATGGTTTGGAAGTTGGGGTTAATGGGTAGTTAAATGTTGGTTTACACCAGCTTACCCAAAATAGGAATTGAAACTAAGTTTGATTTTTAGAAACAGAATTGAAACTGGAACATGAGACATCTACATATTTTTTCAAGAATGGGACCAAACCAAACCCGGAATCAGATCCATTCTAAAATATTTTCAAAACTCAAAATGAAAGTTTCTTCATAAAACGCGAGAACTACCTAACCCTAATTTCCTCATTCAAAAAAAAATTACATTTCATTATCCAAGGGAAGCATCTTGCATTTGGCATGTCACTTATTGTGTGCTACCATGTTGGCACCTCCAACTATCATTGTCTACATACTTACATCATAAATGACAAAAATCACTATATTGATACATCATTTCCAAATCAAAATATGACTCACTTATAAACAAGCAGAATCCAAGCTCAAATCACAAAATGAAAATAAGAATACAAAATCGTGTGCAAAAAATCTCAAATGAAAACACAAAAATTTTACAAAATAAAAAGCAAATTCTATTCTTGAATCTTAAATCTCAAAACAGATTTGAGAACTCACAATTCAAGATTATCTCATAAACATTAAATAGTTTGAAATTTGTCCAAACATGAACTAGTTTCAAACTAAAACAAAAATAATTACACTAACCCAACTTAACATTAAAATAACTAAAAATTATCTCAATAGTTGGACTGACATTCCTAACAAATGTTATGCACTATCATTTTGATTTTTACAATTATTAATGTTTGCACTCATGCATCACAAATGACAAAAACCACCTTGCCCCATGTATTTTCCTTAAATGTGAGACAACTAACATTCACTACTATTACTACAAATGTGTTTTTAAACTAGTTTTCTTATTGAGTTTAGTCATATTTTTAGTCACACCAAACAATGAACAAAATTAGTTGTAGTCATAACAAACCAGTAAATTTCAACACAAATATGACTAAAATTATGTGACTAACATAACTAAATATGTTTGTTTGAAATGATTAAAATGACTAAAGCTATTAGTTGATGTGGCATTATTAATTTGATTTTAAATTAAATGTTACGTTACTTATATGAATATATAATGACATTATGGAACTTTAATATTTTTGAATTATAGGTGAATCCTAAACATTACCACCCTTGATCTATAATTCAACATTAAGAAAAAAATGTCCTTTTTTTGGGCTGACATTACTCTCAAATCATGTTAGCCGACATCATAAGCCTTTGAATACCTAGATTCAAGCTTTTATGTTGAATGACCCAAGAAAGGTTTGAACCCACAACCATCTCAACTACATTCCAAGGCCTAAACAATTAAGCCACCACCTCATCTAATGGCAAAAAGTGACATCATAAAATATATAACCACATATTTTGAAAAAAAAATGAATTTTTTAATCATAGTTTCAAAACTTGAGAAATTAATTAAATCACTTAATTTTAAAATTTATATATAATGTATTCAATCTTTGATTGAGTTATAGTTTATAACTATTTAGGTTTAAATAATTTATTAGATCATCATATTAAACTTTGTGATTCCTTTCAATTTCAAAATGTTTTCAATATTTGTTTAAAAATTTGAAGCAATGTTTATTTTTTGCTTGGGCTACAAATTTCGCATATAACTATTTGGGTACATTTGGTTTCCTTACTTTCATCATTGACTTCAATTTTATAATATTTTAAATCCAAATTTTAAAAATTCCATTAATTTACATATTTTGATTTATGCCACATATTTATCAAAAATTAACTTTTTATAAAAATGTCTTTGAAATATCATTAAAAAAAAATTCACTTTTGAAATTATGGTATTAAAATTGTACACCTCCAATCTTATATCAATTTTTGTAATAAAAGTAAAAGAATTGAATTCAATGTTACAATTTTTTTGTAATAACAATGAATTTTACTATAATTTTATAAATAAATAAATAATATTTTTAATTCCAAATTTAAATGAGATGTACATTAGTTTTATTCCATTTTTATTAAATTAAAAGAAGTTGTTTTTTTTTAGTATTCCATTTTATTCATGTCATTTGATCATAAAAAGTAAATAAATAGATCATTTGGGCTAATTTAATTTGGACATGTATATGCATTCAATTGGTTCATCACAAATACGAATTGAATCATGGAATTTGAATAATTCAAGATTAGCATGTTCAAGGTTTAAAAATTTGAATAACATAACTAGGCCTCAAACCTACAACTAGAGAACCTACTACCGTAATACCTTGGCCATTTCAACACATGCCTGTCGAATTAATTATTGAATTTTGAAATTTTCATTTCAACAAATGGAATATTCCAAAATATTCACTATTATCTCCTTCACAATATATTTTTTTTGGATTTGGGAGAAATAATTTTCGAAAATTTCATCATTTTTGAAAATAATTATAATGAGTGTCGAATTGGCCAAGGTACTAGGGTAAGGTGGGAAACAACGAACAGTAAACCACCTGGACGAATCGTTATGATGGGCCAATCAGAAATACTGAGCAGCAGTCATATCGTATTTATTACACTTTTTTCTCCAAGTGAAAAGCGTTACTGCGCCTTTCATCAGCCACCCCCCACACTGTGCAATTATGCTGAGGACAAAACCATTTTCCTGAGCCAAACCAGCAATTTTGGACTTTTCTTCTTCATCCAATTTTAATGTACAGGATCACATGCTGAGCACCACTGGAGATGCTCTTGGGGCGGGCCTCTTTACTGTTTACCACATGGAACAAAACCGACAACACCAACAAGCAACAAATAGAAAAAATAATATTGTGGTGTGGCATTCATGAATGCCCGCAGCCGCTACAATTCTTTACGATTCTTGAAGTTCTGGGAGTGGTGAACTAAGCTCACTTTCTATCCAAAACATAAATAGCTGGAGTTTTGAGGATACCTTATTATATGGTGGAAGAGAATTCGCACCTGCTAGTACCCTGGTTGTCGTAACATAGCTGCCATTTTTTCCCAGAAAAAAAACCTTTGTAGGATTCAGAGCCCTTTTATTGTCACCAAATGACCAAATTTAGTAAATAAAGAAAATGCTTCTTACAAGCTCTTGTTGTGGAGGGCAATGGATACAAACATATTGTGAATCTGCAATTTTGTGAGCTTTGTGGTTTTTGTGAGAACAATCGTCATGCGTTCAAAGAATGCGTCAGTTGACACTCTACGACAAAGTGGAGGTGGATCGTTTGGGATTTTGCTATCATTGGTCCCTTAGGTGGCCAAAGTGAACCAGCAGTCACCAATGCACTAGTTGGTTGTTTTGTCCATTGGATGGATTGTATTTTTTCATTCAACGTCAGATGGGGTTCATCACAATCCATTTCTTTTCACTGTTGACCATTGTACTTTTGTTTGGGATTTGTTCCTGGCTATTTTTTCCTTGGACATGACTTCACACATAGCTACCCTACTCACCTTCCTACCCTCATACGTATTGTATCAACCTTGATACCTTATTAATTATCCCCTACTGACATAGCTACTTTAATAACTAGTTATCCTATTGACTTAACTACTATACTAACTACTTGTCCTACTAATATAACTACTATGTTAACTACATACCTTCCTAATTTAACTCCTTTACTGACCTAACCATTGTACTAACCACCTACCCTACTGACCTAGTGACATTACTATTTACCAACCCTATATACACAATCACTCTATTGACATAAGTACTTTACAAACCTAGTCACCTTGATAAGGTAACTTGTATCCTACGTACTAATTTGCCTATTTACCTAGCTACCTTACTAATGTAACTTTCTTCCTACTTACTAACTTGCCTACCTACATGTTTACCTACTCTAACAACCTATTTACCTTGCTCCTTGAACTTCCTTTTTACTTACTAACTTGCCTACTAACCCAACTACCAACCTATATACCTATTTACCTACCTATGCACCCACCTTCCTACCTCCCACTATGTTCACCTACCTACCTATGTTTTTTACATAGCCAAATATCTATTTAATTACCTAATCGCTTTTCCCACCCCCAACCCCCTAATCCTACTTATCAATTTATTAAGGTTTGCCCTAATTCATGGATGATGAACATAGGTCCCCATATGTAGTTATTACAAACAATTACAATGGAAACAATGTCATAATTACAACCATTTTGGTTTAGTTAATGCATATTTTATTAAATTTTGTTTACCTAATTTATTTGTGGAATGGACATTACAATACATCTTTTCATGTAATTATTATAAATATGTACTATTGGATTATGGTTTAAGTTTAAGGTTGGGACACATAAATTTGTTAACAAATTTTTCACAAATCTATAATAATTAGCCTAAATTAGGCTAAATTTGGGGGGGAGATTTTAGGGTTTAAACATATGTGAAGTAATACAATTTCATTTTATATCTTTTTCAAAAAGAGTGGAAAAATTTAAATCTTTGTAGTTTAAAAGTTTTTAAAAATTTTAATTTATTCCTATGTTCTTTTTTATTTTTTTGTTTTGCATTATATAATTTGTATATTTTTATAGGTTTAAAGCATATATCATTAGGATGTTTTCTTGTTAGGGTTTGTATAGTTAGGGTTATAGTAGGGCTTATGGAAAAATATCATTTGGATTTTTAGGGTTATGCTTTATGATTTAATGTTTAGGAATTTGGATCATATATATCAAGGCTTAGGGTTTATACTCTAGACTTTGCTCATTGTATTGGTTTTTTATTTTATTACTTGTTTAGATCTATAACATAATTATGAATCTCCTTTCTTTCCATATGTCCCATAATTGTTAAAGTTCAATATTTTCTAACCTACTTTTGTTTAAATGCAATACCCATATCATATTGTGATAATTCATTAACCATGAAACATAAAAATATTTTTTAATTATTTGATTGCATGCCAATACATCATGAAATTCATGTTTTCAAAATTATTTATTCACCTTATAGTATGATTTAACATGTATAAAAATGAACATAATGCAAAATTGGTCACATTGATGATATAGTGAGTTAAGGTTTAATGTAAATTCTATTATTTAATGTTTTAGATTTAGAGTTTAGGACATATAAATTAATTAACATTTTTTTTACAAGTCTATAATAATTAAAATAAAATTAAAATGCATTTTGAGCAGAATTTTTAGGGCTTTAAAATATGTAAAACAATGTAATGTCATTTTATTTTATTTTAAAGAAAGTGAAATAACTTAACTTGGAAATATTACCAAATGGTAATAGATATATATTTTTGTGTTTCCCTAAATGCAATACCCATATTCAAATTCATTTTGATATAACCCTTAAATGATTTAGGTAACCTCAGGTGCAGACCCAACCCTAAATGCAATACCCATATTCAAATTCATTTTGATATAACCCTTAAATGATTTAGGTAACCTCAGGTGCAGACCCAACCCTAAATGCAATACCCACATGTAGGGTCATTTCGAAATAATCAATATGTAATTTGGGTGGCCTTTTAATGAAAACCAAAGCCTATACACAATATTTGCATGCAAATTCATTTGAAATAATCCATACGTGGTTTAAACAACCTTAGGTGAAAAATCAACCTTAAATGCAATATCCACATGTAAGGTCATTTCAAAATAAGTGATTTGCGTTCCCAAAATATGTTTTTTTATATATGTAAATTAATTTTATGACAATTAATTATCATGAATAATTATCTAAAATAATGATTTGAATAATTTATTAACATAAAAAATCTAATTAAGATAATAAATTAAATATCAAATTATTGATTTGATTTTCAAATCTAAATTTTAATTATGTGAATAATTAAGGTTCAACCAAATAATTAGTTAATTAATATTTTAAAAATAAATGATTTTTTAAATATGATAATTAATCATTTATATTATCTAATATAATTCTTTAATAATTCTTTAATTATGACATTATTTTTTGATACTTAAATCAAATTATTTTGTCTTATGAATCCCATAAGCATTACAATGGAAACCTATATGCAAGTATTGCAAATGATGTTAAAAATCAACAATTATTTATGGAGCTATATGTGGGTATTGTAATGGATGTTTAAAAAATCAACTATTAAACCTATATGCGAGTATTACAATGGATGTAAAAACACCCAATAACTATTTATGAGACTTATATGCAGTATTGCAATGGATGTAAAAACACCCAATAATTATTTATGAGACTTATATGCAGTATTGCAATGGATATAAAAAAACCCAGCAACTATTTATGAGACCTATATGTGGGTATTGCATATTTGAAATGCCCTTATGCAAAAGATGTAAGTATTGCACAATGTTCATTTTGATCTTTGTAAACCCTAAACAAATTAATGTTACCTATTCATATGGGCCTATTTAAATTTTGATTCTTACATCTAAAGTATTATGAAAATTATGAAAAAAAATACATATATAATTAACCATATACCCATCAAACAAGTGTGATTAAAAGAAAATATTATATTGATAAGATATGTACAAATATGGATGGATAAAAAAAATGTTAAAAAACACAATGAAAAAAAGGTTTTCTATAGTATATCAAAAAACCAAAATTCAAAAATTAAGTAGTCTAAAAAATGAAAGGGCTGAAAAAACCTAGCTAACTATATAAAGTGGAAACCTTAAACCATATCATTATCTACAATCTCATGTTTAGTTTCATAAAAAGCTATTACATTTGTAGCCCTTGTTGCATGGCAAACAATGTATAGATGGCAGTGTTACATCTAAGCTTGAACTGCATTTGCAACAAACTCTTTCTTTGTTGTGCCCTAAACCCTATAAACACCCAAAAACCACCAAATTAAACCTTAACACCACCAAAGAAGAAAGCGATGGCAACAAGCTACCATCGCCTTCTTTGCTAAAACAACACCATGTTGTCCTCTTCTTCTTCTTCTTCTTAAACACAGAGAAGAAGGCGATGACGACACATTGCCATTCTCTTCTTCTTTTCTAACACAAAATTTTAAAAAATAAAAAATAAATAAAAAAATCATTTCTTCGTCATTTGAACACCACCAAAGAAGAAGGTAATGGCAACAAGCTGCCATCGCCTTCTTTGTTGCAACAACACTACAGAAGAAGACAACGACACATTGCCATCGTCTTCTTCTTCTATGCAACACCATCACAGAAGAAGATGACGGCACATTGTTGTCGTCTTTTCCTTCTCATACACAAAGAAAACAAAACACACAAAAAAACAACAAAAAAAAAAAAAAAAAAAAAACCAAGAGAAGGGAAGGAGCTCACCTTCAAGCTCCTGCTCTGCCCTCTCACTTTTGGTTCCCACTCCTACCCTTTTGATTCAAACGCTTTCTCATGGCATCTTTTTCTTCTCAAGCAAAAGAAAAAAAAACACACACACAAAAAAAAAACCCCATAGAGAGAAAAAAAAATGTAGAAAAGGGAGGGAGGTTACCTTTCTTATCTTGCTTCTGCATTTGGGATGAAGCGCTCCTCTTGCTTTCTCCTCTCCACATTCCTTCAACATTGAGCTCTCCACCTTCCTCAAGCCTTGTGTCTCACGTCTCCTTGAAGCTTTGTGCTACTCAAGCTCAGGAGCTCTCCCAAGCTCTGGAGATGGAATGAGCAGGAAATGAGGTGAAGGAGGTTGGAGGGGGGAGGTAGGTAGGGA
>Ga0209208_10007254_pt1 | contig 15074 bp, 14 predicted proteins | sample S1TSphfallax_3_FD_187694 | JGI IMG/M metagenome (GOLD analysis project Ga0209208, IMG submission 187694) | Host-associated microbial communities from peat moss isolated from Minnesota, USA - S1T2_Fd - Sphagnum fallax MG (SPAdes) (version 2) | ecosystem: Host-associated > Plants > Peat moss >...
GGAATTCCCAATTCTGCTAACTTAATATCATCCGGAACTGTATCCAATTCAATAGTTGTTCTAGGTCTCAAAGAATGCTGACACTGGGGACATGAATCTCCAATGGGAAGACCCCAACGAGTTTCTTTAAAGTCACAATGGGAACATTCAATCAGCTTTTGGACTGGTTCCCAAACCAGGGGGATGGATGATGGAGTCAGGACACTACGCAACTTTCCCATGGTATCCTGAGACCTAACACCAATCTTGGTAACGACATCAATTGATGTATGTAGGGGACACCCTGGCTCTTTGACCTGGGGAATAACTGTTGTGGTACCCCTGGAACTATCAAGCCTTAAAGTACCCGTCGGACAACTCAGATGCATGAGAAACCGAACAGCAATTGTCCCCATCCAACTTCCTACCAAAGCAGATGAGGGGACTGCTGCTCCCCTAGAACTTTCAGGTCTGGTATCAAGACAACTCCAGGGAACATCCGCCACACTACGTTCTTCTGGGGTAAGGCTACATCCATAGCATGGACCCTCTGGATCTAAATAAGGTCGCACTTCCCCTCCCCAAGGATGAGTTCCACCATCAATGTAGCTCGCCTTAACTAACTGACAACGTCCTGTGAACTGTAAACGAGCCGAACGACTATCTAAACAACTAATAACAAGATTGGCATCGCGAATTTCCCCTAGTCCCACACCATGAATTAAGGGGAGCGATCGCGTTTCCACCGCCAGTGCCGGATTAAATGCTCTTAAAGCTGTGGCTGCTGCCTCCACCTTAAAATTACCAATATCCGACTGACGAAACAACAGCGTTCGGCTCAGGTTAGACTCTTCTACCCGGTCTGGGTCACACAGAAGCAAGCTACCAATGCCAGACATAGCCAGAATTCTAGCCACCTCATTACCTAGTGCTCCCATCCCCACAATTACTACTTTGGCATCGGCAAGTTGCTGCTGGTTCCAGCCTGGAATTAACTCATGTCGAGCATAACGACTACTCATAAAGTTTTTTGGATGTGACAGGACAGTAGCGTTGTCCCCGTTCCCATACTTCCAGGCAATTAAGACCATGCATTAGATCTCGATGAATGGCTATCTTGCACAAGGGTTGATGCGGACTACAAGGACAGATCACAACCAGATCATTCTGCCGTAAGGTATGACCGCACACTACACAAGTATGACGTTGAAAACCTGCCAATGGTGGAGCCAGTAATTGATGACCAATATCTAATCGGACAACAGGTATATCCTGGGGTGGAGGCCAGGCTGTATCCAACCCCATAAAAAAGGCTGATGTTTCTTCTGAAACTTCCCCCTTATTGACATCACTGCTGCCACAAAGCAATAAAGCACTACTATGTTGAACAGTTCCATCGTTGGCAATATATACTTCATCACCTAGTCGGAAAGTATGAGAGCAAATCGGACAGCGCTGGTGCAACCAATAGGAATTTAGTGTGGTTATCCCCTGACCACCTCCCTGAATCGCGGTGTTATTGACGGGATCTATGGCGATGAGCACTCCCTGCCCGAAGTTCATCTGCAAATCCGTTGGTTCTATCATTAGGGCATCAAATCTAACCACATAGCATTCTTTCAATCTCCTCTGCACCTAATTGAACTATCAATTCTTCTACTAGGTGAGCGTACATACTATCACTGAGGATATCAACTCCTTCATGACTCAAGTTAATCCGCACACGGATTTTTCTTTGCTCAGGACTATCAAGATAATCTGCTTCTGTAATTAAATCTGGCAGATGAGAAACAAAGCGTATCTTAGTAGTTGACTTGTCTTGCATCTCAACCCTCCAGAAGACCAGCTTGGTGGTTTCCGGAATAGGGGGTTAATTGAGAGGCACCCTCCCTTGAGTAATTTTTTACTCGCGCAAAAACCACTATGGGGATAGACGAAAAATTAACAAATATTTTAGTTGGCATACGAGTAACCATCCTTTGGTGTGAATGTGTTTATACTCAAAAGATCTGATTGCTAGACTTTTGCCTGTTAATTTCAAGCATGATTTTAGAAGTAAAACTCCAACCCGTTTTTAGTATAAATAATTCAGGAGGCAGGGGGAGATGGATCTGTTTGTCCCCTAATCTAAAATCCAAAATCTAAAATCCAAAATCCAAAATCTAAAATTCCTTGTCCCCTAATCCAAAAAGGAGGATCAAGATGCACGATAATTGGCAGGTGTTACTTAAACAAAGAATCACAACCCAATATGTGCAGAACACTGGAGAAGAATGGGTTGATTTAAATATTTCTACCTCCGGCTTGCTTAATCTGACGATTGTGAGCGATCGCTTTGTCGGTTTATCCCTCCCCCAGCATCAGGATCAAGTCTCCGCTTTACTTCAATCTCAAGTCCCCCATTTGTCTCCTGGATTTCTCTCCCTGTACACACTTCAAGAAGCCAAATCTCTAAATCTTTCTCCCCCACAGCCTTTTCACTCCGCTTCAGTATATACTTAGCAAGATTTAGCAATTCAAGCAGCAAACCCGCAACATCAATCAACTGTACCCCAACAAGAACCTCGTCTACCGAAAACAGTCACATTTTATTCCTTTTTTCGAGGTATAAATAGAAAGCGCCAACTTTAAAATAAGAAGTTTCTGGTTGTAACCTAGAACATCCGAGTTCAGAACGCGAAGTTTCTCGTTTTAATCTTCAATTTACAAGATAAATAGTCCGCAACTGCCATGTCGAACCACTTTGCCCATGGTTATGCCTTGTTAATTGGTGTTGGCACAACAGCCGAACCAAATTGGTCATTGCCCGTTACAGTCAAAGATGTGCAAGCCCTGAAAACAGTGCTAATCGACCCAAACTTGTGTGCCTATCTGGATGAAAATATTCGCTTATTGCAGAATGAGCAGACAACACGCAGCGCCATTTTAGATGGATTAACCTGGTTAAAAGAAAAAGCAGCTACTGATCGCAATGCAACAATTATAGTTTTTTACTCCGGTCATGGATGCTTTGACTTATCAAGCCAGTGCTATTATTTACTGCAACATGACTTCAAATCCACAGACATTGCTAACACCGCCCTATCAGCCCCAGAATTTACTGAAGCCTTGCGACAGATTGAAGCAAAGCGGTTGTGGGTAGTAATTGATAGTTGCCATGCAGAGGGTATGGCAACTTCTAAAGGCGAACTACCTGCTGATTTTATCGCCACAGCGTTACCCAAGGGGGTAGTAGATGCCCTGAAGCAGGGCGAAGGACGGGCAGTCTTTACCTCATCCAGGGGTAATCAGAGTTCTTACATCCGGCCTGATGGAACCATGAGCGTCTACACTTATCATCTCATTGAAGCGTTGCAGGGAGCCGCCAACCAATCAGGAGATGCCAAAGTCATGCTTTCAAACCTGATCAATCATTTGGGTAAAACTGTGCCAGAAAGCGCCAGAACCCTATGTAATAAAGAACAGACCCCGTTTTTTGATACAGCAATGGCAGATTTCCCCATAGCTATGTTGCGGGGAGGGAAAGGACTGCCAAACTCAACCCCAGACTTGCCCAAAATCATGACAGATCGAGAAGTGGTAACACCTGCACTTACAATGGCACGTCGCTCACTACAACATTTAGAAGAGCAAGCTGCTGGATTTGACAAGCTGTCGATACCTGTTCATCTACGAATTCAATTAGAAGAAAAACGCCAAGAAGTGGCAGAGTTAGAAGCTAGACTGAGAAAATCAGAGTAAGTAATTCCTACAGGCTGCCATGGAAGAGCGTACAAACCTCGAACAAATGCTTTCTACCGCCGGCATGATACTGACGGTGTTGGAACAGCAGGCCGCAGGCTATACCAACCTGACTATTCCGGCACACTTAAAGGTGCAACTAGAAGAGAAACGCCAGGAGGTTAGTAGCCTAAAAGCGCGATTGAGTCAGTTACGCGGAACCCATCCCGCAAGTGTACCCAATAACCTGCCCCGCTATATCGATGTATTTGTGGGACGCAAAGCAGAAATCGCCCGTTGTGTGGAAGCACTTTCAGAAGAAGATCGGGGTTGGGGTGTGGCAATTGACGGTATTGGCGGGATGGGCAAAACAGCTTTGGCGCTGGAGGTAGCATACCTAGCCCGGAAGCAAGCAATGTTTGATGCCTACCTGTTCGCTTCTGCCAAGACCACCTGGCTGACACCTGAGGGAGTGCGGCAAGAAACCCTCGCCCTATCTTCCCTTGATAGCTTCTGCCGAGAATTTGCCACAGGCTTAGGGCAGACAGATATTGTCAAGATAACTGATGCCACCGAACGCCGCCGTGCCCTTTTAGATGCCCTGCGGGGAAGGCGCACCCTGCTAATTTGGGACAACCTGGAAACCCTGAATACAGAAGAACGCGAGATGATTGCTGAGTTTCTGCGGAAACTGCCCACCCCCAACAAAGCCATCATTACCAGCCGCCGCCGTACCGGAGAAACCGCCATCACTATCCGCTTAGATCGTCTCACGCAACCAGAGGCTTTGGTGTTAATGCAAGCCAAGGGACGGTTACACCCCCGCCTAGCCCAGGAACTCAAGGCAAGCAAGCCAGAGATATTGACTGCTTTATATGAAGCTGCTGGTGGTAACCCCTTGGCGCTGGACTGGACCCTGGGACAGGTGGCACACAGAGGTTACTCGATCAGTGTTGCCCTAGAGCGGTTGCGGAATGCTGCCAATTCCACCGAACTCTACAGATTTCTATTTGCCGATGCTACCCAAAATCTCAGTGTAAATGATCACAAGGTGCTATCTGCCCTAGCTGTATCTCGTACACCAGCCACAGAACCTGCACTCGCAGATGCGACAAAGTTAGCTCCCACCGAAATCCAAGTTGCTGTTGAGCAGTTAGTCACTTTATCTTTAGTAAATGAGGTGGATGGTGCACGGTTTGGACTTCACCCCCTTACCCGCATCTATTATATTCGCGCAGCTATGGTTGGGACAGATACGCAGCCGTCAGCCAGTGGAATTCGCTTTGACCCTGCTCCTCTACGCCAAGTTCTGCGCTACTGGGTGGACTACGCCCAGAAGTACGGGGGTAGTGGCAAAGATGCCTACAAAACCCATGACAAGCTGGAAGCCGAATGGCAAAACCTAGAGAGTGTGGCAATAACTTTGCAAGAAATGACAGGTATCCCTGATACGCTGAAAGACCCACAGGCTGCCCAAATGCTTATCGATTTAGAAACATCTTTGAATCAGTTCCTCAAGTTTCGCAGCTACTGGGATGAGTACGCACGCTTGGGTGAGTGGCGATATGAGGCAGGAAAGGCGCTGAGTCAGTGGAGCGATGCTGGTTGGGGATCCCACCGTGTTGCTTCGATTCACTACTGGCGTGGGGAGACAAAAGGGGCCACAAGTTGGGGATTGCTGATGGCAGAGGCGATGGAACGGGGTGCTATTCCTAGGGATAAGGCTACTGCAATTCGGTTTCAAGGAGTCATTGCTGAGCAATGCCAGAACTGGGCGAAGGCGGAGCGGCTGTATCAGGAGGCGTTAGCAATTTACCTAGAGTTGGAGGAGGAAGCGGTTCAGTCGCTCACCCTCAACGATCTGGGAAACGTTGCGGGATCACAGGGACAATACGATCGCGCCGAGTCCTACTACAAGCAAGCATTGGCGATAGGAGAAAAACGAGGAAATAAAGAAAACCAAGCACTTTATTGCAGCAACTTGGGACTTATCGCCCTTGACCGCGATCGCCCCTCAGAAGCCCGCACCTGGTACGAGCGTGGGTTAGCCCTGGCGCAGGAAGTGGGACGGCAAGACTCGGTGGCTACTGCTCAAGCGGGGTTAGCGCTAGTCCTGGAAAAGGAGGGGCACTACCCTGAGGCGCTACTCTTAGCAAAGGCTGCCCTGGAAATCTACGATCGTCTGCGTGATAGTAACTTGGAGGGGACACGCCAATTGGTTGAGCGGTTGCGGGGTAAGGCGGGGTGACAGTTGTCGAGTCTGAAATTAAATTGGTTCTTCCCAGCTTTTGGTGAACCTGAGTGACAGGATAATTGCTGTATCTACTGTTCTTGCGTTGGCGTAGCCGCTTCGGCATGGTAAAGCACGGATCTTCCCAACTTTTGATGAAGCTGAACAGATATGTTCTAAGTAGAATTTATTATAAAATTTACACACTTATTAACTATTCGCAATAATCTTCAAGATTTTCCTTATCCCTTTTCACTCGATAAGTACCTAAGAAAGGAACAAGTTATTTCTCTCTCCAACCTAATTAATTTTAGGTAATATTCTGGCGGAAATTAAGTAGCTTTATGCCCTCAATGCTGACCTGTTAAGACTTGTAACTATTAAAGCTTAAGCAGGATTTTCAGCTTGACTAATTTTTAACGTTACGAGAAACTGATCTATAGCAGAAGTGCTTGATTACAAAATTTATAATTTTTGTAAAGATTCTAAGATATATATTTTGTGAGAGGGAACATTAGTTGACAAAGGTCAACTTTATATCTAAGTAACGTCTCAAGCTTTCTGTAATCACAACTATGTAGGGTTGGGCTAGAGTTATGGAGACATTAGAATTCATAATTTATCCAGATGGACGGGTACAGGAGAAGGTAACAGGTATTGTTGGAGCTTCCTGTACTGAAGTGACAGCAGCTATTGAAGCCCAGTTAGGGGTTGTGCTGAGTCATGAAGCAACATCAGAACTCTTTGCTGCTCAAACGCAACAACTCGACGCAGTAAATACGCAAGCAAACTATAGCGACTGGTAAGATTTCAAACCAACTTTATCCTCAAGAAACAACTACTATGTCACACTTTAGCCAAATCAAAACCCAAATCCGTAACCTTGACTCCCTAAAAGAAGCCCTCACCGATTTAGGCATAGACTGGAAACCAGGAGCAACTGAAGTGCGGGGCTATCGCGGTCAAACTCAACCAGCAGAAATTACCATAGAACAGGAAAATGGCTGCGACATAGGCTTTCGGTGGAATGGCAAGGAATATGAATTAGTAGCTGATTTACAGTATTGGCAGCAAAATTTGTCAGTAGATGGGTTCTTACGCCAAGTAACCCAACGCTATGCTTACCAAACAGTAGTCAAAGAAACTGCACGTGTAGGTTTTGAAGTAGCTGAACAGCAAAAAAATGCAGACGGTTCTATTCGTCTAGTAGTACAACGGTGGAGTGCGTAATGTCCGATGATTTACCACCTTCCCAAAGTTTAGCACCGGAATTAGGTGGAGCATTGCGGCAGAAGGGCGTTTATGTAGATGAAATAACTTGCATAGGCTGTAAACATTGCGCCCATGTTGCCCGTAACACCTTTTATATTGAACCAGATTACGGGCGATCGCGGGTAGTTCGCCAGAACGGAGATAGTCAGGAACTCATCCAAGAAGCGATTGATACCTGTCCTGTTGATTGTATCCACTGGGTAGACTACACCAAACTGAAAAAGTTAGAAGAGGAGCGCAGATATCAAGTAATTCCAGTAGTGGGCTATCCTATGGAATATGCTGTAGCCGCTAGGGAGCAAAGGCGTAAGAAGCGAGAGTTAAAAAACCAAAAATTTCTGGAATAAGAAATCTTGATCAAGAGGTGCTGACTATAACAGTACCTCTATTTTCTGCGAGAATTTGATTTTAGATACAAGATCATGAAGCATTTTTTCCCTTCGGCTTTAAATCTCCTAGTTTTTGTTATCTGTTCTGTAAATCTGTGGGGTAGTCCTAGTTATGCTTTTAATAAGGAAGACTTAAACCGAGTTTTGGAAACTAAAACCAAGCAATGTCCCAAATGCGACCTTACAGGTGCTAATCTCACAGGTGCTAACCTCGCAGGTGCTGATCTCACAGATGCTAACCTCGCCGGCGTTATTATCCTTAAAGGAGCTAACCTCGAAGATGCTGACCTCACAGGTGCTAACCTTGCAGCCAGTTATCTTATAGATGCTAATCTCAAAGGTGCTAACCTTACAGGTGCCAACCTCGCAGGTTCTATCCTTACAGGTGCTCTTCTTGCAGGTGCGAAGCTCAGAGGCACTAACCTTGAAGGTACTATTCTCAAAGGTGCGAAACTCAAAGGTACTAATCTTGAAGGCGCTGATATCAAAGGTGCTAACCTTGAAGGTGTAATCCGATAACAGCAAAGATGCCTACCTAAAGGGAGGCAATGAGATGAATTGCTCTCTGTGGGGTATGTAAGTTAGGAATTTCTTCCTGGTGTGGATATTAATAATAGCGGGCATCAACGCGTTCAATTCCTAGCTGTTACTGAATTGTAGGATGAGATTTACTAGAAATAATATTTGATTTTTATAAAAATTTTCCCATTAGCCGTTAATCGCCCATCAAATCGGATTCCTATACTAGTTCTAAAATATCATGCTCATCCAAGATAAACAAAAAATCAACTGGCAACCAATCATCAAAAAATTGATCACAGTCCTAGGGGAAAAAGGTGTAGTTCAACGCAAAGAGGAACTTATCACCTACGAATGCGATGGACTGACTAGTTATCGTCAACGTCCTGCAGTGGCAGTTCTACCCAGAACCACGGAACAAGTAGCAGAGGTTGTCAAAATCTGTAATCAGTTTACTGTCCCCTTTATTGCCAGGGGTTCTGGCACTGGTCTCTCTGGTGGTGCCTTACCCTTAGAAGATTCAGTTTTAATTGTTACTTCTTTAATGCGGCAAATAATTAAAATAGATTTGGAAAATCAAATAGCTATCGTCCAACCCGGAGTGATTAATAGTTGGGTGACACAAGCAGTTAGTGGTGCTGGTTTTTACTATGCACCAGATCCTTCCAGTCAGATTATTTGCTCCATAGGTGGAAACATTGCGGAAAACTCTGGTGGTGTACACTGCCTGAAATATGGTGTCACCACTAACCACGTTTTGGGGTTGAAACTGGTACTTGCCGATGGTGAAATTGTGGATGTAGGGGGAGAAGTCCCGGAAATGCCTGGTTATGATTTAACAGGTGTATTTGTTGGCTCAGAGGGGACCTTAGGAATTGCTACGGAAATCACCTTGAAAATACTCAAGAGTGCAGAATCAATTTGTGTGCTGTTGGCAGATTTTACCAGTGTCGAAGCTGCCGCAGCCAGCGTTTCTGATATTATCGGTGCCGGCATTATTCCTGGGGGAATAGAAATGATGGATAATATCAGCATCAATGCTGTAGAAGATGTCGTGGCAACAAATTGTTATCCCCGTGATGCGACGGCAATTCTCCTAGTAGAAATTGATGGTTTAGAGGTGGAAGTTGCTACTAATAAAGAACGAATTAGCGCAATTTGCCAAAAAAATGGAGCACGCAAGATCAGCTCAGCCAGTGATCCGGAAACTAGATTAAAGTTATGGAAAGGACGCAAAGCCGCTTTTGCTGCTGCTGGACATATCAGCCCAGACTATTATGTTCAAGATGGGGTGATTCCCCGAACTCAACTACCTTACGTCCTACGGGAAATTGACTTACTCAGCCAACGGTACGGTTATATTATTGCCAATGTTTTTCACGCTGGTGATGGGAATCTCCACCCACTAATTTTATTCGATAATTCCGTAGCTGGAGCTTTGGAAAAAGTAGAGGAGTTAGGTGGAGAAATTCTCAAACTCTGTGTAAAAGTTGGGGGTAGCATTTCTGGTGAGCATGGCATTGGTGCTGACAAAAAATGCTATATGCCGGATATGTTTAGTCCAGCTGATTTAGAAACTATGCAATGGATACGGCAAGTATTTAATCCTCTGGGATTAGCAAATCCTGGGAAAATATTTCCTACACCACGTACTTGTGGTGAAGCCGCTAACACAACAAATATTCAGCAGGTTCCGGGGGTGGAAAGATTTTAGATTTTCGATGACTAGAGGACTTTTCAAGGGTAGATTTTCAGCTTAGACCTTTTTAACCCTACCCTTGAGGGACTCCCCTGCTCCCAATACGGTTCGGTTAAACGGAAATCCCTATTTTGGTAATCGCTACAAGTTGGGAATAATGTCATTATCCGAACCGTATTACCCCTGCTCCCTGAAATGCCACCTCAAATTAATTCCGGAGCCTGAAGCATTGGTTTTGTAGTTGTATATATGACCAGAAAATTCAGCCAAATTTACAGATGAGTCGGTTAATTTACCGTTGTTTTTTCTACTTTTTGGGTTGGGGACTAGTAATTATTTTGACAGTATTTTCAGTTGCATCCCTTCCAGGTCATAAGCAAAATATCAGTCCCTTGATGACGGAACTTCGTGGGGTTTGGCTAACTAATGTTGCTAGTGGTGTACTTTTTATGCCCTGGGCATTGGACCGCGCTTTAAGCCAACTCTCGGCGCTCAATTTTAATACGGTTTATCCTGTTGTTTGGAATAGAGGTTACACCTTTTATAACAGTGCTGTGGCTAAGAAGGTTACAGGTTCAGAGACTGAACCTCTGCTCAGCTTCATGCATGGGGGCAAGGATTCTTTAACCAATCTGGTAAAGATTGCCAAAACTAAAGGCTTGAGTGTTATCCCCTGGTTTGAATACGGGTTTATGGCACCTGCCAATTCTGCATTGGCGCGGGAACACCCAACCTGGTTAGCAGGTATTAATGTGATTAAATCAAGTCCACTGGAGGAAATCAACAGCGACTTTCCCATTCAACAAGCTTGGTTAAATCCACTGCATCCCCAAGTTCAAAAGTTTATTCAAGGACTAATTTTGGAAGTAATTAGTAATTATGATGTCGATGGGATTCAGCTTGACGACCACTTTGGAATGCCAGTACAGTTTGGTTACGATCGCTTCACTGTCCAACTCTACCAGCGGGAACACCAAGGCAAAAAACCCCCCACCGATCCTTTTAATCCTGAGTGGATGCATTGGCGAGCAGATAAAATTACTAACTTCGTTGCACAGATCCGTAAATCTGTGAAAGCCGTTAAACCCCAGGCGAAAATCTCCCTTTCTCCTAATTCCCAAGCTTTTGCCTATAAATATTACCTACAAGATTGGGAAACCTGGGTGAAAAAAGGTTTGCTAGATGAGTTGATTTTGCAAGCATATCGAGATAATCAAAAAACTTTTATCTCTGAACTAGAACAACCTGCCATAGAATTGGCGCGAACTAAAATCCCTGTTGCTATCGGCATCTCAACAGGTACATTCTATAATCCTGTGAATATCGCCCAAATCAAGAAACAAGTGCAAATAGTCCGCGATCGCAATTTTCAAGGGGTATCTTTTTTCTATTGGGATAGTTTATGGGGTTACATTGCCCCAGAATCACCTCGGCAGAGGCGTCAGGCTTTTTTAAAAATGTTTGCAGCTAAAGCTATCAGACCACTATAATTAAATGGAAGCGAGCTTTGATGCCACTAGCGTCTGTCCCAACTAAGTTTAGCTTTATACTACTGTGGACTTTAGCAACCTTTGGTGGTTTTTTGCTTAGTCTACTCTTAATTGAGATTAGTGATAGGCAAGGTATCAGTGTAGTAGAGTCATGTGTTGGTGGCTTGGCAGTTGCCCTACCCCAAAGCTTACTCCGAAAACAATCCACATATATTTGGCGCTGGGTGCTGTCAACTCTTTTAGGCTGGGGGGTAATGGCTATGACTACAGGTGCAGTAGGATGGATTGTACCAACACCTGAATTTTTCCTCCCCAGATTGCTTTGGGGCACAACTTTGGGGGTTACCAGTGGTTTCGGGTTGGGATTAGCACAATGGTGGTTAGCAATTCCTAAATCAGATCCCTGGGCATGGCAATGGATTGTAGTCAGTTCAGTAAGTTGGACTGTGGCCTTACCCGTCGGTTGGTCCGTAGGGCTATTTTTGCACCACCTCACCCGCTTATACTTAGGAGAGGTTGTGGGATTAGCTCTTACCTGGCTGATAGTTTCCATTCTGACAGGAATCAAGGCTGATAAGTTTTTCGGATAACAGTGTGAAGAAATGTGAAAATTATTAGAAAATTTGGTGGGTTGTACTTCTCTATGTGCAAGAATCATTAAGTATTGTTAATAAGTAGTTTCCGTAAATTCACCCGCATTGGTAGCATGGATCTTTGTGTTCAAATAGCAGAACTAGTTAAGCTAATACCAATTTTCGCCAAGAGGGAGACAGATTTAAAACTGGAAACCTTTAGAGCAAAGGGGAAAGATGCTATTCCTATAGGAATCCTACTTGATTTTTGAAATGAACTCAGTATACTGAATTCTTTGTAATCCCCTTGGAGCTTGCCTTTTGCTTCTTGCGTGGCACATAAACAATTTCTCCGAATCAAACTGGATTCCTATATTTGAATTGGTGTTACCCCATTTTTGAACACAAATAGAGAAAGATTTAATCAACTATCAATGCTTGGCTTAAGGCGTTAAGGGGCATTTTGTATTAGTGTTTTAAAATACATAAGTGATCGCCTAGAAGAGTCAGCAATAAAATACAGGGACTCTCACCATGAATCTAAATCCAGCTAAATCCATCTCCAAGTTAAAACAATCAGTACCTGCAGACATTCTCTTCGGTAAAGAGATACATGAGAACAACAGTAGTGAGCAATTCCTGCTGAGTATGTACGATTCAGTGCAAGCATCTATATTTGTGGTTGATGTGCTAGAAGATGGGGATTTTTGCTATTTAGCACTTAATCCTACCCATGAGCAATGGGTAGGTATGCGATCAGAGGAACTTAGGGGTAAAAGACCAGAGGATATCCTCTCCCCAATTGATGCTGTCAGAGTACGTCAACGTTACACCGACTGTGTATACTTCGGCAAAACCATTTCCTACGAACAATGCTTGCAATTCAAGGGAATATCAACTTGGTGGAGTACAACTCTCACACCACTACGGGATGCTAACTCAAGAATCTATCGTTTGATTGGCACCAGTAGGAATATCACACCCTCAATACAAGCAGAACAAACCTTTACAGAGCAAGCAGAACAACAGCGACTACTAGAGTCTATTGCCCAACGGATTCATCAATGTCAAGATTTAGACATAATTCTGGAACGGACAGTCACAGAAATCCGCCAGTGTTTGCAAAGCGATCGAGTACTTATTTATCATTCCCAACCAGATGGCAGTGGATTAATAATTGCCGAATCAACTATAACCGCTAATGATTCACTACTGGGGAAAAACATCCACGATCCCTGCTTTAATGCCACAAATCAAGAACGCTACAGACGTGGTTGTATTCAAGCCGTAGAAGATATTTACGCAGTTGGATTACATCCCTGCCTGAGGAATTTCCTCGAATCTTTGCAGGTAAAAGCTAACCTAGTTGTGCCAATTTTATTACAACAGGATCTCTGGGGGCTGTTGATTGTTCAGCAATGCCGTCAAACCCGGCAATGGCAACAGCCTGAAATTGAGTTGCTCAAGCAAATGGCAACCCAAATGGGTATTGCTATCCAGCAAACAAAACTACATCAGCAGATAGAGTTGCAAAAGCGGCAAGCCCAAGATCACAAAAATTTTGTATCTTATATTACAATTTTATTACGTGATAATTTGGGGACAACCCAGGTACTACCCCTAGTGACAGAGGAATTAGCTAAGTTGCTCAACCTGGAAAGGTGTCAAATTGAACTCTATAACCAAGATTATACTTTAGCAACTGTGACTTGGGAGTACACCACCAGTTTACCCCGCCATCAGGGACTAACTAGGCAGATTGCAGACTTTGGTAAAATTTATCAACCCCTGCTACAAAAACAACCCCATCAGTCCCTAGAAATAGTTCCAGGTTCCTATGCCAAGCTGCTAATAGTCAGCCAGTTAGCTGTACCCATTTTCGATGCTCGGAGCATCTGGGGGAATATTTGGCTGATTAAATCCTCACAGGAGGCTTTTGCTGAGTGGGAAATAGACCTAGTGCAACTCCTAGCCAGTCAATGTGCGATCGCTCTCCATCAATCCCAGCTATATGAAATCACTCAAACACAGCAAAGGGAACTAGAAACAAGAGAACGGCTAAAAAATGAATTTCTCAAAACCCTGTCTCAAGAACTGCGGACATCAGTAACCAGCATTAGCCTTGCAGCCCAAACCCTGGAAAATATCATTACCATAGATGCAGAATTAGCCTCCCAGTTATTAGAGATTCTCCAAACCGAGTGTGGACGGGAGAGCAAGTTAATTAACCATCTACTCACCCTTACCTATCTGAAAACCCAACCTGCTCCACCAACCTTAATCACCATTGACCTAGAAACTTGGCTTCCCCCCATTGTTCAGTCTTTCCGCGATCTCACCAGTTGCCAAGGACAACAGTTAAACTTGGAGATTGGAACCGGACTGCCACCTTTGGAAACAGATATTACCGATTTAGAGCGGATTGTCACTGAACTCCTAAACCATGCTTGTAAATGCACTCCCCCAGGAGAATCAATTAGAGTTGCAGCTACAAGAAAGGCTGACATAGTACAGATTAGCTTCACCAATTCCGGTGTAGAGATGAATAGTCAGGAACTGTTGCAGATTTTCCAACCATTTTACCGTCTCGCTAAAAATGAACCTTGGAAATCTAGCGAAACTGGGCTAGAGTTAGCAATTGTTCAGACTATGGTTCAGCATTTAGGTGGTTTAATTCATGCCGAGAGTACTGCCAATCAAATCACCTTTACACTAGAATTCCCCCTTTAGCTGATTTTTAAAGCAATAATACTGACAAAATGGGTAGAGGCTTGCTATGATTTAGCAATGTCTGGGTGACTAGCTCAACGGTAGAGCAGTGGACTCTTAATCCATTGGTTGCGGGTTCAAATCCCTCGTCACCCATTGAACATCCACAGTTGAATCGTTTCAGGGAAGATTGCGAATCAGCTTAGAGGGTGACAACCTACCTATAAAGGTTGCTGCATAAGGGATAGGGCATAGAAACCACGCTGAAATAGAGCCGTTTGTGGGGCTTAACCGCAATTAGATAAAGTTCAAATAAAAAGATAATGGGAAAAGTCAAATCTAGTATAGGGCTTGCTGAAAAAAGCTATAACCTATTCTAAATAAGGGTTTCAATCGTTTTTATTCCAGATAGGTGCAAGACTATGGTAAATAGATGTTCAAAATCCCTGCACTTTGGTAGAAAATCGTGGGGTGAATTTGAAAAACCAACCCCTG
>Ga0209208_10007255_pt1 | contig 15073 bp, 14 predicted proteins | sample S1TSphfallax_3_FD_187694 | JGI IMG/M metagenome (GOLD analysis project Ga0209208, IMG submission 187694) | Host-associated microbial communities from peat moss isolated from Minnesota, USA - S1T2_Fd - Sphagnum fallax MG (SPAdes) (version 2) | ecosystem: Host-associated > Plants > Peat moss >...
TGAGCCGAAACCTGCTGCTGGCTGAGCCGAAACCTGCTGCTGGCTGAGCCGAAACTTGCTGCTAGCTGAGCCGAAACTCGTTGCTAGCTGAGCCGAAACTTGCTGCTAGCTGAGCCGAAACTCGTTGCTAGCTGAGCCGAAACTTGCTGCTAGCTGCGCCGAAACTCGTTGCTAGCTGAGCCGAAACTTGCTGCTAGCTGCGCCGAAACTTGCTGCTAGCTGAGCCGAAACTTGCTGCTAGCTGCGCCGAAACTTGCTGCTAGCTGAGCCGAAACTTGCTGCTAGCTGAGCCGAAACTCGTTGCTAGCTGAGCCGAAACTCGTGGCGCAAACACTCGTGTTTGCCGCGTCGAGACTCATCTCGACGCTTTTCCCCCGCCCTACCACCCCATCTGCTCCCGCAGCCGAGTAATCTGCGCCGTATGGTGCCGCCCATGCCACGCATACAACCCCAGCATCCACTCCAAACTCATCTCCCCCGCCGAAGGATGCCGCAGCTTCTTCTTAAACTCGCCGTCCGTCATCCGCAGCAGCAAAGCAATCCACCGCCGGTGCAGCCCGTCCAGCAAATCCAGCGAAACCTTCACTGGCAAAGTCTTCGCATCCGGCAATTCCGCCCACAACCCTTCGTCATAAGCCTTAATCAGCGGAGCATCTTCCGTCAGTGCCCAGCGAAACCGGATCTGGCTGTTCATATGGCTGTCAGCCACATGATGAACCACCTGCCGCACCGTCCATCCGCCCTCGCGGTAAGGCGTGTCCAGCTCTTCATCGTGCAACCCATGCACCGCCGAAGCCAACTGCACCGGCAGCGAAGCTATCTGCCGAATCCACGCCTTCCGCTGCGCCTCATCAATCGTCGCCGGAGCCTGATATTTGCCCAGCGGGTACCGCAACGCTTCCTGATGGCTGCTTTCCATGCCACCATTATCACGCCCCACGAGCATAAGAGGGGGACTGACAACCATGTCCCCAGCAGAAAGCCTTCCCTTGCCCCTTTTGCCCTTACGCCGCCACTAACTGCCGTTCAATCAACTCAATATGCGGCTGCAAATAACTCTCGCGGTCAATCTTTCCATAATTCACCGCCATCGTCCCGCCCGCATTGATAAACGTGCTGTCCGTCACGCCCAAAAACCCAAACACCGTGCGCAAGTACGGCTCCACAAAATTGAAAGACGCCATCATCGTTCCGGCATCATAAGCGCCGCCGGACGCAACCAGAAACGTCGCCTTTTTCCCCGTCAGCATCCCTTTCGGACTGCCGTCGGCATAGGAAAACGTCCGCCCCGGCCGCGCAATCTGGTCAATCCACAGCTTGAGCACCGCCGGCACGCCAAAGTTATACATCGGCACTCCAAAAACATACTCATCCGCCCGTTGCAGCTCTTCAATCAGCGTGTCGGAAAGCTTCATCAGCTCCTGCTCCTCCGCCGAATACGCCGCAGCCGGCTTCCCGCGCGCCGCAATCCACTCCGCGCTAATCGGCGGAATCTCGCTGCGAAACAAGTCGCGCGTCACCACCTCGCCGCCCGCATGCAGCGCCTTCCACTTCTCCACAAAATTCTCCGTGAGCTGGCGCGAAATGGACGCCTCGCCCAGCGAACTGGAATCGATACGCAAAAGAACTGGCATGAATAATTAGGTGCTCCTACGACATCTGACGACTAAACGACATCTGTCGATTCAGAAATCGCCTACGATAATAAAGATGCCCGACCCGCGCGTCCGCCGAACCCGCCAAATGCTCCACCAGGGTCTCGCCAAACTCCTCCAGGAAAATCGCGAGTTCGACAAAATCTCCGTCCACGAAATCACCGACGCCGCCGGCCTCAACCGCGCCACCTTTTATGACCATTACCCCGACAAACTCTCCCTGCTCGAATGCATGGTCGCCTCCCGCTTCCACGACCTCCTCGCCCAGCGCAGCGTCCGCTTCGACACCTGCGAAGGCGCTCTCAACGCCATCACCCAGGGCGTCTGCGACTATCTGTCCAGCATCCAGCCCTGGGAAAGCCACATGGAATCCGCCATCATCGCCGTGGTGCGCAGCATGATTCTGGAGGGCCTCAAGTCCCATCCCGCCGAAGGCGAACTCTCGCCCCAACTCATCGCCTCCACCGCCAGTTGGGCCATCTACGGCGCAGCCAAAGAATGGCTCCAAACCCCCGGCCGCTGCCCCGCCAATCAAATCGTCAAGCACATCGAAACCCTGGTCTCGCCCATCTTCCTCCACCTGAACCAAATCCCCATTCACGCCCCAAAAAAATAAATCCACCCCCGCAACCCCAACAAACCAAACCGCAAACTCCCCCACCCCGCCAAAACCCCGTCTCGCCGCGCTCCCCGCCCATTCATCCTCAAGGCGGAAAGGATCTTCCTCCATGACACCACGTTCTCAGCGCCGAGCCGCCGCCCGCAAAGCCGCCAAACAAGCAAAGACACAAACAAAGCAATCCGCCCAAGTGCAAGCCGCCGTCGCTGCCGCCGCCGGCCAAATGGGCCCAATGCAAAACTCCGACGCCGACGGCATCCCGCCCTCGCGTCTCGACCCCTATCCTCCGCGCCCCGTCCCCAACGAATACCTGGACCCGCTCGAAGAAGGCGACTTCGAAGTCTCCTACTTCCACCAGCGCCGCATCGAGCGCGAAGTCGAGGAAGCCTTCGCCAAAAGAGACGCCAAAAAGCCGGTCTCCGAAGCCCAGATCGCCGCCAACCAGGCCAACGCGCAAAAAAGTACGGGGCCTGTTTCGGACACGGGTAAGGCAGCCTCCAGCCGCAACAACTTCCGCCACGGCCTCACCTACACCGAAGGCGACCTCGCCCTGCTGCCCGACGAAAACAAGAACGAATATCTCCAGGCGCTGGAAGACTTTCAAAAGGAATGGAAGCCCGTCACCGCCACTGAGCATGACCTGGTCGGCCGTCTCGCCGCCCGCCAGTGGCTGCGCCGCCGCGCCGCGCGCATCCAGCTCAGCTATGCCGATGATCAGGGACGGGTCTTCAACCATCAGCAGTACGAACTCTACCGCCGCTACGAAGCCACCCACGACCGCGCCTTCAACAAGGCCCTGGCCGACCTGATGCGCCTGCGCAGCCTCCAGCTTCGCGAGAAAAATGGCTTCGAATCGCAGCGCCGCAAAGAAGCCGAGCACGAATTCAAAATCCGCGCCCTCCAGCACCGCGAAAAGCTCTACGAACTCGCCATTCGGGCCAGCGAAGCGAAGGCCAAGCTCGCCGAAGACAAACTAAAGCCCCCAAAACCCTGACCGCCGGAAGAAAAACGCAAGGAAAAGGGGACAGACGACTGTGTCCCCAGCAGAAAATGCCCATGGGTGCATCACTCCTCTGCGTGGACATAGCCGTCTGTCCCCTTTTCCTTGCGTTTTTCGCTGTTCAAGCGCCTACACGTTGCACAAATCCACCGCCTGCTTCAGCGAAGTCATCGGATCATGCAGCGGAATAAACTCATGCGCGAAATAACCGCCAAAATTCAAGTCCGCAATCGCCTTGGCAATCGTCCGCCACTGCAATTCCTGCGTGTCGTCCAGCTCATGCCGTCCCGGAACCCCGCCCGTGTGGAAATGGCCGATATATTGAATGTTGTCCCGAACCGTCCGGATAATATCGCCCTCCATAATCTGCATGTGATAGATGTCATAAAGCAGCTTCACCCGCGGCGAATCCACGCCCTTCATCACATCCACGCCCCACGCCGTGTGGTCGCACTGATAATCGTGGTGGTCAATCTTGCTGTTCAGCAGCTCCATGCAAATGGTCACGCCTGAATCCTCGGCCATCTTCTTCACCCGTTTCAGGCCCAGTATGCAGTTCTCTTTCCCCTGCTCGTCCGCAAGCCCTTTCCGGTTGCCCGAAAACGTGATCACATTCGGAACCTTCGCCGCCGCCGCGCGCTCAATGTTGCCGCGCATCTCCTTCTCCAGCTCGTCGTGATACTCCACCCGGTTCCAGCCATGCGGAATCGTGCCCGCGCCCGGAGTCATCGCCGGCACCAGCCCATACTTCCTCACCGTCTCCCACTGGTCGTGCGTCACCAGGTCAATGCCGCTCAATCCGAACTCCGCGCCCTTGCGCGCCAGTTCATCCAGCGTGATGTGCTTGCCCTCATAGCACCACAAGCAGGCCGATTGCTTAATCCGCCCCGCCTTCCCCGCTTCAAATCCCTTCATCTCCGGCATTAGCGCGCCCGTCGCCGCCAGCGCAATCGCAGTTCTTCTTGTCATGTCACGCATATAGTATCGAATGCTGTTACATTTAGTCCCATGCCCAAATCGCTAGCGCTGTTTCTGGCCGCAACGTCTCTCTTCGCCGCTGACCCAAAACCCATTTCAGGCCAGTACGCACCCGTCGCCCAAAAGCTCATTGCCGCCGCCATGTCCGACGGCCAAAGCCTCAACCGTCTCCAATACCTCTGCGACCGCATCGGCAACCGCCTCTCCGGTTCCGCCTCGCTCGAACGCGCCATTCAGTGGGGCGCGGCGGAGATGAAGAAGGCCGGTCTCGAAAACGTCCAGACCCCGCCCGTCATGGTCCCCCACTGGGTCCGCGGCCAGGAGTCCGCGCTCCTCCTCTCGCCCGTCGAAAAGCCGCTCACCATGATCGGTCTCGGCATGAGCGTGGCCACCCCGCCCGAAGGCATCACCGGCGATGTCGTCCTCGCCCACACTTTCGACGAACTGAAAGCCCTCGGCCGTGAAAAGGTCGCCGGCAAAATTGTGCTCCTGAATCCCGAATGGAAAGGCTACGGCGGCACCGTCATGTATCGCGGCGCTGGCCCCTCGCGTGCCGCTGAACTCGGAGCCAAAGCCGTCCTCGTCCGCTCCATGACTGGCGTCAGCCTCCAAACCCCGCATACCGGCGCTTTGGACTACATCGACGGCCTCCCCAAAATTCCCGCCGCCGCCCTCAGCACCGAAGACGCCGCCATGCTCGACCGTCTCATCACCGCCGGCACGCCCGTCAAAGTCCGTCTCACCATGCAAGCCCATCTGGAACCCGACGCCCCGTCCCACAACGTCATGGGCGAAATCCGCGGCTCTGAAAAGCCCGACGAAGTAGTCGTCCTCGGCGGCCACATCGATTCCTGGGACATCGGCCAAGGCGCCAACGACGATGGCAGCGGCATCATGGCCGCCTTCGAAGCCGTGGCATTAATCAAGAAGCTCGGCCTCCAGCCCAAACGCACCATCCGCGTCGTCTTCTGGGTCAACGAGGAAAACGGCGGTGCCGGCGGCCGCGCCTACCGCAAAATGCTCGGCGACGATGTCTCCAAGCACGTGGCCGCCATCGAAATGGACGAAGGCGCAGAAAAGCCCCTCGGCTTCGGCCTCACCGCCGCCAACCCCGCCGCCCTCGCCCGCGTCCAGGAAATCGGCAAGCTTCTCGAACCCATTGACGCCGGCAAAATCACTCCCGGCGGTGGCGGTTCCGACATCGCTCCTCTAATGATGAGCGGCGTCCCCGGCCTCGGCGTTGTCACTGTCGGAACCCATTACTTCGACTGGCACCACACCGACGCCGATAGCTTTGACAAGCTGGTCCTCAAAGAGTTCCAAGCCAACGTCGCCTCGCTAGCCGTGATGAGCTACGTCTTAGCCGATATGCCCGAACGCCTAAATACCATCCCTTAAACTATTTACAGAAATGGACGATAATAAAGGTATCCATGGCCACCGCAACCGCCCGCCCAATCCTAATAACGGTAGCCCAGTATCGTGATCTGCCGGAAAAGGAAGACATCATCCAGGAACTTCACTGGGGGCAGGTGGTCGAATGGACGCAGCCTAAAATGCGTCATGTCAAGATTCAATCCCGGCTGGTGCGCCCGCTGCGCCCCAAGGCGGAACATCTGGGCGTGGTCGAATCCGAAGCTCCCTTCCGCGCCCTGCCGGAATTCGAATTGCGTGCAGCCGATGTGGCTTTCATCACTCAGCAAAGGTGGGACGCGGCCGATGACGAAGATAACCTGTCCGGGTCTCCAGAACTGGTAATTGAAGTCTTGTCGCGCTCCAATACAAACCCGGAAATGAAAGAAAAGGCCGCGCTCTTTCTGTCCACAGGTGCCCAGGAATTCTGGGTCGTCAGCCCCCGCAAGAAAACCGTCACCGTCATCAGCAGCCAGGACACACTGGTCTATTCCTCTGGCCAGAAAATCCCGCTCACCCTGTTCGGCGGTTTCCTCTCAGTCGACGAAATCTTCTCCTGAAGCGATCACCTCCACCAGCTTCTCCGCTATAAACTCAATAGCCTCCTCGTCTAACCCCGAATAGGTAGGAAGGCATAACCCCTGGCGGCCCAAAGCTTCGGCCACACAATAACGCTCCGCCCGTTGGTACATCGGCAGCAGCGGCAGCGGCACGAAGAACGGCCTGGTTTCAATTCCATGCCGGGTCTTCAAAACCTGCTCTATCGCCTCGCGCCGGGCCGCGCTGCAGTTCGCAATTAGGACCGTGAAAAGCCAGTAGCTGCCATCAGCGCCCGTCGGCAGCACCGGCACGCGCAGCAGGCCAGCTTTCACGGCACCATCCAGGTGCCGAATATACCCTGCCGCCACGCGCTTGCGTTCCCCGACATGGTAATCGAACTGCTCCAATTGCCCGAGCCCGATGGCTGCGGCCACGTTCGTCATGCGGTAGTTGTAGCCGATCATCGCATGCCAGTAACGGCGCTCCGCGTCCATCCCCTGGCCGCGCAGCAGGCGTGCCTGCCGCTGCCCCATTGGATCTCGCAGCGCCACAGCGCCGCCCTCGCCCGTGGAAATGGTCTTGTTGCCGAAGAAGCTGAAGGTGGCGGCGTCGCCGAAAGTGCCGGTCATCTTTCCATGCAGGGAAGCGCCCAGGCTTTCCGCGCAGTCTTCAATTAGCCAAAGGCCGCGCCGCGCGCACAACTCCGCCGCTTCTTCAATCCCCGCCGGTGAGCCATAGAGATGCACAAAGATCACCCCCACGGTTTTCGGAGTGATGGCGGCCTCAATGCTCTCCGCAGTCATATTCCAAGTCACCGGGTCGGAATCGACAAACACCGGTTCCGCTCCGCAGTACCGCACGCAATTGGCGCTGGCCACAAAAGTCATGGCCGGCACGATTACTTCCTGTCCCGGCAGAAGCTCAAGCGCCAGGCATGCCAGATGCAGGGCAGTGGTGCCGCTGGAGACCGCAAGGCATTCTTCCAACCCGATGATCTCCGCCAGCCGCCGCTGAAATTTGTCCAGATAGGGTCCAGCGCCCGAAATCCAGCCGCTGCTGACCGCGTCGGTGGCGTACTCCACCTCGCGGCCCGACAGCACGGGCTTTGATACCTGAAACCTCATGTTCATGGAAAAGGCACCGGCTCTTTAGCCCGGTGCCTAACCAATATAGCCTTACAAGCGGATCTAGAACTCCAGCCGGAAAGCCGCCTGCATGCGCCGCGCATCCGTCCCATCCGGGAAAGCCTGCGACGCGTTCCCTGTTCCGAACGACGACACCGGCTTCAGCACCCCGCCCGATGCCGTGTAAGCCGTCGTGTTGATGCCCGTGTTGTACTGCGTGTTAAACACGTTGAACGCCTCGAACATCAGCGCGGCATGCACGTGTTCGGTGATCGGAATCGCGCGGGAAATGCGCGCATCTACGTGATATTCATCGTCAATGGGCTGGCTGTTCACCGGCAGAAACGGCACCCGGCTCCAGCCGCCGGAGCCATTAATCGACCCGGTGTAGAGCAGCGCATTGGCGCCGGTGAACTGCGAACCGCTGACGCTGATGGTCCCAGTAGCCGGCAGCGGCGTGGCCATCGTGGTGATGGTGGAAAGCTGCCAGCCGTTGACCAGATAGCGCTCCGCCCAACTGTTGCCCTTGGTAAAGGTGGGCGCCCACAGCCAGTTCACCGCCAGACGCTGGCGCTGGTCGGTGCCGGAGGAGCCTTTGTCCAGCAGGTAGTTCCCGTTGTAGGTGCTCGACTGGTTGTAAGTAATAGTCGTGCTGGCCCCGGCCTGCTGCGCGTCGTCAATGGCGTGCGACCAGGTGTAGGAAATCTGCGCCATGAAGCCATGCGCCATCTGCTTGCGCAGTTGCACGCTCAGCCCGCTGTACCAGGATTCGCCGCCGTTGCCCACTTCATAGATGTGCGCGAAGCTCTTGTTGATCTTGTTCGCCGCCGTCCAGATGGGTGTCGTGAAAGTGCTCACCGCCTGGCCCGCCGCGTTGTCAATCGTGTAAGTCTCCGACAGCGTCGGAGTCGACAGGTTCACGTCGGGCGCGGTAATCAAGCCCACGCCGCGAACGTAGTTGTAAGTGGCCGTCAGGTCCATCTTCCAGGGCAATTGCCGCTCTACCGCAAAGGTCGATTGGATCGAGTACGGATTGTGGAAGTGCGGGTCGGCGTAAGTCAGGTTGATCGTGCCCGCCGGAACCGAACTGGCGCTGGCCACCACGTTCGGAAACACTGGAGCGCCCGTCTGTGTCGGGTTCACCGAAATGCTGGTCTGGTAAAGCCCGTTGCCCAGGAACAGCGTGTCGATGCCGTCGGTAATGTAAGGCGCATAGAACAGGCCGATGCCGCTGCGGATCACCGTCTTGTCGTCGGCAGCGTAAGCAATGCTGAAGCGCGGCGCGAAGTTATGGTTGGCCGACGGGATCACGCCGGTCTGCGGATACGCCGGATTCACTTCAGTCGGCTGCGGCAGGAACGATTTTTCGTACCGGATGCCGTAGTTCAAAGTAAGCTTGTGCGTCGCCTTCCACAAGTCCTGCGCATAGAAGTTGATGTTGGTGGTGTAAAGGTTCTGAATCGGGTTGCCGAACTCCTGCGTGAAGCTGGAGTAATCGCGCGGACCGGTGCCCAGAAAATCTTCCGCGAAGGCGGTCAGCGTGGAAAAGGAATAGCCGCCCGCATAGTTGTACAGCTGCTTCAGATAGTCCTGCGTCCGGTCAATATCGGTGCCCACTTTGATGGTGTGCGAACCCAGCGTATAGCTCAGGTTGTCGGCAAACTGGAAGCGCTGCTCGCTCGGGTAGGTGCGCGGATAAGCCTGCGCCGCGCCGACAGTGGCGCCGGCCACCGTAATATAAAGCGGACCGGTGGACGGCCACAACTGCGAAGCGGCCGGGTCGGAAAGCCGGTCCTTGAACCAGCCAAAGCGGAAATCGTTCAGCGCGCTCGGGCTGATGACGAACGTCCAGTCGAAGTTGCCGTAGCGCGTCTCCACCGTCGAATTGCCGTTGTTGCCCAGCATCGCGCCGCTGGTCAGGACGCTCTGCGTCTGAATGCCGTCGGGCGAAACCCAGTGCATCACGTTCAGGTTGGCGGTGAAAGAATTGCGGTCGTTCAGGTGATAGTCAAGCTTGGCAAAACCGATGTCAGACGAAACGCTGCGCGGAACCAGCACGTTCATCTGCTTATTGATGAAGGCTTCGACAGCCGAGCATCCCGCCGCCGTCGCCGCCTTGGAACTGATGGTGCAGTTCGACGGCAGGACGAACGTTCCGGTCGGGTCCGCAATCAGCGATGTCGTAATGCGGTTCAGGCCTGGGAAATTGCGCCTCACCAGTTCGAAGTTGGTGAAGAAGAAAAGCTTGTCCTTCTTGATGGGTCCGCCCACCGTGCCGCCCGCCTGATGCCGCCATTCTTTCGGATTGAAAGTGGCATAACGGTCGGTGGCATCCAGCGTGCGGTTGCGGAAGAACTCATAGGCGGTGCCGTGATAATCGTTGGTGCCGCTGCGCGTGACTGTGTTGACGATGCCGCCCATCGCGCGCCCGAATTCAGCCGAATAGCCGTCGCTCAAAACCTGAAACTCCTGCACCGCGTCCTGCGAAATCTGCGTCGAGATGCGGGTGCGTCCGGCATTCTCGCTGTAAAAACTGTCGGTGGTGTAGTTGCCATCCGTCATGAACGCATTGCCGGCCGAGATGCCATGGAAGCTCACCAGCCCGAACGTTCCGTCGCGCGTCACGCCCGGCGTCAGCAAGGCAAAGGTATCGGCGCGGCGGCCGTTGATCGGAAGGTTGTCAATCTGCAGTTGATTCACCAGGTCGGACGCGCCGCTCTTGGTGTCATCCACCGTTTCAGCAGTGGTCGTCACTTCCACCGTGGTGCTGGCGGACGCCACCTGAAGAACCACGTCCAAATCGACGTTCGAACCCACCTGCACCGTCACGTTCTGCGCTTCATACTTGGCAAACCCCGTGCCGCTCACCTGCACGTCGTAGCCGGAAGCGGGCACCAGTGAAGGCGCGTTGAACAAGCCCGAACCGGTTGTCGTCAGTTCGCGCTTGATGCCCTTGCCCGTGTTCTCAATGGTGACTGTTGCATTGGGAACCGGACTGCCGGAAGCATCCCGGACCGTGCCGGTGATCCCGCCATTTCCAGCTTGCGCAAACACACCAGTCGCGCTCACTAATATCAATACAGACACTCCTAGAAGTGTCTTGAAATAACTCATTTGTGAAATCCCCTACTCGTTAGTTTACTAGGGGTATATTTCAATCGGATTGCAATGTTCAGCCGGTTGTTATACTTCGGTTTCGATCCCCATCAGGAGCAAAAATGCGAAGGAAAGTAACAGTGATCGGCGCTGGCAATGTCGGCGCGAATACCGCCCAGAAGATTGCAGCCAAAGAGCTGGCGGACGTCGTGCTGGTCGACGTCGTCGATGGCGTGCCTCAGGGCAAAGGCCTGGACATGCTGGAGTCGGCTCCGGTGGAAGGCTACGACGTGGCCATCACCGGCACCAACGGCTATGAAGCCACGGCCGGTTCCGACATCGTCGTCATCACCGCCGGCTTTCCGCGCAAGCCCGGCATGAGCCGCGACGATCTTCTGCTGGCCAATTATGAGGTTGTCAAAATGGCGACTGAACAGGCCGTGAAGCTTTCTCCCAACGCCATCCTGATTCTGGTCACCAATCCTCTGGATGCCATGTGCTGGACGGCCATGAAAGTCTCCGGCTTCCCGCGCGAACGTGTCATCGGCATGGCCGGCGTTTTGGACACCGCGCGCTTCCGCACTTTTATTGCCGAAGAACTGAATGTCTCCTTTGAAAACGTCACCGCCATGGTTCTGGGCGGCCACGGCGACACCATGGTTCCGCTGGTGCGCTTCACCAATGTCAGCGGCATTCCCCTTTCCGAGTTAACCGATCAGGCAACTATCAACCGCCTGGTGCAGCGCACGCGTGATGGCGGCGCGGAGATTGTGAAGTTCCTCAAGACTGGCAGCGCCTACTACGCTCCCGCCGCTTCAACGGTGGAAATGGTGGAGTCCATTCTCAAGGACAAGAAGAAGGTTCTGCCCTGCGCCGTCAGCTTAGAAGGCGAATATGGAATCAACGGCCTCTTCGTCGGCGTGCCCGTGAAGCTGGGCAAGAACGGGGTTGAGAAGATCTACGAAATCAAGCTCAACGACGACGAAAAGGCTGCTTTAAACAAGAGCGCTGCCGCCGTCCAGGAACTTGTTGCGGTTTTGCAAGAAAAAGCAGGATAAGCGTAGCGCATCACAAAAAGATAGGCTAATCTGACGAAAGCATGGCGAGTTCGACTGCTGCCGCCAAAAAGGCAGCGAACGGTTCCACCCAACCCAAAATAGATCCGCGTTACGCGTGTTTCAAGATCAAGATTGCCCCATCGAAGATACACCGCTGGGGCGTTTATACAACCGAGGACATTCCGGCGCGCCGCAAGGTTGTCGAATATAAAGGTGAGCGCATCAACCGCCGCGAAACCAAGCGGCGCGCCGATGCCAGCGAGATGATTTACCTCTTCACCCTGGACCCTTACTGGACCATCGACGGCTCGGTGAACGGTTCGGGCGCGCAGTACATCAATCATTGCTGCGAACCGAATCTGGTCGCACGCATTATCAAGGGCCACATTCTTTATATGAGCCTGCGCGACATCAAGAAGGGCGAAGAGCTCACGGTGGATTACCACTTCGACAAGAAAGTGGAGCGCGTGCCCTGCGGCTGCGGCGCGGCGACCTGCCGCGGAACCATTAACGTCCTGTAAGTTTCTATACCCCCGACTAGGCCCCTCAGTACTATCCGATAATCTCAGTTTTGCTTAATTCGGAGAGTAATACTTCCCGCTTAACACTCAAGTAATGGTGTTTGTCAGCCGATAAGGAGTGTAGGCAGAGGTATGGAAATGGAAGTAAGCAAGACAAAAAAGACAATTTCGATTTGCGAGACACAGCCGCTGACAGTTCACGGGCTCCAGCACTTGCTATCGGCGACGGAGGACATGACCTTCGGCTCGGCGCACGCGACTCCGGCTGAATGGATGCTTAGCGCCGGCGCCGACAAAACCGACGTCCTTATTATTGACAAAGGCTTGGGGGCGAAAACTGTTCTGGACGCCCTGGCCCAATTGCCCGCTGAGCACGGGCAGGCGAAATCCACCGTTCCGGCCGTCATCGTCTGGGGCATGTCGGTGACGGAAGCCGAAGCGCTGCGTTTCTTGCAGTCCGGCGCCAAGGGCATTGTCCGCAAATCGGCGGATACGGCCACCGTTCTGGCCTGCTTGCGGGCCGTCTCGCAAGGGCGCAGTTGGATGCAGGATTCGGTCTTCCGCGAATCGTCGGCCATGGAAACGCAGGTCCGAACGGACTTGACTCCGCGCGAACACCAGGTGATGGAGTTGGTGGAGCAGGGCTTCAAGAATCGCGAGATCGCCCAGGAACTCGGAATACGCCCCGGAACGGTCAAAATTCACCTGAAGCACATCTTTGAAAAGACCGGCGTCCGCGGCCGTCACGGTTTGGCGCTGAACGGGCTGCGGCAAAAGGGTGTTATCTCGTTACTCGCTTCTTGACAAGATAGAGAATAAAAGGCGAAAATTGCTGCAGAAGGATTTTTCCTATGCTGCAAGTCAGTTCGCCTTCCTCTCCGCAACCCCTCATTAAATTGGTGGGCATTGCCCGTCTGGCGGCCGAAGGGTCGCTGATTTCCGATAAGCAGCGCGTTGAATACCGCAGTCTGCCCACGCGCAAGTGGCTGAACCGCTGTCACTCCCAGCGCGTTGCGTTCCACTGGACCATCAATCCCTATCGCGGCTGCGAATTCGGCTGCAAATATTGTTATGCCCGCTTTACGCACGAGTTTTTGGAGCGCCGCAATCTGGATTCCTTCGAGACCGAGATCTACGCGAAAGACTGGAATGCAGATGCGTTTCGCCGCGAAATCCTGGCTCTCAAGCCCGGACAGATTATCGCTTTAGGCACGGCAACCGATCCCTATCAGCCAGCCGAACGGCAATTCAAGCTGACCCGCAAGACACTGGAAGTGATGGCGGAAAACCTGCGCGGCCATTCGCTGTTCGTCACCACAAAGTCCGATCTAGTCAGCCGCGACGCCAGCCTGTACCAGCGCATTGCCGAGCGCAACCGGGTGCGCATTTCAGTCACGGTCACGACCACGAACAGCGAACTGGCGCGCCTGACCGAGCCTTTCGCTCCCCGGCCGGATTTGCGCATGAAAGCCGTGGCGCAACTGGCAAAGGCGAATGTTCCGGTCGGCGTCATTGCCAGCCCCATTTTGCCGATGATCACCGACAGCGAAGAGAACCTGCTCTCGGTGGCGGAAGCGGCCAAACAGGCGGGCGCCACGCAGTTTGGCGCGGGTGTTTTGTTCCTGCAGCCTTCGGCGCAAAAGGTGTTCCTGCCCTTTCTTTCCAGGCGCTTTCCCCACCTGGTTCGCAAGTATGAGGTCAGCTACCGGGACGGCGCTTATCTAAAGGGCGGCTATCCGGACAGAATGGCCAAGCTTGTGGAAACAGTGCGCGAAAGGGTCGGCATCCAGGCCCGTGATCTGAGAATGCCGGAACAGGAACAAATGCTGCTATTCTGACCACCGTCATGCAGATCTCACTCAAAGCCAAGGCGGCGCTGGTGACAGGCGCGGGCCGCGGCATCGGCTTGGCCATTGCCCAACTGCTTTCCGAAGCCGGCGCATCGGTGCTGCTGGTGGACATAGATGAAGCGGCGCTGGCGGAGGCCGCGCTTCCTGGGCCGTTTGCCACGCTGGCCAGCGACTTGACCGCAGTCGGAGCGGCGGACGCAATCATCGCCAAGATGCTGAGCGACTTCGGCGCGGTGGATATTGTCGTGAACAACGCCGGCTACACCTGGGACAACGTGATTCAGAAAACCAGCGATGAGCAGTTTCAGTCCATGCTCGATATCCATGTCGTCGCGCCGTTCCGAATCCTGCGCGCGGCCTCTGGCTGGATTCGCGAGTCGGCCAAGAAAGAGATCGAAGCGGGCCAACGGGTGATGCGCAAGGTGGTCAACATCACGTCCATTTCCGGGCTGGACGGCAACGCGGGCCAAGCCGGTTATTCCTCCGGGAAAGCGGCCATTGTGGGATTGACCAAGACCATGGCGAAGGAATGGGGACGATACAACGTCAACGTCAACGCGGTGGGTTTCGGGCTGATCGACACGCGTCTGACCCAGCCCATGAGCCAAGCGGAAAGCAGCATCGCCATTGGGGAACGACAACTGCAGGTGGGGATGCAGGCCAGCGTGCGCGAGCAGGCCACGAAACTGATTCCGCTGGGCCGGGTGGGTACACCGCAAGACGCCGCCAACGCAGTCTTCTTTTTCTGCTCACCGCTCTCCGATTACATCACCGGCGAAACGCTAGTGTGCGGCGGAGGACTGCATTTTTAGCTATACGTCCATGTACTCGGAATGGTAATCCTTCCAAACGCCGGAGGGCGCTGAAATTCTGGGCGGTGGCGGCTCCTGCGCGTGCTTGCTGGTGCGAACCCATTGCCAGGCCTGCGCCATTTCCGATTCATGAAAGTAAAGCGTTTCCGATTGCAGCAGCGCGGCGGCCATTACAAACAGCGTGCTCACCTTTTCCCACGGATGCGCGCCGACAACGGCCATGCGCCCGATATGCTCGTTCCATTTCTGGAGGAAGCGAATCTCCTGCCAGCGCGCGGCCAAATCCATGCTGTCCATCTCGGCCAGATGCAGCACTATTCCGATGGGCCGCTTGCGGCGCGACTGGATCAGGAACTGGATCTGCTGTTCCATCTCCTCTTCTTCTTCCACGCTCACGCGCCCTTGCA
>Ga0209208_10007256_pt1 | contig 15072 bp, 8 predicted proteins | sample S1TSphfallax_3_FD_187694 | JGI IMG/M metagenome (GOLD analysis project Ga0209208, IMG submission 187694) | Host-associated microbial communities from peat moss isolated from Minnesota, USA - S1T2_Fd - Sphagnum fallax MG (SPAdes) (version 2) | ecosystem: Host-associated > Plants > Peat moss >...
TATTGTTGATATTTTTTTCTTGCTAAATCTAAATTTCAATCCTTAAACAAATTTTGAAGATGGATGTTGATTTAATATAATAATTATATACAAAGTTTAGGGGTGAAGTGCCACAACATCATGAACAAACAACAAGCCATTAAGTATGTTGAAAGTGTATATAATTCATGAAGGATAATAAAAGTTTTGTCATAAATGAAAACTACTTCCTTTAAAGTTATATAAGTATTGAACCAAATATAAAACCTTTGATTGGGTTATCAAGTTTTTGTTACATGTTTCCACCATGTCCTTTGCTCAAACCTTTATTTACATGAGGAAGATTAATGACCATGACACCTTTAAAGCAAAAATTGAAAATCTCAAAATTCATGTTCAAAAGCATGAATTTGGATATTGGGATTTGAGAACAAATTGAAAAGCTTGAGAGTCTCAAAATTCATGCTCAAAAGCATGAATTTGGATATTTGGGATTTGAAAACAAATTGAAAAGCTTAAGGTTGAAACTCATCACCATTGAAGTAAGGCATTATAAGTTATCAATTAACTACAATAAAAGGACAAAAAAATTATAAATCTTCACCAACTTTTGGAGCCAAGAAACTATTAAATCTTCCATTGATGAAGAGATTCATTTAATTGAATACTAGGTTAAACAAATCTCTAATTTGGAAATCGTTAATGATTTGTATCTCAATCAAGTATGGAGTATTCAAAACCATGATGCTTATAATGGTTGTTCATCGATTGAACAAAATATGACAATTTCTTTCTAAATTAAACATTTATTAACATTCGCACTTAGGTGTTGTAGCAAAAACCTTCAAGATGGAAGACTTGGTGAGATAAAATACAAATCATTGCATGATGCATTTCCAATGAGGCATTTGAATTCAAGAATTTTTATCATGTTTATTTGCTTTCATCTATTCGTTGTACTCCGAATCTTGTTTATGAGTCAACACAAATTCAATCATTTGATTAACAAAATCCATTTAATGAACCACATATTGTTGGTGTTAACCAACTTGTCAATCTTAAGGGAGGTGGATTTTCTATATGTTTCAATTCTAGTTGAATTTGAAGTTTTTGACTACTACACCATAGATTCAATATGTGGATGTTCAGATAGGACCAAGACCATAGTTATAATTTATTTAGATAACAACTCATAAATAAATAAAAATAAAAACTTTATTTGTTCTATTTATGGATTCTAAGGACAAAATCCATATTATAGGGTTGTACATTACTATAGGGGGGGGGTACATTATGTTACATTTTTGAATAACTTTATTAGTTATATGTTTATTGTTTAATTATTAGTCATCATTTTTTTTTATCTTTGTTCTTCTATTTATAAGTACAAATGACCACATACTTTTGTGATTATGACATTGTTGAATCAAATTTTTTTTCTTAAATTCTTTTAGTTTTTAAATTTGTTTTGTTTTGCATAGAATGAACTAATTTATATTGCAATGCATTTTTTTTTGTTTTGAAACCTTTAACAAAAGCTTTTTAAATATTGTTACCCTTCATGTTTCACAATTATCATTGTTACCTTCTACTTGTTTCACATGATGACAATGATTCCTTAACCCCGTAAAAAAATCATTTTTTTTTATTATGGATTATTTACAAAACTAACATCCATATTACAAAATAATTCTATTATATGATCGTGACCCATGACCTCGATTTTTCCAATCACTAACTTCATGAAGAATTTCCCCACAAATTAAAGAAAGACCATTATTCTTGAAAGCAAAATAATTTTAAAAAAAACCATATAAAAATAAAATCAAGCATCCAAAGAGAGATGACTATCACCTTCAAACAAAAACCAAAAAATAATAATAATAAAAATGAGACCTTGAACATGTTAAAAGCACAAAGCTTTAAGAAAGGGTTAAACTCCAAACCCTAAACAAAATCTTCCCAACTTTTTAGTGGCGAAAAAAACCCTGCTCTACCCATTTCGCCAAAAAGAAATTAAAAATTAAAAAAATTATTTAAAAAAAAACACGCTGAGTTTAGCCAAGACGATAATGGTCCAACTCTCATAAATTGCACCCGTTGGATTCGCCAATGGCGACCTGGGAATGGTGGGATATGGAAATCGGTCAAGGGCAACTCTACGGACATGACAGCTTAGGAATCGCAGCAGGCGATGCGTGGGCGGGCCCCCCCGCGCTCTTCTGCAGCCCGCGCGCTCGCGCCATGGCCGCTCCTGACGACAAAGCAAAGCGGCCATGGCGGGACCGTCGTGCGTTGCTGCGGATTTCATTTGACATCGAGATGCGCTGCTTTTATTCGATGAATCTCGGGGTGTTGTTAGTTTTCTAAAAAAAGATCAAGATATGGGCGTCGTCGTCGTCGTCGTCGTCTTCTGGTATTTTCTTCTTGACTATTGAGCCACCAGCTACCAGAAGTTTCTTTGTGGGAACTGTGCTCGGCTTCGTTTCCTTCCTCTTTTTTGATGCGAGCTGATTGCGCTTTTTTATAACTCCAATTTAGACTTTGTGTCGTGCGTGCGGGGGTTTTTTTTTTTGAAAAATAAATTGTGCCGCGCGTCTACTTCCAAAAGCAAGGATCTTATTCCTCTCATCGCTCAGTCATAGCTACTTTTGGTTGGCTTCATTCGTTGTCCGTCTTCTTGTATGCGCGGGCATGAATCTTGACCGCAAACGGCTTCAGCTCCGTGCTCGACGTGGTTTCTGGGAAGATCCATGGCTGGCTAGGCGAGCTGATTGAGTGCCTGATCAATCTAACCATATCTTGCAGTGTTCGCTTCTTTTTCGCAGCTCCATTGTGTTGTTTTTGTGTCTGTCTTCTAGATGTGACGTGCCTGTTTGTATCATCAAAGACAGTTTTGCTTGTTACTTGTCTGTTGGATGCGGCCTCTGTCTGTGCCTCGGCGCGGTATGTTTGTTTTTGTGATGAGTGTGAGGAGACTGGCGCAGTGGTTCATTCGCCTGTCTTTTGTCCGTTCTTAGCTAATGTCAACAGGTGGCTGCTTCGTTGCAGATGGCTTGCGAATGGTGGCGAGTAGCTTGCCTAAGTCTGCCGCTTGTGCAAAATGTGACCTGTTGGCTTCTGGTTCATGAGAAAGTTCTTGGACTTTTTTTTCACTGGTAAGTTCGAGAGATTTTGTGCAGGCAGCGGAACTGCCGGCTCGAGGATAGGGATCAAGAATGCGGATGAGTCTATGTGTGTCTTGACGTTCGAGGTTTTCCACGAGTCCTTTAGTACTGTACTGTACGTAGACAGTAGCAGCGGCTCTGTGAAAGCCATCTCCAGCTAAGAACGTTCGTGATATTTGTCGTTTCTCACTTCAAGCTCGCATGATATACCTTATCCTGAGTGTTGTGAATCTGTTCTAATGGATTTGTGCAAGTATGCGTAATGTGTGAGGCGCGATCCGACCGACAAAAGTATGAACCGTTGTTTTCTGAGTCTTCGTCGGCGAGCGATCTGCTGGCTGTGGAAAATCCCACAAACAAGTACTGCAACCACCATCACCAGGGCAACGTTGTCTGTGCATAACGAAGCTTGGAAAAATGTCGTTATCATATCTAGGCTGTGGAAACACCTGAAGCAACTGATGTCCGCAAGTTGATTCTTCTTGTTGTGATTTTTGTTGCCAACTGCTATAATAAAGTGAAGCAAACAGGACGCTGTGGTGATGTCAAGCACTTGAGGTGTTTCTACAGGCTACATATGAGAGATGATAATAGTGTTGCGACAAAATAATCTTCCTCTTGATCGTTCCCGAGACAAAGAAGAACGCACGAAAGTAATTATCTCAACCGTTTTCCCCGAGGTGGAGATGTCGTAATTGTCTACAGGATCTTTCACTTCTGTAAGCTTGGATTTGCTGGACACCTTGCTAATTGCGTGAAAAAAGATCTAGCTTGAAATCTATTCATTGTAATTAGAAGAGTCGTGGAGCGTGCAGAAGGAAGGAAGCTAAATGTGATCAAGTTGTTCAGAGTAAGAATTTTGCTCTATCCATAGTCAATCCTTGAGAAACAACCTGAAGACCTTCCAGCGAGAGGATCTTTTCTCCTTTCAAACAGGATGTGAATTGATAGGCAAGGTTTCCAGTTTCATAATTACGCATGGGGACAATGACTCTACTGTTGCACTGTGACGTGGTAATGTGTTACTAACAGGGCTTGATGGATCTGCTGGTGACAGTCTCGTGGGCAATGGCCAATGACTATGTAATTCTGGTCATGCCTCTGATGCTATGGCCACCACATTACCACCTCTGAGCTCGGGGCTGTCTTCACTGTTCAGTTTTTGTCCTTTTTAGTTTTGTAAGCATTTCACTATTTTTGAGATTTTGTTGACTGTCTTGGATGATGTCTTGCGAGCTGAAGCTCTGTCCTTATTTCCATTTGATGCATTGCAACTGATCATCCAACAGTCTTGTGCAGGTTATGTTGAGTTTGAGAGTGCAATTGTTCCCAAGGTTGGATATTGTTGATTGAATATTGTTGAGAGTTCAATTTATGAGAAAACTGTAAACCTTGCATTGCCATTGTGGGCACAACATCCATGATTGTTGCTCCTTCAACCAGGTGGGCTTTCCCTGGATAACTTGCATTTCATTTGCTGCATACTTTATTATGTCTTGAGGCGGTTTTGTGGTCTTGAATATGAAGCATCCTGAGGATGTGACACTGTGGCAAGATGAATATTTTCTTTTCAAAATCTTTGATGAATATGTCACTCATTAAGAAGACTGAAGAAAAATCATCACTTAGGTAGTCTGTTTTCAATAACAATTGATAATGATAGGTCTTACCATTTAGATATCTTCAGTATGTGAATGGAGTGCATTCATTTGCTGCAACTTGGATCAGATTTTAGTCTAGAAATCCTCTACTCACTGTGGTGATATGATGCAAAAAGAATGAATTTATCTATAACAAAAGCTTCATGCTATTTGGAATTGGCATCATTGAGAACATCTTTTGATACCCTACCACCACCAGATCGAGGTAGCTACTGCATTTGGTTCTCAAAGTGAGGCTATATGTGAATGTACTCACCCATCCAAGTGGAATATTCTTGCAGCCCAAGATGTCTGGAATCCAGCGTTACAAGTAAAAATCTACATCTCACACAAGCTCCTGCTATATGTATGAACATGTCTATTTCATTTCTTGATTAGGGCATGAAATGGTGCAGACTTTTTTATGGGTGAAATTTGTGAACTGTTCAGCAAAATGTTGCCATGTAGACTTACATGTAATTCAAGTGAGGGGAAAGTTATATTAAAACACAAATTTTATTTTAGGCCCAAATTTAAAGGTGAAGATGAGGATGGGACATGCACTATGATTTAATTTGTTGAAAAGTCTGTTTGTGTAGTTTTCAACTGTGTATGTTTGATCCTCTGTTGGATAGCTGGTGTTTTGCTCATGTTTTGACTTTATCAAGCAAATTGTAATATTGTGAATAAATAGTGGAGATATTTTTAGGGCTTGGATGTATACCTGTTGTCACCTTATGGAATGTTATTGGCCCTAGGTGACTTGTCATGTTCCTACATGGATTTGGGCCCTTCTGTATTACAATACATAACCATCTTTTAAGTTTTCCATCAATAAGAGGTGTTTTCATATTGCCTTGCTTTGAAAACCTTATCCATATTTCGTGGAATGTGAATTTTTAATTATTCCAAATCCTGGCATATTGCTACAATATTTCCTTCATGCTCTGCTGTGATTGCCTTTTCTATTCTTCTCTCTTAATTTTGCTTCCAGAGGATGGATTAATCGCTCAACTTTCACTAGTTGATAGGTGGCTGATGCACCCTCCAGCTTGGGGTAGGACATAAGCATCTTTCGAGTTTAGGTTTTGTACTATTGACTACCATATTGAACTGGATTTATCTGTCATAACTCCTAACTCGTCGCTTCTCTGCAGAAGAGTACTTTTACATATTACATAATGGAATTAGGAGGACCTGGCTAAGCAATGGGTGGCGGCAAGCCAGGTCTGAACAATTGCCATTATGTGATGTGATTGTCGCTTGGGAGAGATTTGGTCACATTATTTGGAACTCTGTAAACTATTTGCTAAACTTCACAATGTGCTTGTTGCAGACACTTGAAAGAGCAATTGACCCCAAGAGGCTTAGGGTAAAGGCAGAATCTCTCATGAGTGGCAATTCCGGTGGAAGGAGAGCGTCAAAATTGTTCAATTTCCAAGCTGCCTTAGTTACAGGCTTATGTGTAACCTCCTACATCAGTGGGAATTTGGTGTTCCATGTTTTTTTCTTAATTTTTTTAATATCAATCGTTTTCCCTTCTAAACCTGAATTTTAGAAGAAACTGCCAGGGAGTCCTAACTACTTTACATAGTGGGAGGCATGTTTGTTTGGAGTCTCTATGTTGTTCCATTTGTATATAGGATAAAGAAATTTTAGTTGACCACCTACTTATTGTGAAGCTGTTCTGTTTCCAAAAAAAAATTCTGAGTGGGTGCTCTTCAATGACATCCTAACCTCAGACAATTGGGCAGGGTGGTAGTCGCAGGGTGGTAGTCATCATGATACTCTGCCAGACACTTTGTGGGGGTGGTAGCCGGCACAACAATCTGTTGCTTCATGCATGAATTTGATAGCAAGTTCACATGTAAAATCTCTGAGACTCCCAGTTCAACATTTTAGTTGTTCTACAATATTATAGGTGTTCAATGTCCTCTTCATTGTTAAGAAATGTTATTTTCAATAAAATGTGTATCATAATTTGGTGATTTTCAAATCTGTAGAAGCTTTTGTCCATTCACTTATTATGTAGTTCAATGTTTCTGTAGATTAGGATGGGGTCTAGCACTGATGAAAAGTATTTTTAAAGTAGTACCTTTCTAGCACAAAGATTGATTAAATAACTTAAAGTTTCACACTCACACATATTGTGCCTTCTGTTTCTTTGGTTAAGATAATCAACTTATCTAAAGTTTGATTTTCATGCAGGTGCAAAAGGGTGACTCATCACCTGCTTCTAAAGACCTCGACTTGTGGCAATCATGCAACAAATTGGTATATCTCTCCCTCTTGAACAATAACTTGAATTTGTTGCATCACAAGTTTCATGACATAAGTCTTATTGAAAGAGCAAGTACTGTATATCTTCTCACAATACCTTTACCTACATAGTGGATGGTTGATCCCTCCAATAATTTGGGTTTGTGGCAATTGTTTGTTAATAAAAGGGAGGTTAAAGAAAATCATCCGAACAGTTTAAGTTGGAATTTCTATTATTTTCTTAACATTAAATTTCTTTTCTATTTGCTCTAGGTTTGGTGGTTTCAAATAAAGACAGATTTAACCAAATGTTTCTTTTGAAGGTTTTGAAAGGATGGACACATGGCAACATTCCATGTTTTTTTATTTTAGAATTAAAAAATTAGTAGTAATACATATCTTTTGAGTTCTCAAAGAACATCAAATTTCTGGCTTCCAATGGCTTGTGTAAATGCTAGATCACTCCACTAGAGATATAGTGAGCAGACTTACCCATTGTCTCTTTTTGTTATGAACCCTTAGCAAGAAGCACACAGTGTGGTTGGGAGTCCTTTGCCAAAGTTTGGTCCTAATCTAACAAGCAGTTTAGTCCCATGATTTTTCTGTGTATTTTTCTCATCCTCACTTTTGAGTTGGCCCCCAATTTCAGGGAAACCACCCAGCTTCAAGTTTCAGGTACTTAACCCATAACTTCAATGGATGAGCAAAAAATTCAACGATCTTTGTTTTGTATGTCATTACATATATAAGACAAACCCTTCAATAAGTGAAAGCATTTATTGAAGTAAACTGTAGGACTCTTTTTATGTTTTGATACAGTTGGAGTAGTAGTGGTATACTCCTTGGGGACTAGCAGTCTAGCACAGTTTCCATTGAAGGATGGTAGCCTAGTGCTATTCTTTAAGACCGCAACAATTTTTGCTTGTCCACTTACTACTCCATGAAGGATTCTTTTCCAGTATCTGTATCCTTGGAACCACCCTTGGTAAAAATAGAACAGTGAACTCCCCAGATAGTACTATTCTTGCATTTGGGTGTTCAAGAAACCCTAATTTCAGGGATTGTACTGTTTGAATGGACAGAGATCATAGAGACTTTAGGTGGACCTGTTGGACTTATGGGAGTTCTGACAGTGAATTTCGTCTGCCCATTCTTCTTCTCGACTGGGGTTCCTTTCTCAAGCTAAACCCTAAAAAGTTAGACCACCATGGATGAGCATAGACACAAGATTCTAGTAACTCTTGTGTTTTTCATGGTCATATTAAGAAAAAATTTAAATAGAAACCCCTCTATCACTCATGAACAAGCACAGAATCTCAACAAGAAGGGAGGAACAATGGAGAGAAATGAAATGAAAAAAAATACATATAGTGTTTGGTTTGAGATTTACTTTGATCTTACAATCTGGACTTCATCAAAACAACAATGTTTTCTTGTTGCAACATTGATCCCAAGAGTTGCAAATTGACCTCCCAAGTTCATGGATACAGAATACCAAAAGGGCCATATTGGAAGCAATTTCAGTTTGGACCTTAGAATAGTTTTGCTTGGTTGAAGTTTCAACCTGAGGGTGTATTTTAAGATGTATTCAATTCATTGTATGCAAATAATGGAAAAGCACCTCCAAGATCAAGTATTGTACACCCTGATGAGAGTGGTTTTTAAGGTTAGAATTTTTTTTGCCATTTGGTTTGGGCTCAAAATTCTTTTTTAGGACTTTGGCTTATAATTAGAATATTTTTAAAACTTTGGTCTTTGGTTAAAATTAGAGTAAACATTAAATTTTTAGAATATAATTTAACCTATGGTTATAATCTTTATTAATAGTTTGGTTGAGGATTAAAAGACAAAGGTGTTCAAAACCTTAAGCCAAATGTTTATGCCTCTAAAACAAATGTTTTGAACATTAAGCCAAATGTTTCACACAACCCAAAGACAAAATGTCTTGCACCTCAAGGACAAATATCCTAATTCCTTAAGGCCAAATGTCATGCACTCCCAAAACAAATGTCCCACACCTTTTAAGACAAATATCCTACACTTTGAAGACAATGACCTCAAGTCAAATTGTAATAGCCCCAAGCTATTGAACCAAGAATTTATGTGTATTTGATGCAAAAATAGAAATTAAAAAAATATATTAATATATTTATATTGGCGTAATGTTAGACCTCAAGCCAAGAGGGTTTATCCCAAGGCAAAACTAATTTTGCATATACATATTGACTTAGGATTGGAATGTTTTTGAACATATTGATTTAAGGTTGGAATAGTTGATCCAATTTGTCATTAACTATTTCTCTTTGAGGAGATTATGATTAGACAAACTTTAGAATCACTAATTAGCAAATCAATATTAATATAGGATGCGCTTTTTTAAATGGTGTCATACATAAATATAGGGAAAAAAAATAAAAACTTGACAATAGGATTCAAAGCACGTACTATGTAAGATAAATAAATGAAAATGTTATCTTAAAAATAAGCTTAAGTGATTGATTTTTTAATCCAAGCTTATCTTTTGGTTTAGGGCCTTCAAATTGAGATCTCATTTGTGATCAATTCATGTCTGTTATTGTTGAATTTCATCTTATATTTGTTGACTCTTAACATGACAAGAGGAAAGAGAAATTTTTTTTCTAAAATGTTGGTATGTTTAAAGCTCAAATGAGTTTTTCATATTTTTCTTATATTTTCTTGTCAGTTAGTAGCAGAATATACATTAGGGTTTGAGGTATAGGAGAAGAGTCTATCTGCAAAACCTTCCGAATTTGAGATCCCTCTGATCACTGCTTGTTTATGAGAGGTTTGTGTTTCTTTTTAGGAAAAGAGAACACCAAAGTATTCTTCGTATGTCCTCCATTTCCTGGCTCAGTGATGAGGTTGGTTTCAGGAACTAGATGTACATGGAGATTGATCTGACCTGCTGAAAGGCAGGAGGGTTGTCTTGGGTGGGAGTTGGCAATCCCAGGAGGGTGAGGGTTGGAGTCCAGCTGATCCCTCTCTTCAGCTGCTGAGCTTTTAAGACAGTTTTGTTCTGGGTAGTCAGCTGGCTGTGGGTAGTCTCTCATGTACTGATTCTGAAACTTGATTTGCACAAAGGTTCCATACCTACTTAAGAGTTGCAAGTGTTAACCATGTAGTGAGATCTAATGCAAAGTGGATTGCCCAAATTAAGGTTCTATAATGAACTCAAAGGAATTCATGCAGTCATCAACACTCTGACAAAACTCAGTGACAACATTGTTGCGCCTCTGAGAGAACTTGTCAAGCACCTCAGCATGTCCAGCATTCTGTGCTCTCCTACCCCACAAAGGCAAATACTCTTCATCCCCATTAGACCATAGGTCATTGGATATGGATTCAGAGTTGTAGAAACTTTCAGACCTCTGGGAAACAAGAACCCTTTTGAGAGGTCCTGCACATGTTGCATGACATCTGGAAACTATGTCTGTGAAGAGGAAATTCTCAACTGCTTCATAGTTAGGGTTTAGGGTTTATTGCCTACAACAGCAGAAAGTGAAATGAAATACTTCATTTCTAACAAGCAGTTCTTGCTCAATTTTTGCATTTCGAAATAAGAAATTCAGCTTCCAAAAAACACACAAACAAACTTCAACTCTCTTTTTTAGAAGCCAAACATCTGAAATTTCTTCTCCACAGACAGGGATTATGTACATTGTGCAGAGATTGTTGCTCCTGAAAACTATTGAGAGGTCATTGGCAAACAGATTGTGCAGAAAGCTCAAGAAAGCTGGTTTTCAACTTCTATCTTTCAAGGTGACTTACTCATGACTCATGGATACAAGAAAAAAATTTGCCCAGAGAAATCATGGTTATATGGGCATCCCAATGACCTTAAACCAAACCTTAACATTATACACAGGAAATTGCAGCTCAATACACTGCATTCAATGCACATTGAACTTAAGCACTTGAGAAGCAAAAAAACTAACTAAAGGAAAATCATGCCTTCGTATCCTTCTGTATGTAATCAGCAAGGATCTCCAAAACCCTAATTTGTGTCAATCACAGATGGGACATCTCATCAAGCCATTCTCGTTGCACTCAGGGCAGCGAATGACCTCATTCATGTCAGTAATCAACTTGCTTCAATGCACATTGAACTTAAGCACTTGAGAAGCAAAAAAACTAACTAAAGGAAAATCATGCCTTCGTATCCTTCTGTATGTAATCAGCAAGGATCTCCAAAACCCTAATTTGTGTCAATCACAGATGGGACATCTCATCAAGCCATTCTCGTTGCACTCAGGGCAGCGAATGACCTCATTCATGTCAGTAATCAACTTGCAGCTGCCATTGCAATCTGAGCACGGCACAAACCGAACCCCGCCACAGCCATCACAACCTTCTCGTGAAGTCTGGGAGGGAAGACCTTCCACCAAAACAGCAAGTGTTCCATCATCATGTAACTGAGAAACTTCTTCAGCTCCTCCGATGTACCTACCCATTATAAACACCCTTGGAACTGCAAGCGGCTTATCAGCAAGCTCCTTCAGTTCTTGCCGGAATTCAGCATGCAATGATACATCTCGCTCATCGATCGAGACACCCAAGCTTTGTAAAATGAATCTCACATGGTTGCAGTCTTCAAATGTTTTCCTGATTCCCCGCAAGGTGGTTGTGTAGAGAACCACTCTCTCTTCACCACCTGGCGGGCAATTTGCCTCAAAGCTCTCTAACGGATCTGGTTTCTTCACTCTCTTCACTTCCTTAACTTGCAGTGATGCTTTAGTAGAGGAAGAGGAGGAGGAGGAGGAGGAGGACTCAAGCTTGATTGTTTTAGAGCTTCCCTCAGTACCCACCAATTCCACAATTTTGTTCCCTTTTGTAGTAGTAGTAGTGTCATCAATAGGCAAGGTTGAAGAATCATCTTCTGCAGAGTTCTCATCTTCTTCTTGTGTTCCTGAAATTGACAGAGTTTCCCCATCACTCCTCTCAATGCTGGACCACTTGCTGTTTGTGAAACGTTCCACTTCCAGTTCAAAGGATGCCAAGAGGTCAGGATCAATTGTCACCTCTAGCTCCTCTGCCCCCAGACCACCGAGAATAGACTTCTGCTTTGATGTGTGGCTGGGAGGAGCTTGTGCAGGAACAGCTGTAGTACGCTTCCTCTTCTCTTCAGATCGAGAATTCTCATCAGATTTATGGTGTACATAGCTGGTACTCATTTGCGAACTTGCTGGTGTACCATTCTGCACACTTGAGCTTGGATGCAGAGGAGAATTCATCGAGTTAGAGCGACCACGGATCCCTGAAGCAATGACTGGAGTTGATCTGTTGTATTCCGACTCCAGAGGAGCTCTGTCAGAGACACTGCCATTCTCACTTTGACCTCTTTTGACAAAGCTCTCATGGATGCTCATGACAGCATTGCCCGATGCAACCTTTGGTGAGGAGAAATTCAGCTTTGGTATATGTTGAGGGGGTTTGTTTCCCACCTGAACATTTGCAGCTGCCCAGGATGCTTGCCGAGGCCCTGGTGACATTGGCGGTGGCCTGACATGAGCAGGCGAGAGTTTTCTGACTTCTTCATCAAATGCTGCAGCCAAGGCCAACACATTCCCTGATGAAGGGAATGGAGAAACATCCCCACTACTGGCCACAGAAGACACTTCAGACATCGTCCGCCTTGGAGATGGATGTGCCATGAAGGGCTTGCCACTGCTGCCATCCTGACTAGTCAATCCATGCCTTGGTAATGACAGGGAGTTTGGGATCAGCGGTGCCTTGGCATTCTCCTGTCTCTGAGCAGGCATCTTCGGAGAATAAGAAACTTGAGCCATAAAAGGGATGCTGCCAGGGCCACCACCCTGTGTACCAGGAGTTTTGGCTGTTGCAGCCTTAGGAGACATTGGATATGGAAAGACCTTGCCTCTTTCCTGGCTCAACACTGCAGCTTCTGATGTGGCTCGCCTTGGTGGTGGTGAATGAAACTGACCATACGCTCGGTCATGTTCTCGTTCTGTTGAGGGAGATTTCAAGCTCTGTACTCTTGGGGAAGGAGACTGAGTTGCTGCTGATTGGGGTAGTAGCAGGAGTTTGCTCCCTTCTTCTTGCATAGTTGCTGCAAACTCCTGTGTCTGCACTCTTGGAGAAAGAGAGTGCTGTGACAACTTTACAGCCTTGTTGTCTTCCTGCCTTATGCTTGCAGTTGCAATCCGTGGTGAGGAGAAACCAACAGGAGATGGCTTGAGCTTGGTAGAGCCTTCCGCCAATGGTTTCATCCCCTGGTCTGGTCGTTGCACTACAGACTTCAAGCCCATTGTTTGCTGAACAGGGGAAGATTCAACAGTGTGCTTCAACCTCTCTTTATCAAAACCTGGACGAACAGCACCAGTTGAGACACCTGGGAATCGACCTCCCACATCCTCTCGATCCACAGATTGAGCAGTTTCTACAGAATCTAAGTCATCCACAGTGCGGATCAGCGGCAAAGTACGTGATTTCTCAAAAGGTTTCACCTTGGACAATCCTGTTGTATTCCTTGAGCTCTTGCGCTGTTCAAAACTGGCAGATCCTGGAGAATCTTCCTCAAGCCCATCCATAAGCTCCCATGTATTGATCATTTCTGGCTCCCCTCTGCCCAACACTCTCCAGCTAGGGCTAACAGCAGCAGCAGCAGCAACAGGTGGCAACTTAGGCAGGCTCAGACTCACCTCTGACCAAGGCTTCATCACCATATCATCTGCCACATCATAGTTCTTCAGCTTCTCATAGATTTCCGCAGCAGTGCTTGATTGAGATCTCCGACCATGCCCCTTCTTCTCCACTTGCTTTTGCTGGGGCAGTGGTGGTGGATCTGTTTTGAGTATACCATATGTGCTTGATTTGATAGCCACCATATGATCACTATCATTCTTGCTCTGGTAATGATGCTCCTCTGCTGCCGGCACAGACACACTATGACCATATTGCACATGCCCTGGCTCATCCTTACTTGCAACCATTGTTTCAAGAGTCTTTGATGCTGTACACCCCATCAATACAAAACCCCAATACACACAGACAGACAGACTTCCCAGAACTGCTGCTGCTGCTCTTCTGAAGTTCACTCCTGCAATCAATCCACAAACCAGAAAAAAACACTCAAGACAACAAGGTGGAAGCAAAAACGGAATGGATGCATGCAGCAGCATAAATCCAAAGCACAATTCTCTGCAGAAGAGTAAAACAAAGCAGTAGGGATTCATTCATACACAAAACCTCACCTGCCCCCCTGTTAGGGTTTCAAACAAAAAGAAGCAGTCAGTGCTTACAAATCTCCTAAGATCTTGCTACAATTGCAAAAGGAAAACTGCAAAATTGGTACATCGGAACAAGGACCAAGTGATAGATGGATTCAAGAGATCCATGCAATTCACAAATTGCACTGAAAAAAGAAAAACAGATCCAACAGAGCATTAGATGCACCTCTATCATTCATTCACTCATGGCCAAAGAAAGAATGAAGTACCTTCTTCTTCACTTGGCAGCTCCTTGCTTGACTGAACTCCTCCTCCCTTTCCTCCTCCTCCTCCTCTTCCTTTGTGAAGAACTCTCCTCCTTTAGTTATCATAGAAGAATCTGGGATCTCCACAATTTCCCAACACCATGCAATCTCACACAACTCCAACAAGCAAGCAATCTCACACGAAGCTCTCTTCTTCGTCCGGAATAATTTTCACAGGAATCTCAAAATAAAAAATCTCGATAAATCTCATTAAAAAAAATTCTCGGACAAATCTCAAAACCTTGAATCAAAATCATCAAACCTCCAAAAGAAGAAGTTTTGATTGAAAACATAAAATCCCATTTCCCTCTTTCCCTTCTTATTCTGTGCAACAACAACAAAATTGCAAAAGCAAGAGAGATCACCCAAAACAAAACAAACAACCCAACAAAACCAAGCCCAGGGCAAAACACAGACAGAGAGAAGTACTACTACTCAAGAAAAAGTTTGTGAAGATTTTGTGAGGAATGTAAAATCACAAGATGCTGATAATGTTGGATGTGGAATTGGGTAC
>Ga0209208_10007258_pt1 | contig 15071 bp, 7 predicted proteins | sample S1TSphfallax_3_FD_187694 | JGI IMG/M metagenome (GOLD analysis project Ga0209208, IMG submission 187694) | Host-associated microbial communities from peat moss isolated from Minnesota, USA - S1T2_Fd - Sphagnum fallax MG (SPAdes) (version 2) | ecosystem: Host-associated > Plants > Peat moss >...
TGTGTGGGGATGGAGTTGCTGTTTTTGTGCTAGTTTTATGGCATGCTTCCTTGAATTCTTTTGCAGGATCACATGATTTTATTCCAATAGACCTCTCAGTCTTTGATGTGATGAGGTCAGCGTTTTCTATTTTGGCAGATTTACACCACTTGGTGACAATTTTAAAAATCCAGTGCAACGCATACAAAGGATTTGTGAAAAACAAAGTTGCCAAATTTCAGGAATTTTTATTGAAATTGCCACATTTAAACTACAGGTTCCAGCAGGTCACCAAAATATAGCAGGATTCTTAAAATTTTCTGCTTTCCTCTCTAACCTGTAACCATTTTTTAATAATGCCTCCTGTGGATGATTGCCAATATGGGTACATCACAAATTTGAAAAAACAAACCTAGATGAGGTTATTCTGATGGTATTTTAGGTGATTTCTACCTGCGTCAATCATAAAAACTGAAATTCTAAGGGGGAAAAAAGCCACTAAATTTGGAGCCATTGCAGTTGGCCCAACCAAAACTTTTGCCCCCAAAGTCCTTGCTTTTTATCTTAATAAAATTTATCAAGTTTTTTGTGAAAAAGTTTCAACTTATGACATTTTAATAGTACATGTCCGCATATTATGTCAGAAAGCACCAGTGTTGGTGATTATCCGTTTTCATTCATAATCTCTCGTTCCTGTTTTTTTTTTTTTTAAAGTCAAAATCAAAAGAACCTCTGGTTTTGATTTCTTGAAATGTTTCAGAATCAAGCTTCCAAAATTTTCAGAGTTGAAGATCCTATTGTTTCGGCCTTCTCAAAAAAGTCTCATAGAACAAATGGGTTTTCAGAAATTAATGGGCAAAGAAGCGACAGTCTTATAAAAGGTTATTTGAGTGGTTCTTAGATTATTGAGAGCTGTGATTATATACCAGAATCTATTCTTGAATTTTTTAGAATCATGGTTATATATCAAAACCATTATTATATTATACTATCAAAATACTTTTTAGAATCACAATTACACATCTTTTCAAGAACCTCCCTGAGAACCGCCTGTTATCAGTTTCCATTTTCGATAATCGCCCAACACTGGATGAGAAAGGTGAGAGAACCCATTGGGTTCAAATCAGGTACTCCCTTAATATTTCTCTTTTAAAGGTACCACTTGTGGGACTCTTGGCCCAAAACACATTGGTAGGTATGTGAATCTTCACACTCTTCACTAATCTTAAATTCTGTGTATAATAAAAACATCGGTGGCCAAACAAGTCCAATTGTACCAAGAAAACGTCTTAATATAAGCAAGGCCAGAGATTGCAAGGATTTGCCTCACTTTACCATATTATGTTAGGCTCTTGTATTAAACTTGACTTGGGTTTGCAAACGGTACCAAAGGTTCTTTTCTACTGGTTCATACATACGTAACCACTGTGGTTAGCTATGGGACAGGGATACAATGAAATGTGTTTCCTGTCCACACACACCCTCCATCCATCGGGCATGGTGTGCTGCTAGGTGCTGGTTCACTCTGGCCATTTAGTCTGGCCTTGTTAGAGTAGCTACACACAATGTCCTGGCCCCCACTGCTTGTTCCCCTTAGCAGTGTTGCTTTTGTTGGGGCCTTCCACATGCAGAACTACATTTTTGAGTTCAAATGGTCGGCTTCATATAGAATTGACAACTTGGGTGCCCTAAGAGCTAGTTTTGCTACATCTTATATATATATGTTCCTTTGTAACCATGGAAAGTCATTATTATATTCAATGTCCCTAGTTCATTAGAGAAGTTTTCAGGTACTATAGTACCTTGGCAGCTTCAACACTAATGATATTATTTTGAGAACTTTTGAAAAAAAAGAAACAATTTTGATTTTTTTCCTATGAAATTTGTTTTGAAGGAAAGTATTGAATCTTTAGGAATACTTTATGTGTCAAACTGAAAATTTCAAAATTAACTTTGGCTCCGTACTATTGCACACTACATATTGAACAATTAATATCTACATCTTTATGTTAAAAATTCATCACTCTTAGGAAAATAACAAAAGAAGAAGCTAGGTCATAATGGTGTGTGGATACACCATCTTTTATGTACCTTATGGTCCAATCAATAATAAATTAAATCAATGTGTTTTTAGTTTATGTGTCACAATAAATAAAAAATCAATATTTTCTTCCAACTAGGTCCAAATATTAAAAAATTGCAAATTCATTTCTATAAATTGCAACTTAAGTAATATATATTACCATGTAATAACCGGTTATTTATTTATACTTGATTTGGGTTATTTGAAAAATCAAATATTCGATTTTTTGAAACCAACACACTCAAAAGTATTATGATAGATCCTTGAATAGTTATGGAAAAAGTTCATAACCATGCAGGACTTCACATGTACCATCAAACAAAATTCAAAAACACAACCTTCATTTTCATTAGAATAGCTCACAAAGCATATGTTGCATCCATTGCAACTTATGTGATGACCTCACTAATCTATCATCTCAAATGACAACTCACAAAAATCAAACATCATTCTTCAAAGTTAAGGGTAATCCAAGAAAGCACATTCATTTAAATGAACATACAACCAACAAACATAGCCGCACAAGTAATTGTAAATATTAAGAAAAATAATATCCACACAGTTGCCAACAATTATGCAACAAACAATGTTCATTTTGTTTGTGAAAAAATTCATTCATTCATCTTGCCAAATTCTTTTAATTGAAAGAATCTCATTAAAAAAAAAATGTTGGCCACAAAATAATTGTTTATCCATGGATTCAAAACAAGGTTTGTTGGTGGATGAGATGCTTGAAGTTAGGAGTGAATTTCTCATAATGGTTGCATAAGTTGATGTATGACTTGCACTCCTTAATAATATTTTGCTTAGGTTTCACTTCTATGATTAGAGACCAAGGCTTTAATGATTTGACCACCACTTCACATGATGTCATTGGGAAAAAATACAAACACATATTTTAAATTTCACATGTTATAACATTATTGTCCAACCCATTACAACTTGAAGTGACATATTATCTTAACACATAGTTATAAACACTAGTCCATTTCAAATCATTTTGTGTATGTCCTACACCTACATGAATAAAAAAAGCTTACACACTTACATGCCTAAAGGAAGCTTACACACCTACATCCATAGGGGCCTACATACCTACTATGTCCATTCTTAACTAGGTATCATAGTACTTGGACAACTTCCACACACAAGCTGCAAATTATTTATTTATTTAAAATTTGAACTTCAAAATATGAGTTTTTTATTTTGGAATTTCTTGTAGGTTCCTTATATTTATTAAACCTACAAAATTTAGTGCAAGTTTCTTGTTGTCCTTATTGTCAGTTGCCTAATAGTTAATATCTTGCTTGGAGTTTGAACCTAGGCCAACATTCAAATTTGCCTGCCTTCAAATTTGGGTTGCACTATTTACACTTCCAGAATTTTTGACATGAAAGATTGATCATTTTTCAAAACTTTGAGAAAAATGAAATAAAAATTAATTAATGTAAAAGTTGCCTACATGTACTATATGGTATGTCCATTATGATAATAAAAAAATTGTCTATCTAATAAAACCAAACATAATGTTATACACATGGTGCATGTGACACCTAAACATGGATTTATAAAATCTGATCAATGTGATTAATGTAAGAGAAATCAATCATTCTTGAATTATGGCATGTGTCTATAATGTTACTTTTGATGCTACTTTTTAATGTGCAAAATAAAAGTTGAAATTTCATTATGTAATTTTTTATTTAGTTACTAAAATAAATGTAATCTTGTAATTTACATAATATGGATCTCATATTCCTATATGCTTAAATAGATATAGAAATGTAATTTCAAAAACCCATGAAATAGTAAATTCCATTTCTAATTACATACTTGTACAATATTGAATTAACCACATTAATTAATTTTATTGTTAGTGTAATGCCCTTGTCCAAGTGGCAAGGTTCCAAATTGAGCAAAAGCCCCCTCTCCTTTCTTTCCTTGCATGTTCCCATATGGTTCCAAACAATTCATCATTATTTAAGTGAAATCTTTCAGGTACATGTAGTTGCACAAGGGAAAGGGATTAAGAAGCTAGGCTTGAAAAAGGTAGGTTATTAAATAATTTTAATATACATAACATTGACATGAAAAGGTACATTTAATTACCTTTTCATATTTGTGTAGGTGGGATAAAAGAATGAACTAGTTAGGCTTGGAAGAGGTAGGAATGAACAACACAAACATATATACATATAAATGGCAATATTTTTATTATCTAGATTACATAATTACATAATTATCTTATTATTATGAAAGACATTACATTAAGAATTTTGGAATTCAAACAAAAACTAATGTAATGTCTTTGTTGGGGGTGGGGGGATGTTCTTTTTTGAGTTTAAAAACTATGTGAGAAAAAATGTACCATATATCGGTTGCTAGCTAAAAATTATAATTTATTTATAATAAGTTTATGTTTATTCTAAAACCAATTCATAATTAATATGCATTAATACTAGATACAAGAAAATATATAATATACATATATTAAAATTTTAGGGTATTAGTTGTTAATAGGTTCAATTAATATAGTAAATGAACTAATTCCATTTATGCATAAATTTTGATTGCAAAAAGTGTAAAACTATAGTTACATGAAAGGGTTTAGGAAAAACTTTCATGTAACTATAGTTTTATGGTGGTTTAGATATGTGCATATTAAAAAATTAGGTAATAATAAGGTGGGAAAAATGTAAGTACAATGATGAAATTAAAGACATGTCAATTTTAATGATATAATTTCAAAAAAGAAATTCAACTCGTTGTGAGATTTGTAAAAATAAATAAATAAATAATAATAATACTACACTTTATGGTCCAAGTACTTTTATATTTTATATTTTTTGACATTTGGAATTAAAGATTAAATCAAATGTAAGGTTGAAAGTAATTGGATGTAAGTAGTAATTTTTCTTTCAATTTATAACCCATTTAATTTATTTTTTAATTAAATATTTTAAGTTATTGGAATACCCTTTTTACATTTTGAAATTAAAAGACATTACAAATTTCAATGTAATTATGAAGCTAAATAATGAATTGAAATAAATTAAAAAAATTAAAAACACATGTAATCAATTTCATTATGAAAAAGAAAAACATAATAAGAGTATAGAATGCATGAAATTAAAATATGTGTGTGCTTATATTTTTTGATAACATTTATTGTTGTCACAATGGGAAGTGATGGTTGAATGATAATGGCCTTGGATTGTGGCTGAGGAGGTGAGGGTTCAAAAATCAATTTGAACTATTATGATAATGATTAACATGACTGAAAAAAGTTGTGACAATGTGGCAAAAGTTAATAATGTTGATAATTACTTATATAAATGTCAAAAGTTTCAAAAATATGTCAATAGTCAGCCCAAAAGAAAAACATTTTTTGGGATGTTGGAATTATGAGTCCAAGGTGATGATTTGGACCCGTTCATAATTTAATTATTATCATGAAACTAAACCTACAATAATATATATTTTTAATTTTTTTTAAAAAAAACTCTTGCTAGGTCAATTAGCAGTATAGTCATTTCAGTCATTTTAATGAAGATGGATTCAATTAAGACTGTGTCAAAAATAATCAATCTACTATCACTATAACCATTTTGGTCCAATATCCATTGTAATTGAAAATAGGATTAAAGTTAACAAAATAAACCAACATACAAACCAATGTTGAGTGATTCTCACTTTTTTTTTATAAAACCACTAGTTCCAATTCTTAGAATGAATTTAAAGAATCACCTTAGTTCTCTTTTTAAATAATTTCTTTAGTTTGTAAAGACTTGACTAATTTTCAAAAATATAATTAAAGGTAACCAAAACCAGTTTTCACGTGGGTTTAACTCCATGGCCTTTTAAGGAGGATCAGTATTTTTAACATTAGGTTACATTCCTATGTTTGTGAAGGAAGATATAATTTTTTAATTTAAAAAAGTACATGTGTGCCAATGCCTTGGCACGTTCAAATTTTAAATAAACTATCACATGGTACTTTTCCCAAGGAAATGCGCAGTGTAGTGGTAAATGAACACTTTGACCCCAAGGAGGTCTTGGGTTGAATTTTCGATTTTGCTTGTTAGTAATTTTTTAACCTACAAGAATTTTTACCCCTAATAGGGTGAGAACTCATTCTTTGAGAATCAAACTTGATGGTCCATCCCATAATTGTCTCGATATTAGAAGTGGGGCTAGATGATACCTTGAGCAATTCTAAAGGAGCTAGTATTCATATTGTTCATTCTTGTTATGAGAATTGGCTTGAAAACTAGCCTAAAAACTAGCCTTGTTAACTGCCCAACATTGATACAAACCTTGATTTGTAATAATGATGAAATGAACCAAACCCACTTTTGGTTGCACACATGTGTCACAAGTGAATCGCAAAAACAATTCCAAGATCAAACAAAATAATTCACACCTGCATGTTTGATAGTTATCTTGCACAAATTCAATCGTGCATATCATTCAACTTCTATGGCATTCCTTTGTCATATTAAGTTGTAGTTTCTTGATCCACCACCCCACATCTTCTCATGATTTGAGAATAAACAAGTTTTGGTGCATTGATAAGGGCTATTAACACCTTGAGAATTATCCTTTGCATTCCTAAGAACATAAAATTCAGATCTTGATTATAGAATCACAAATATGTAAACCAAAACTGCTTTTGTGGACCCATTTTATGTAATTTCTTACATAATCATGAAGTTTTAAGTTCATATGCAACAAACTAATGATGCATTCTCATACCAATCAAAATGACATGTTAATGAACAACCATCAAGTTTGTACATCATCCCATGAAGTCATCAAACTCCCAACATCATGAATGATTCATCAAATATCTTGGGTGATGTGATTCATCAAGTTTCATTATGTTTTTCCTTATCTTAGGATTTGTTGAGGATGACTCACCAACTATCATGAGTCATTGAGTCTCATGACAAATTAAATATGTCCCACTTCTAGAGTCAACCAAAGTAAATATGCAATTTAGATGTTCAAGTTACAATCCCAAGTCCATCTAAATTTACACATGCAAGTTATAGACATGGGTAAGCTGGAATCATCTCAAAAGAGCTATCATCCAAATGTTTAATCCTAGTTACCATCCAAATAGGCTCCAGATAGGAGTGGAACAAGTTGTACACTAGAGACAATTCCATTTATAACTTAATAGGTAGAGACAAATTTAGATGACAAATTCTCATGCCCAAAAAATATTCTCTCCCTTGATTCAGGGTTCACACAATTCACACTCAATCTAGCTGTGGGTCTGGTCAAACAATCTATGCAATGAAGTTCCCAAGCATAAAATAATCGCCAGGTTTTGATGGTAGGTGCTTATGACAGGGCTCTGCCCAGCACAAATTACCCAAAAAAAGGGTTCGGAAGAGGTGAATATTTTTTTACTTTGATGGTTCAAGGGGTAACTTTTAAAGGTGAGGACTATATGTGTTATGGATTACATTGATATATGATGGCATGACATTGGCATTATATCTTGCAACATATACTAATGCCTCATATGGTATAGGGTGATGGTGTTGATGTGATCATGATCATGTTGATGTTTTATTTTGTAAAATTTGTGTTGGGATCAAAGTGACATTGATACATAATGATACATAGAAAAATTAGCCAAATTTGACTACAAGCTAAATATAAAAGTAGATTTACAAATTAAAAATAAAAAATTTAAACTAAATGCTTGAACCATGTATAGAAACTTTGGAAATGGTTTTAAATTTTGATTGAATTATGGCTATGAAAACAATAAAAACACACTTTTGATTTTAATGTAATCATTTGGTTATATTTAATATTTAAAAATTGGCATCAATATCATTGATTTTTGGCAAAACATTGTCATTTAGTGACCCAAAAAATGAGATTTAGCCATGGAGTTTTTAAAATATATATGTAAGTGCGATTAATTATTCAAAAAAGGGGGAAAATGGCAGGATGCCAGTTAGGGTTTAACGTGGCGATAGATCTCTACATTTCAAGGTTTAGGGGTTTCTTTAGCCATTTTTCTGTGCCTAACTTGTGGTTGAATGCAAGAAACGTCGTATCATGTATCGGAGGGTTTAGAGAAAAGGGATGCTCATGAGAGGAAGGTTTATGGAGGTGCAAGCACGGGAGGAGGATAGGTGCATGCTCACGCATTGGATGATGAACTCAGGAGGTCGGCGTGCTTAGGAAGTCGGTGTGCTCAGGAGGCATCGCATGCAATGATGAGTTCAGGAGGTCGGCGGGGTCAGGTGTTAGTGAATCAGTGACTCAAACGGAAGAAAGGAGGAGGGGCGTCGTGTGCCCAAGCGTGACATGCTCAGGCATCAAGTGGAAGTCAGCAGTACCAATCAACAGTTTGCAAGCAGAGGGAGGGACTTAGATGGGATGGTGCTCAGCTTCTGAGATCTCTTTCCTTCCCATCACTTCTGAGATCTCCTGAAGACTTTTGATCCCTGTCAGATATCCTTGATTGATATCCTTGATTGAGATCTCAGTCAGGGATACTTGAACACCATCAGGCTGCAGTGCCATCCCTGTCACTCTAGGTATCAGGGAAGGAAGGAGACTTCTGATCCTTGTCACTTCTAAAATCTCCTGAAGACGATGTGCTTCTGTTGTCAGCTATTGTTTATGTGTCATAGTTCTGAGAGTGTGTGTGAGTAGTATACTGGGCATGGCCTCAAATGAAGTGATTTGTTCCTTCTGCTATATACTTGTCTTACCTTCAGATTTGTTGATATTGTTTCAAAGTGGGAGCTCAGTGACATCTTCGTAGTGGCATGCAGGCACTTACATTGACAAGAAATGTCCATTCACAAGCAATGTGTTAATCTGGGGCCATATCCTAACTAGAACAGTTAATTGCACCGGGATGACACACACCATCATTGTCAAACAATATTACCTCCATTTTGTCCCAAAGTACCAACGGTGAGCTGCACTAACGTTTCATATAGGTTAGGTTCTTCATGATGATGTTAGTGGGCAGTCAAAGGAGAAGGGGAAAAATTTGATGTTATTTGGTGTTCAGTGTCAAATGATCGTTGTATTCACATCTTTGTGAGTAACTCTCATAAGGTTTTCCTTGTTTACTGAGGTTTTGAGGAACAATATCAAAGTTCATTTACCCAAAGGAGGTCCAATCCCCAAGGAACATATAGGTTTCAAAGCAAGTGTATGTGAAGTTTAATAAGTTGTTATCTTTGTTGTGTTGTGAAGGCTTCACATTGGGTTGCAGTAGTGAGAGGGTGGGACTTTCCAAACTAGATTGTTCTCATGTCATGTATGCAGACAAACAATTCTTGAGAATTTAATCCTTTGATGTTCTTGTTCTACTTTGCACAATCCTTGTGATGGAGAAAAACTTCAAACATTTACATTAACTCAAACCCATGTTATTAATGAGAAAGTAATAGGTTTTTGTGGTTTGCCTTTTAGCTATATCTATGGACATGGTGTTTGTTCCTCCTACACCTGCTATTTCTTTTTCTATTGACCTCATACGTTCCATGTTCCATTTGAAAATTGGTCTTGAGTGTTAGCATCCCTATTGGAAGTTGTCACAATGATTAATTATTTGTTACAATAGAGAAGTTGTGTGTTTAATTGTGAATAACCATAAGTATCTTGACCTTGTCCTTTCTTTTTCACCTCAGTACTAGCCTTCAAAAAACATTATGTCACCTTGGTTAATGTCTTCAACAAAACAGAGGATTCAGGCACATTCAATTTTACTATCTGCTAGTTAATCACCATCTTTGGCACACATAATGGTTTTACCAACACAAAAAATGTAGATCTCTAGGAAGCATTTTAATTATGTGTATTGAAAAATAGGATGTATCCAAACCAAATGTTGAATTTGAGTTTAGGTCTCAAGGTGTGTTCAGCTAGTGTAATTCAATTTGCATTATAAGAAATCATGATTTTTCAAAAGGTTCAACTTGACCAAAGTTTCCACATTGATCAAAATCTTGTTCACTTTGATGAAAGGCATGGGGCATGAAAGACACATGATTCTTTTGGTTGGTTCTTTTGATTGAAGTGATCATTTTGACCAAGTGTTAAATTATAAATTTAGTCAAGAAAGACAATTTTTTAAAATGATCCATCAAGATGCCCATGGCTTAATCAAATCGGCCATACTTAGTCAAATTGGCCATTGTTTGGTTAATTAACCTATTTGTTGCCTACTAGGCTACTACCTACCTACTTATTTACGTACCATTTATTTACCTATGTCCTACCTACCTACCTATTTACCTACCTATGTCCTATGTTTTACCATCTACTTACTTGTCTACCTATATATTATTTACCTACATATCCACATGTAGTTTACATAGGTAGGTATGTACATTTAAAAACATAGGTAGGTAGGCATGTGTACCTATCTATCTACCTAATTAGGTACCTATTAACTTACTTATGAAAAAAATAAATAAATTCAAATGTTATTGTACACATTGACAAAACATTTCATGGAAGTTCAAAGAAATGTGTTAAATCCATTTGATATCATATTGTTTTATTAAGTCATGGGATGGTTTGATGGCCTAGACATTAATGTGGAACCAAAGAGACCAAAGTTCAGTCCCCTTTACCAACATATATTATGTGGAGTATGTATATTTGTATACATATCTTATACATGTGTGTAAATGTGTAATACCTAGGTGGGTAGGTAGGTCATGGATGGATAGGTTGGTAGGTATTATTTTAATATAATTATTTACATTTTTATTTTTACAAATTAGTTTTTTTTAATTAATTGTTTTGCATACTTAATTTTTTGTCTGATTTGAGTAGTCAAAAAGACCATTTCATGGTCAAAAAAACCAATAATCAAATTGGACGTGTTCAAATCGACTTGTCCAATATGACTCAATGGTCAAATTAACCAAATGTCAAATTTACTAGTTTTTGGTTTAGTTTTCCAATCAAATAAACCATGATTTCTTATAGTGTTGTGACTTAGATCCATGTGCTAAAGTTGTCAAAAGACAAAAATGTGATACTAAAATTCACTTGGGTAGCATAGAGGAAACCAAAGAGCCTCTTGACACTAGATTTATTTTGTGGAAGAAGTGCAAGCATTCCAAGGTGTAAAACCAAGATTGGCTTCAAAATTCATGGCCCAAGCTAGCCTAGATGCAAATAGTGTATGTATGAACTTTCTATGTCAATGATTTTTTTTTTGGTTTCTTTGTTTTGTTGAAACTAGTGGCATGTTTCTAATTGTCTACACATTTGGGCTTTTTATGGGAATCATACTTTCTTGACAAGTTTTGTATTTCTTTGTCACAATTATTCTTTTATTTTGATTTTTTTCCCATTGTATGTTAGCCAACATCATGATTGTGTCTTCTTGTTATTTTGGGATTGGCAACAGAAACTTAGTTCATGAGTTGGTGGTTTAAAATTATTAATCTAGACCTACTTTTGGGCATTGATGAAGTTCGTGTAGAAGTTATGTTAGTCACAAGCTGACATTTCACTAACAGAGGTGGGTTATGTATTTATGCATTTATTTATTTCTGTAAGTTGTTTTGTGCATTTTTTTTTGAGTTATTGTGATGTGGAATCTGAAATTTCCATAATCATATTAGTGGGTCAATCTTAATTGTTTCAATTTGACTTAATTAGGAAGAATTGAGAATTTCCCAATCTTCATGAAGATACATGTTGATGGAGGTGGTGTTAAATAATCAAGCATTGTGTAGCAAATCAAGAGTTGTAGGAATTGTAGTACTGAACATCTCACATATCCTTGTTGATGTTGATCATTTCTTTGTATCTTGTTCTTATGGCAAGGTATTTGAAAAAAATATGTTGGAGAGAATTACAAGATCATACCAAGTTGTTCAAGACAATGTAATAGAGGAGGATGCAACATTGGCAAATTGTAATGCGACTATTACTTGTGTTGAAAAGCTTGTAGAAAAAAGTTGATAATAACACTAGTAAAAGTAGCCTTAATTATTATGATGTTTTTTTTTCTTTAAAAAAAAAAGGCAACTATTGTATCCCATTGCATGGACTCTATTGTTAGTCCAATTTGGGTAATATGACCAATGAAACACATAATCATGTACACAAGTTGTGGTCTAGGCTACATTCCAGTGGTTTTCTAGTGTAAATATTAGAGTGGGATCATAGTATTGCCAGTGTTGGGTACCTAGGATCTCCCAAAAGTTAAATCAAAAGCTTGTCAAACTGGATCAATATCTTGACATTTGAAGATTGATTACTTAGGGTAGTTTATTTGACTAATTTTTTTTTTGGGGAATTCAATTAAAAGTTAATTTACTAGTTCTTTGATTTTTTAAAACCAATAGTCAAAGGTTAGACTCAATTCTTTGATTTTTGAAAACCATTAATCAAAGGTTCATATACCTAACCTTGAACCATTGGTTTTTTCTTTGACAAAGAGAAAATCACACAAAGAATTCATAATCATTTTTTTGGATATATTTTACATTCAAAACTTACATTGACATTATATTAAGTGGTGATCATTTAAACTTGGGCATATTGTAACTTGCATTGTATCCTGAGGAAAATATGACTGATTAGTGATAGGGTCTATGTTGTAGTATGGACTTGACTCTATTGATGGCTCCATCAATTACATTCACAAATATGAAAGTTCTTGCACCCTTTTTGTTTATGTAAAACTTATGTGATAGGTAGACATGTGCAATTTCACCCCTTTGTGAACCTTTGACTAGAAATTTCTTGTTAAATTGAAATATGGTTATGATTTAAACATGGACTAGTGGTAGATTGGGATATTGTCGAGTGCAATATTTGAGACCATGTTTTGAAGTAAGTTTTGTTACTTTTTTGGATTGATTTTAGTCTTTACAATTTGTGATGAAGATGACAATTATGTTATTTTGTTATGTCAATGCACATTCTTCTTGTGTTTATTTTGGTTTGGCATTGAAATCATCATATAATTGAAATAAGGTTTATGTTGTATTTTTTGTTCTAAAGAGAGTGTTGAAAGACACTAAAGTTGGAATATTTTTTCGTAGTATTGATCATTGATCCAAAGCACCTTGAAATTTATCCCCAAGTGCATCTTTGCTAAAGAGGAGGTACGTGTTTAGTCTTTTTGGTGCACTATGATTACTGCCATAATGCAACTTTATAAATTTGATGTGGTAACACATGCTCACACTATTGTACCCTCATATAAGGCATTTGATATTAGAATTGCCCATTCAATCATATTGTAGTGAACCATGGTTCCTTGAAAGGAACATTTTATATAAAATCACTTTGGCCATCATCTTTCATTGTATTTTCATCATTTATCAATGTTAATTATATTCTTGTTTGAAGGCATGATTTGTGCAATGTGTTACTACTTTAATTGTAAGTTTTTATAGTGTCATTTGTTGTGTTTACATAATATTTCATCTACATCCACTTATATGTTGTACACAAGTTGGTTTTTATTTCCATAATGTTGTTATCAAATTTATGTGTTTCAATGTATCACCTTAGTGTTTAAATGTCTAATATTTGGTTGTGTTACATATTGTATTAATGTATCAATGTATCAATATACATAATGTGTTAGTGTAATAATGTTTAAAATAATGTAACAATGTATCAGTGCATTATGTAACAATTTGACAATGTAAAGATTTGATAACTTTTGTTGATTTGTTTTCAAGTTTTGCAAAGATGTCAAATATTGAATCAATCACCCTTTCCATTAAGATTGATGGGAAATCAATTGAGGTTACATACGAAGGTTGGACAGAAGTCTAACAATTGATATAAGAATGTAATGTCAACATGAAAAAATTACCTGATGCTACAAGAAACATTTTTGAATGTTGTTGTTGGGCTTGCGACCAAGGCAAGGGCTTGTAAGGTTGTAGACCAAGAGGGAAGCCTGGGAGTAACGTCGCATGCTCCCAGGAGTGTAGGAAAGTGTGAGGGAATGAACCCTCACACTCCCAAGGGAGCTTCCACTTTGGGGGTTGGAGTCCTGGCGGACTCCCAAATTTTCAAAAAATAATTTCAGGGGTCAAAATTCAATGGATTGAAAAGTTCCTTATATCATTAAAAATCTCTTAAAATGTAAATGTTTAAAATGACTTTCATGACCCATTTGGACACTTCAAACACAAGTTATGGCCAAAAGAAGGGTCGAGAGTCAAATTGACAATTTGACTCCCGACCATTAAAAGTCAGAAATTGCCCCAATTTCCTAGCATGCAGGTGGCATGCAACATACCATTGAAAAGCTCTCAATGAGGGCTACAACTTTGTTTTAGACGTCATCTCAATCGGAGGTCTGCACACAAATTTTATGGGCCCCCAAAGTTACGGAAATCTTAGTTGTGGGAATTTCGGGACTTTTGGGACAAAATGACATTTGGGTGTTGGTCATGTGGCCAGACACAGAATATACTATAAGGGGGAAGGTGGTGGCTTCCCCCAAGTTTGGGCCATAATGATTCTTGTGAATCTGAGTTTGCTCGTGGCTCGTCCTAGCACCAAAAGTGCTCCAACTCTGCACTAACCAACTTGTTGTTTGGTTTTGTGTAGGTTCGTGTGAGTGAATGATTGCTTGTCATTCTTCTTAATCCCATCCCAGAGCTTTAGCATGCCCCTCTACCCCTAAAGTGCTACAAGCTAAGGAGCATGCCCCAACTCCCTACTTTTCCGTTGTTTTCATTTCAGACTCACATTTGAGTCTATCAAGGAGCTTGGGTGACACGCTCCCAAGTCACGGGGTGAAACCCACTTGAGGGTTTCACAAAGTTAAGTTGCAGAAAGTTGAGACTTAGAAGCACGCTCTCGGCTTCCAACTCTAGAAAGGGGTAGAGGGTCGAGTTGAGAGCCCATGGATTAGACTAGGAAGAAGATTTAGTAGATCAAACATGAATCTGCATTCAAACAAACCACCCACGTGGTTAGTTCACATTCCGGGACACCCTTGGGTGTTGGGACAAGCCACGGGCAC
>Ga0209208_10007259_pt1 | contig 15070 bp, 5 predicted proteins | sample S1TSphfallax_3_FD_187694 | JGI IMG/M metagenome (GOLD analysis project Ga0209208, IMG submission 187694) | Host-associated microbial communities from peat moss isolated from Minnesota, USA - S1T2_Fd - Sphagnum fallax MG (SPAdes) (version 2) | ecosystem: Host-associated > Plants > Peat moss >...
AAGCCTCCTGCTAAAACAAAAAAACTTAAACAGAAATATCACTATCTTTGGTATTTGAAGAAAGATGATGATACCGCCCAGAATGATAACAATAGTTCCGATACAGCGAAGGAAAAGGAAGAATTTTTTGAAATACCTTTTTGAAATGGAATCTTCAAAATAATTGAATTAAATAAGACATTCGCTGAAGCCACCCAAGTACACGTCAGTATTCAATGCTTTGTCAACTGATCTTATCACAGCCAAAAGTTTTTCTGGGGCATCAAAAAAAAAAAAAAAACATTTTGCACCATGTGGCCCCAAATCCCAATAAAAGCCCTAAATACACCAAAACTGACCAAACCCCCAAAAATGTGACCCCTAACACAGGGCCTCCAAAGCATGGTGGACCCCTAAGAGCCTTTGACGTCTGACTCACCCCAATTGTACATACGTATACCAAAAATATACACGTATTCCAACAACCCATATAAAGAGTATATTGTCCGTCTGCTCAGCAAACACGAGACTCGCAGAGAAGAAGAAGAAGAAGAAGAAGAAACGAGAAACAACAAGTCAGAAGGGGAAGAAGAAGACTTGTTGTTGTAAGTCTGGAACATGGGTGAGCTTGAGATCTCATCAGGTTGATTGTGCACATGGGGTGTGACCAAAAGCTTTTTTTCTTTGGCATGTTCCATACCCAATTAGCTCTCGTAGTAGCAGACATTGCTGAGTTTCATTCAGGCTGTGTTTTTTTTGTGTGACAAAGTTGAACTGTCGTAATGAGTTTTTGCTTCTTTTTTCTTCTTCTAGGATGTCTCAGTATCTGTTTGCCCTAGAGCAGAGGTGCATGAAGAAAGAGGGATGGGGAGCATGAATTGCGAAGGGTTTTCTCGGCGGCACGGGAAGATCTGAATCTCATGGCGTTTGGGTTGCTCAAGAATTTTTCGTGTACTGCTGCACATGTATGAGAAAGAAAGGTGGGTGAAGTCGACGCGGCAGTTCAGGGTTTATGTGAATTCGCGCATGGATTGTCCTGGGGCAGTAGATTACTGGGTTTATACTGCTACAGAGTTTTGAAGAAGGGATTAGAGCTTCTGGAGAGCTTTCGATTGTACATTTCGTAATTGTGCTGCTGCGTACAATGTGCAGGAACAGCACTCTTAAGATTCTCATGAGGTGGAGTGAGTATCGAGTTGCAAAAGGAAAAAACTCGTATGTGGAAGCGGCGCTCAGGATCCTGCTCTTATAGTAGACTACCATACTGTAACCTGGGATATAGAAAGGAATTCTGCACCAGAAGGACCTGCTGCACTCGAGACCTCATGAACAGCAAGTTCTTAGTGCTGCACATGAAAGTCTTGTATCATGGAGAGAATGCAAGAGGAAACAGCTACAGTGGATGCAGCAGAGACGCGGCAGAGAAAGGAGAGCGATGAGGAGCAGAATAGTACGTCGACGGCGACTATGAGTAAGAGGAGCACCAAGTGGGGATTGCGGAGATGGAAGCGCTTCTCGCCCTTGCAGCTGCTCAGATTCATCCGCGACACCTACGTGACGGGATGTGTCAGTGCGGGGAATAACGTGCATCTCAAGGGCATGGCGCAGCACACCGCCATCTTCAACGTCCCGGACGATGCCTTCAGTCGACAATCTTCGCAGCGCGACGACGGTGAGGCTAAATTACTCCAGGCGCTCAGTCGACAATCGTCGCGGAAGGACGAATCCCAGGGACTGCAGGCGCAGCAGAAAACAATCACGCCGATTGTTTTCAGTGCCGATCAGGTCTGCTTTTCGCTCTACGACCTTGTTGTTTTGTATTCAACGACAACACAATGTGTGATTTGGTTCTCGGCATTCTCATAGACTGATTTTGCAACCTTTCTGATGCGCAGCCAGCAAGATTTTCGCACTCGGTTTCTGCCAAGCGAACGAGCTTTGAGTCCTCCCCGATGCGGCCAGAGTTAGAGCAATTCGAGACTCGAGAATTCTCCAGCGCTGCTGCACTTCCGGATCTACTGCGAACCTCAACTGCCGTGCATCGCACTGCGACGTTACTAAGAGCCCAATCCAAGCCGCGTGTCGCCTCCCTGGAGTCGTACAACAACGCAGGCGGCAATCCCGTGAATCTAGACCTGAAGAAGGACCGAATCGCGCGCTCCAATTCCTTAGCTGCCAGGTTTTCGACTTCGGATATACCTGATGGGATCCCGGCTAATCCATTCAGGTAGGAAGAATCCCTCAGCTCTTCTTGCAAATCGTTTCGAGTTCTATGCAAACTTCATGAATGCCCTGGATCTCTGTGCCTCTTACCAAGTGTAACTGTTTTGGATTCCTTGACAGGAATTTTGATGCGTTTGGTCGTGCGCCTGGGAGAATGTCGGTTGATCTTTTGAGTGGAAGAATCTCACCGGCGCTCGAGCTCGTCAGGTCAACTTCCATCGTCGAGGACGGCGAGCTGAGTTATGTGCGACGCACAAGCAGCTCCAGCCAAAGCAGCTTGAAGCTCAAGATCATAGGGTTTGAAGAATTCAAAAGATCCAAATCTAAGAAGGCGAATCAGCCCAACCCTTACAGCTTTTACGACTCTCGTTTTCCACCTGCAGCAACTGTGAATCAATGAGGATCAACAATAATATAGCATGATCCACCAACAACAACAATTTGCTCATCATTGGAACCTGCACAGTTTCTGGGTGTTCAAGCCGTGGTTCCTCTAAAAGATAATATGATGGATTCTACTCTGAAGAGGTCCTCCAATCTCATCAATGGTACACCACAATTTTGCAACACTTTTTTGTTGTCCCTGTGTGAACCCTGAACATAGCACACTTCTTCTGCTCATGATGCTTCCAGGCTTGACTGGATAAATCTTAGCACAGATGCACTCAGCCATGTGTGGATAACCGGATGAATCAGTTTCTTTGATGTCTGGAAACACAAGGGAAGATTTTTGCAACCACGTTGCTTTGTTCAAGGCAGTTAGTGTCTATGGCAGGGAGAAGGGTGGGAGGGAGTAGTCTGATAAGGATCTGCTCAAAAGCAACCTTACATCAGTCCCTAAACCATGATGAAAGAGTAGATTGATGACAAAAGAAAGGGTAGGGATCCTCAACACTGATTTCTTGACAGTTTTCTTGGCATAATTCTTCATCTTAAAATATAATTGCAGACCTGGAGTGTAAAGAACCTTAATGCGACATCTCTGCAGGAGAATCACAGCTGTTGTACACAATGTGTGATCTGAGCTTGTAGCTGTTATTAGGTTTTGAAAGAGACCAAGGAATAACAAAATAGGAGATATTATGTTCCTGTGAATTGAGAGCAGAATTGGACTCAGTTATGGAATGTGAGTCTTGTTCCCCAATAAGAGCTGGATCTTTTTTCAAGCTAAAACCTGAAGTTTACTCTGCCGATGGAACTCAGTTTGGCTGTCCCATGATGACTCTGTTATACGGGAAGACTATGCCAATATCATTGTGATTTCTATTGTTTTGCATCTTGATGAAAGACTGAATGATTTGATCATTTCTAAGATGCCAGTTGAAGGCCCTGCAGAGCAAGTTTTACTTGATTGACATTAGGGTGAAGAAGAGCAATTGTGCATCATGTGACAGCTACATTTCCAGTGATCCTTAATGGTGTGTAAGTGATTGTTGTCCTTTTACATGTGTAGAGAGATTCTAAGTGTCTGCAACCTCCAAGTGATGCAATCCAAGGACCATTTTGTCATGGCCTGGCCCACTGAGAAGTGACTCTGTACTAGTCGTTACAGTTCCTGAATTCAGTACATGGACATAATATGTGGAGAGCCCATCCTTCTCTGGTCTGTAAAGCTGCTGACCCCACAATTCACTTCAAGCAAAAACCCTGGAACACACTACTGCAAAACAATTTCTCCATGGCAAACTCCATATGCCTTGTCATTAATCTTGATTAGAATATATCCATATTCTCCCTCTCTGTACATTAGAACCCTTGTGGATGTTTTGCTCGAGAGAGTGATTTGAATATCTACAACTGACTGATTTGTTGCGCCTGTGCATAAATTTGGAAACTTGGTCATATGTACATTTTTGTCAGTCCTCTTACTACACGTTCAGGAAATCTCTAGATGCTTGATTGAGCACACACATAGATATCCAATGTCTGGATGTGGTGGTTTGCTTCATAGTAAGGTTGATCGTGATTTGTACCCTTCTTCCACCTTCCACTTTCAGGACCAATGCAGTATCCCACCAGAGGCTGTGTGTCCTGTGAACTCATTCGTCTGTCATTTATAATTGAGAAGTGCTGCTGGCTGCCATTCCAAAAGTTGCAGCAGAGTTTCTCATCCTGTTCCAAATGCTTGCTTTCTGAGAGAACATTGGATGCAAATCTGGGTCCAAGCCATTTTTGAAGACCCCTGACATCCTTTGATGCAATAAATGACCAGTATCTAGTGCAAATCTTCATGTATTTCTTCCGAGCTTGTGCAAACAAAAATGGGCACATGTAAAAGTTCTACGATCAACTACTCCCAGAACTGCATTTACCTTGCTCAACTGATAGAATTGTTCTTGAGTCGCTCAACACTATGTACCCCACAACAAAGCATCCATCATTTCATTTGCACAGAGCCCTATCATCATCTGAGACACAACAATATCCATTGGAGTTTCACCTCTATTACTGGCCTACATGCAGCACTCATCCTTGACAAACCATAGGATCATGAAACCTGAAGACTTAAACCACCAAACAGCAAGTGAAGCTTACTCATGTCTCTCAATACTTAAACATAGATATTACCACTATTACCACTCCAAGTAAACTCCTCTCTCTTTCCTTCACTTCCCACTTGCACTCTTTGCATTTGTCATCCATACCTATGTTCACACACAGCAGGCAAAGAAAACACTTTACACAAATTGCAGTTTGATGTCTCTTCTTCACCATGATTACAGAAAGCATACACACAAACAGTCCATGTAACTGAAGCAACAAAAATCAGTATAATTCCATCACATCTAATTAGAGCTAACACATAGACAGAACTGTAGCACTGTAGCCAAAATACTAGGGCCGAGGTAAGACTGCAGAACTGCCCTAATATGAAAACCACAGATGCCAACTACACTTTTGAAATTTTTGTATCAGAAATAATCAAAACCAAGCAATTTGAGGTTCTGCATCAAATCAGATTTCAACTACATCCTATGCATCCTAATCAAACCTGGTAGCAAGCTCTGCCTAAATTAAAAAGTGATGTGGCATTGGTATTAGATCCCTTTGGAACCTCTCGTAGAACGTCATAGAATCTCAGGCTTGGCATTTGACACTAACATTCAAACATACATATATTCAGAGGACGCAAGTGTTCATAACAAAAGGTTTAGATTCTCAAACATATGTTTCCACCAAAACCCTCCTCACAAAACCCCAATGCCCCAACACTCAGGAACTTCCCAGATGCACCACAATTCATTCTGTAACTTCAATATTTCGCAAATATTCTACTTGTAATTCCCAGGAATTGCCTCTCAACAACTCCTTCCCATACACCCTGCTTGTTCCCACTTGATGAATACAATTCCCTTGCAATATCTTGATTACTGACCCAGACAATAGGAACACAATCCTTTATACACTTGGTTACTCTGACTTATTCCCAGCAGATTCCCAAGTGTTGCTTCCCATCTCTCCTCTCCTCAATAGACAGCCAATACCTTATTCTGTTCACCCATTCCTCTAAATTCTTCATCATCTCCCACCACATCACTACTAATTTTATTTAAGAGGATGCTTAAACTATTACAGGTACCATGAGCACAGCAGAAAGTCCATGGCAACAGAAACTAATCTAAAACTGTACACTACTACAAGGACAGGTCCCTTGTTAGCAGCTCATACTACTACCTTCCTTAAAGAAAACCACTATTGTCAACACAATAGGAACACTCTTGAATTCCCCCCTGCCCCCCTAACACCGCCACTTGCCTCCTTTTAAATTCATTTCACATTCCCATCTCCATTCCACCGACCAGCATCAACTTGATGTGCTTATCCAACCACTAGCAAAATAGTCATCATCAAGAGAAAAACTCCACACCAGATAGGAATAAAAAACAACATCACAAACATACATCTAACAGGAGACCGAGCACACACAGTTGTAGCAGCATCTTCATTACTTTCTGTCCGCAACTTCTCCCTGCACAAAACTTAACAGACAGCAAAAAAAAACTTTCTAATTTGGAGAAGGAGCTCTCCTTCCTCCTGCTAATTGTGTTTACATCATCATGATTAAAACATCAATTGCCAAAAGTTAGTGTAACTTTCCTATTGTTTTGTCCTTCACTTTTAAATCTAGCCACCTTTTTTATTCACAACACAACCAAATTTCATTTCAGCTTCTATTCCCCTATAGTTCAGCAATTCTTATTCACAAAGATTGAACATCATAAACATGTTTGTTGCATTCTTCCCAAACCCATTATAACCTTACAATAATTGTTCAACTACCAAAAATGTTTGGTCTCCATGAACATTGTACATAGGGGAAATAATGATAAAGTATATCAAAACAAGCCCACTTGTGCGCACAACCACTCCATCATAAACAAATATAGATGATAACAATATGACAAACTCACAATGCCACAAGTTGTGGACCCTTTGGACTTGCCTCTTCACACTTATAAAGTATTGTAACCAAAAAGAAAGGGTCCACAAAACATCTACTTCTCACATAACCCTACTCATGTTATAAGGTCAGTAACTCATCTTTTGTTAAGCAAGCAATATTACAACAGTCCGATTATGGGGTCCCACAGCTTCAGATCCTTCAATATTAAATGGTTCTTAAGAAGATGCACACCATCAACTTATCTTAAATTTGCTACAATAGTAGTATTTAGTTGTTGTTGTGAACAATGGCATTCTTGTATTGTGAACACAAAATGTTAGTAGGGTATGGCTTGAAGTCAAAACTGTCAATGTTCATTTGGTCTGTGATGAGCTATTAATTCCCTTCTCCCCCTTCTACATAGATCAATGCACACAAATGCTTGTGCAAGGATTTGACACAGATCAATTTTTGGGTACTACTCAACAACTGAACCAAGTAAACCAAGTTGGTTTGCAACTATTCAAGAAGGGGACAGAATTCTATGAGAAGTATGAATCTATGAATGCTTGCTATAATTTCTTCCATCCTATTTCTCTTTCTCTCACATTCTACCTAGTCCCAAGGATACCCACAAAAAGGTTTCTGGCTCCCACTTAGGTGTTATGAACTACCCATTGGATAATCCAAGCAAGGTCTCCCCAAACCCCTATAAATGCAGTTTTCTATATGCTTTTAATTCTACAGTTCAGATCACCTTTCGACGTCATCAACCTTCAGCATCAACCTTTGATCACTCCTAATTCTAACTAGAACACAGAGCCGGCCATCATATAGTCACTAGTGCGGCGGAAAAAAACACAACAACTATCTATCCTACAAGCTCACTCTTACCACCAAAAACTACACTTCCTTCTACTTGTCAACTTGCCTCTTTCTCCTTCGAATCCCGTCTTTTATCCTTGTCCACCCTCCTGTTCTTCCCATCTTCCTTGCATGCATGAATCACACTTGGCCATCCATCTTCAACCGCCACCTTGTCTCACATAACACACAAGCAACAAACCTTCTAATTCACAGCCACTAACAAACAAATGAAAAGATAAACCCTGTCGTCTACATGAAGAAAGTTGACAGTGGTTCAACTCCTAAACCCTAAAATGAATATAGCTTTCACACTATAGAAACCTAAAAGACTCCCTATCCGGTCACTCCTTGTTCGGTCACAGTATGATCACAAAGGAGGATGTAACCCATCAAAAGATCATATTTCATGCAATTAAAAAAGGCATAAATATTTCACCAATTAATCAAAGGGATCTTTGATAAGTTAATCCAAATCTAAGTGCAAAATCATAGAAACTCATGAATAATCTCATTATAGCCATAAATAATGAACACATACATCAGCAAAAATTGATGTAAATTAGATGTGGTGAAATAATTATTCCAACAAAATTAAATCTTCCTCAATGCACCTTTAGCTCTAGCCCTAGTGTAACTACATGAAATCATCAACATCTTACTTATGATATGCCCACACTTATGCAAATACTCTCATATAACACATGAGCTCATGTATCATTTGCTACACATTTCTTGCATATACTTTCAACCTCAATAGACATAAAAAAGAACTCCCAACACAATCAAATTTGGACATTGTTACTACTAACATTATGGTCCACAAACATACCTTCACCATATCACTATTGTTCACCCTTAAACACCATAATCATCTATATGTTCTACTTGAAATTGTCAATACTGTCAATTGTATTAGAATTGAGGTTGTTTCCTAAACCCTAGAGAGATGAACTAAAGTTCCAATGCTAATGAAAAAAGTAGTTGAGGAAAGTCAAATACAACATTTTCACCTTAAAATTTAACCTTGGACATCCTATGTGCAACTAGAATGTGTAGGAACTTTTGTATGTGATTTTGATGTACATTACCAAATAAGTCCAATAAAAAAATCACTTCACAAACATCCACACTATAGTACAACTTAACTTACATGGATGATCAACATTTAACCTATTGGACATACCTCAAGCACATGATCCAAGCTCATCAATTGTTCCCCACGAAGTTCTGTTGTGTCATACAAATGTATGTGACTCATCGCATTATTCACCAACATTGGTACTTCATAATGTTGCTCCAAGTAGCAAAGCTCCATTCCTTGTTGAGTTGATCGCATAAAATCTTCGATTGAAGTAAGGTTTCGATTTGTTGTGAACACATAGGGGCATGCTTCATTATCGTTTAATCTACCCCATTCGCCTACAATGGTTGGCCAAAATGTTTGGCAAATTGCAAAATTTATAACTCGTTTGCGACCGTCCTTGCCTTGATTTAATTCACTCAAAACATCACTGCATCTTGGAAACAAAAAATTATGGTTCAATGATGATTCTTGTGTGTTGTCAGATATATCAAACCCACCAACTTGGTTGGTTGTAACATCAATTGAATTTGCTAATGAATCATTGTGCTCTCTTTTGTTTGCCACATTGAAACCTCCTTGAAACTGTAACCATGAAGGCACCAAAGGAACTTCACAATTTAAACCAAATTCATGGACCATAGAGTTGGAAATTGTCCTTGTCTTCGATATTGTTGTCGCATTATTTCCTTCTTTGAGGACTTTCCTTGACAAGACCTTTGTAGCATTTTCTTCTGTACAACTCAAGTCAATTGTGATGTTATCTTGGTAGTACCCAAGGTATTGACCTTCATTTAACATTGGTGCAGCACCTCTCCCAAGGCTACACATTGTGGAAGTTGCCGTCGTTAATAATCTATTGTGATTATCAAGAATTTCAAACTTGAAAATCAATTCAGGGCTCACAATAGCATTTTTTATCCTTTCTGGTAAGTTGTCCCCAAACACATGCTCAAATCTATGTTCGTCTTGTCGTTGAATGAAATTGCCACCAGAAGCTGGATAAACCTTCACAATCAAAACCTTTTTCTTCAACTTATGCTCTGATATGTCTTCAAGGCGACGATGCTTGGGAGGAAATTCATCTTCATCTGGGCAAAACCATGGTCAAATGCGTTAATGGCATTATTGATTAAGGATCAAATAGGTCTTTTATAATCATTTTGACTTTATCATTTAGAAATGAATTTTGAATAATGTTTTTTCAACTTGTTATTAAATATGCCTAAAAATGCACTAATACATCACATGTTGTGTTTTGATCATTGTTGAATATATATATATGTGAATTTTCAAAAAATGTGCAAATTTACATCTTATTTTGAATTTTATAATAATTTCAAATCATACCAAAAATATATGTTAACTATTTTAGGTTAAATATCTTTTTCTATTATAAGTTACAACTTTATTTTATGTCATGTAAATTATACCCCATTCACATGTCATAAGGGACTTTTAAATTTTTTAATTCCACATCTTTTCAATTGTGGCTATTTTTTGAATGTGGATGATAAGGTATTATCATCTCAATGTTTTGCCATCAATTTTTTATTATTGATGTTGTTGTGAGGTAGTTGCTTATACTTTTTAAAAAATTGATGTAGGTGTTGTTCTTGAGTTCAAAAGTCCATTACTAAAATCAAAACTTGAAATTAAAATTAATCGAATTTTTAATTTGAGTTTTTTAACATTCATATTAATCATCTAACCCAATTTTCCACGATTAACATCAAATTAAAATGACACCACATAAACATATGTAATAAAGAATTTAATTTTGACAATCATCTAACATGGCTTTTGACTCATTTGAAGGTGATCACACCCACCTGGTTCTTCTTCTTCATTGTCATTTGGGCTCTCAAATTGAGAACTTGTCCCTCCATGTGATCGTTTTTTGCTACCTACAATGTGATGTTGGTTGGAAGAAGATCCACGCTTACTTGATTGTTCATGTCCATTATGACTTGATTTTTGTGGTCCAGAACTTGTTTCTCCATCTGTTTGTTTTGTATGACCTCCTATGCTTGTAGATTTAACAATTGATTCATACCTTGAACCTTTGTTGTTATTCAAAGTCATGTATTGGACAAGTTTCCATATTATGGGGTCGAATATTGCTTCTTGTTTCTTATCCTCAACATGCATGTGGACTCCACCATTTGGGTTGCACATCCCAATTCCAAACCTCTTTGATGAATCGGTAGCTGTCAAGCTACAAGGACCATGCCTTTTTTCTTTAATGCTTGGAAGTTCAATATCCATGAACACATAAGGTTGCAACACATTCTCCCACACATCTTGCCAAGCCTTTTGACCCATTTGAAACACCTTGACATCACCAAACTTTGTAACCAAAACTCGTCCCCAATCCAATCCCACCCCTACAACCTTGCTCATGCATTCTGCTGATGGGAACCAAAATTCAAATCCTTCATTGGATTTTCTCCCAACAATCTTGATTGAATTTGATTTTCCATTTTGTGGGCTTGTGGGCTTGTTAACCACTTCTTGGATTCTTGTGACATCCAATGTTGATCCATGCCTTGTTGATTCACATTGAACTTCATTAGTTTGTGAAATCACAATATCATTGGGTAGAATAGGTACATATTCTACATCAACAATGGGGGGTATTCCAACATTCAACTTGGAGGTTGAAAGTGGTAGATGATCCTTAAACACATGCGGGAAACCATTTGATTTTCTTGTGTATGAAATATCTTGTTGATTTGCTAGTTGGAAAACTTCCAAGTTGTTAGCCTCATTTGCCTTGCACACTCCATTTTGCTCCAGAACTTTGCATTGCGAATTTTTTGGTATCGAAAACTACACATAATCAATCCAATTATATGATTAGAGTCAATCAAAAGTAATTTTTCTCTTTTTTAAGACCAATTTGCACATGATAACCACCCACCAATTCCAAATTCTTCAAAAATGTTGTGACACCATTCATTTTTTTGTATTTTTCTTGGTATTTTTACTAGTATTTTTTCACCATCAACTACTACTTTGTAATTAATAGTACACCTTAAAGAATTTGGACCTTGCCTTACATAATGTATAGTATAATAACACCCATATCAAAGTTCTTTGAATGCACCAAGTGCAACACAAAATACAATTGTAAAATTTCTATTTATTTATTTGTTATCAGCACATGGGATTCAAATATTGATTTTATGATGTATGGTGGGAACAAAAGAGGGAAAGAAATAACAAGGGACAAAACAAGGGGTAAAAGGTGGCCACAAAGAAGGGTAGAGGATTTGATCACCATATCATGTACGAATAACCCTTAATTTTGTTACATGACATTATCATATTGGTATATTAACACATCATCCCAACACATGTCAATGATGACATTAATGGTAGGTAACATTATGTTTGGTGTTAAAGGGAAAGGTGTATTGTGGAAGGCATATGTTATTGAACTTGGTGTTAAAGGAAACTAACATTAGGACTTTAACACCATGTTTAAATGGAATTTAAGATATTTAAATTGTCAACTTAATCTAAACTAGGTACCAATTAAATGTTCAAGAAATGTTATTTTCATTAATAATGTTGTCATCATCATTTACAAAAGGTAAGGTTCCACAAAATTAAAAGTTGTAAATTTGCAAAAATAATGAATGTTTACCTGGTAACAATGAAGGAATGTAGATTTCTTCAAGTCTTCATATGCTTCGTGGATCAAACTCATGGCACTTGTTTCCACATTAGTAAAGTTATGTGCATGTTCTCTTTTATAAATTTCAATTTTATCACATGCAAAAAGCTCTTTCAATGTCTCCACATGGACCCCTTTAGTAACCCACCAAGAAGGATCATTCCAATCTAGGTTTGTTCCATCATTTCTTAGAAGTTCCTCCACCATTTTTTCGTGCCCATGTTCAATAGCCCAATGAACCAAAAACTTGTAGCAATGATTTCCATTCACATGTATTTTATCACTTGCGAAGAGCTTTTTCACCACTTCCAAATGACCCATTTTAGCAGCCCAATAATGCGGATGACCTGCATTCACATCTACTTGGTCATTTGTGAGAAGCTCTGTCACCACTTCTAGATGGCCCTCTTCTGCAGCCCCACAAAGGGGATAACCTTTGTTCACATCTACTTGATCATTTGTGAGAAGCTCTTTCACCACTTCTAGATGGCCTTCTTCAGCAGCCCCACGAAGGGGATAACCTTTGTTCACATCTACTTGATCATTTGTGAGAAGCTCTTTCACCACTTCTAGATGGCCTTCTTCAGCAGCCCCACGAAGGGGATAACCTTTGTTCACATCTACTTGATCATTTGTGAGAAGCTCTTTCACCACTTCTAGATGGCCTTCTTCAGCAGCCCCGCGAAGGGGATCACCTTTGTTCACATCTATTTGGTCATTTGTGAGAAATTCTTTCACCACTTCTAGATGGCCTTCTTCAGCAGCCCCACGAAGGGGATAACCTTTGTTCACATCTACTTGGTCATTTATGAGAAGCTCTTTCACCACTTCTAGATGGCCCCTTTCAGCAGCCCCACGAAGGGGATCACCTTTATTCACATCTATTTGGTCATTTGTGAGAAGTTCTTTCACCACTTCAAGATGGCCCCCTTCAGCAGCCCCACGAAGGGGATGACCCGCATTCACATCTATTCGGCAATTTGTGAGAAGCTTTTTCACCACTTGGAAATGGCCCCCTTGAGCAGCCCGACAAAGGGGATGACCCAAATTCACATCTACTTGATCATTTGCGAGAAGTTCTTTCACCACTTGAAAATGGCCCCCTTCAGCAGCCCAACGAAGGGGATGACCAGCATTCACATCTATTTGGTCATTTGTGAGAAGCTCTTTCACCACTTGGAGATGGCCCCCTCGAGCGGCCCAACAAAAGGGATGACCAGCATTCACATCTACTTGGTCATTTATGAGAAGCTCTTTCACCACTTGAAGATGGCCCCCTCGAGCGGCCCAACAAAGGGGATGACCAGCATTCACATCTATTTGGTCATTTGCGAGAAGCTCTTTCACCACTTGGAGATGGCCCCCTCGAGCAGCCCAACAAAGGGGATGACCAGCATTCACATCTACTTGGTCATGTGCGAGAAGCTCTTTCGCCACTTCTACATGGCCCCCTTCAATAGCCCCACGAAGGGGATAACCTTTGTTCACATCTACTTGGTCATTTATGAGAAGTTCCGTCACCACTTCAAAATAACCCCCTTTAGCAGCCCAACTAAGAGGATCATCGACATTCACATCTACTTGGTCATTTGCAAGAAGCTCCGTCACCACTTGGAAATGACCCCCTTGAGCGGCCCAACGAAGGGGATGACCAGCATTCACATCTACTTGGTCATTTGCGAGAAGCTCTTTCACCACTTGGAAATGACCCCCTTGAGCGGCCAAACAAAGCGGATGACCCGCATTCACATCTACTCGGTCATTTGCAAGAAGTTCTTTCACCACTTGGAGATGGTCCCCTTGAGCGGCCCAACAAAGGGGATGACCAGCATTCACATCTACTTGGTCATTTGCGAGAAGCTCTTTCACCACTTGGAGATGGCCCCCTTCAGCAGCGCAACGAAGGGGATGTCCCGCATTCACATCTACTTGGTCATTTGCAAGAAGTTGTTTCACCATTTCTAGATAGCCCCTTTCAGCAGCCCGACAAAGGGGATCACCCATGTTCACATTTACTTGGTCATTTGCAAGAAGTTCTTTCACCACTTGGAGATGGCCCCCTTGAACAGCCCAACGAAGGGGATGACCAACATTCACATTTACTTGGTCATTTGCGAGAAGCTCTGTCACCATTTCTAGATGGCCCCCTTCAGCAGCTTGACAAAGGGGATCACCCATGTTCACATCTACTTGGTCATTTGCGAGAAGCTCTTTCACCACTTCTAGATGGCCCCCTTCAATAGCCCAACAAAGGGGATCACCCATGTTCACATCTACTTGTTCATTTGTGAGAAGCTCTTTCACCACATGGAGATGGCCCCCTTGAGCAGCCCAACAAAGGGGATGACCAGCATTCACATTTATTTGGTCATTTGTGAGAAGCTCTTTCACCACTTGGAGATGGCCACCTTGAGCGGCCCAACGAAGGGGATGACCAGCATTCACATTTACTTGGTCATTTGCGAGAAGTTCTTTCACCACTTCTAGATGGCCCCTTTTAGCAGCCTGACAAAGGGGATCACCCATGTTCACATCTACTTGGTCATTTGCGAGAAGCTCTGTCACCACTTCTAGATGGCCCTTTTTAGCAGCTTGACAAAGGGGATCACCCATGTTCACATCTACTTGGTCATTTGCAAGAAGCTCTTTCACCACTTGGAGATGGCCCCCTTCAGCGGCGCAACGAAGGGGATGACCAACATTCACATCTACTTGGTCATTTGCGAGAAGCTCTTTCACCACTTGGAGATGGCCCCCTTCAACAGCCCAATGAAGGGGATGATTCGCATTCACATCTACTTGGTCATTTGCGAGAAGCTCTTTCACCACTTCTAAATGGCCCATTTGAGCAGCC
>Ga0209208_10007261_pt1 | contig 15067 bp, 6 predicted proteins | sample S1TSphfallax_3_FD_187694 | JGI IMG/M metagenome (GOLD analysis project Ga0209208, IMG submission 187694) | Host-associated microbial communities from peat moss isolated from Minnesota, USA - S1T2_Fd - Sphagnum fallax MG (SPAdes) (version 2) | ecosystem: Host-associated > Plants > Peat moss >...
TTTGGTTGTTGTTGGATTCCTAATCTGTTGGAAAGGGAGGATTAATGCATCTCTCCTCTTCCCCCCCCTCCCCAAATCCACACAAAAGATACTCACTAACACATATGAAAAAAACTCTCACTCATTGCCACACACTAAAACTTATGGAAGATGTTCTTTCCACTTCTCTCTCCTCTCTCTCTCTCTTTCTTTCTCCCTCACTAATTGTGTGCCATTACTGAGCTAACACTTTTTTGTTGCTAGTGATGAAGGTGATGGGATGTAAAAACCAAAAAGCAAAGAACAAAGTCTAACCTAGAGTTTTTTTTTTCTTGAGGGATTTTTTTGTGCTCCTTTTTCTTTTCTTGAAGGTGAAAATAGGATTGATGAATGATAAATCAACCAAGACTCAAATTGAATCTAGAAACAATGTCCTACTTCACTTCAAGCAAGTACATGAGCCACAATACATTTGGACTTTAGATCTAGTAATTTGGATGAAATTCAAGCACTCATTTAAGTATTATGTTGTTGTTGTTATAAATTCTCCTTTAAAAATAAAATAAGATTTTTTGCTCTTTTCACATATTATTATCCAATTATGATGATATATATAACATAATTTTTACATTGAAATGGATGAGACCATATAATTTACCTCACACATTTGAGTCATGGCCCAAGGCCTACTACCATTGTCGAAGAAACCATATATTCTTGTTTTGTGTAATAATGCCATAGTACCTTGATGATTTCAGCACAATTTTTAAAAAATAAAAAATGATAAAATCTGTAAAAATTATTTTTTTCCCAAAAGAAAATTTGTGAAGAAAATTGAAAAAATATTTTGAAATATTTGAAAATATTTTAGTTCTGGAAATGGAATCTTCAATTATTCAACAAAAATGTGTTAAAATTCCCTCCTTATTAAGTTGTTGTTCTTATTTTTTTCAATGTTACTTATGAAATAAGCATCTCCACCTTAAGCATTTGTTACATTTACCCATGTAACAATAATAAATAGTGTTGGCCATCATGATGCCATTTTGGCATCCCCCCCTCATCATATCAAGACTATAGAAAAGATCTCAACCATGAAAAAAAATTCCAACCTTTTACATTGTGGTCCAAATATAGTGGCTTTACAAAGGTTTATAAGTATTTTTTTGTTAACATTCAACAGCACATTGAACAAGTGTGAACAAGTGTGGTGACACCACCTATGGGAGGAGAAAGTGAATTAGTTCCCTTAAAATGTCAAAGTGACAAGAACTAAATACCCAAAAAGGAAAAACATCTATGTGCATCATTTTTACATCTCACAAGATGTGAAAATGATCAATTATAAAAAAATTCACCTTATGGGATTGAATTTGTAAACATTATAATAAAACTTGTTCTAGCTTTTGTGCTAACAAGGCAACTAGATTGTTGTAGAGGAGGTGAGATGTGATTATAAATCACATTGGGAAGTTTGTAAGGAACTTTGGAGTTGTCCAAACATCTACAAATTTAGAACTATCATTAGGAGGATATTTTGCAAAAGGTTTTAGAGTTATACAAATTAAAACATACAAAAGATTGAATATTTACCTTCATTCAATGTTGGTTGATTTTGTGAAATATCTTTAGTTGAGTAGATTTTAGTTGAGTAGATTTCCATCATGAATTGAAGAAAACATGCTCATGAAACACAAAACTTGCATTGTAATTTAGGAAACAAACATTAATAAATTTGAGATTACAACACATGATTCCAACCATATTCAAGAATATCGCAATTTTAAAGGATTAAAATTTTATGGCATTCTTCATGATGTTATAAAACTTGTTACAAAGTGAAAAGGTTTGTGAGTATTTCAATTTGCAAATTCCCAAAAACAAAAAAACTTGGAGAATTTTGGGTTTGATTTTAAAAACGTGTTGTGAGTTTATAATAACTTTGGGTCTACAACAACCTACAACTCCTTTGGGCATATTCACAATCATGTACCCAAAAGGATGGTTTAATGAAAAAAGGACTGCAAAAAACTATTCTGGATTTTTATTACATTTATAATTTCATGATTATAATGGATTGAAATATGACTATAATTAGAATGATGTCATGTTAATCTAATAAAAAAGTCCACAAATAAATTGGATATAATATTGATGTCCTTTTGAATCCTTTTAAACAATTTGAGTCCTTGTCTTAATTGTAAATTTTATCTTAAAGGAATCAAAAGGAATGTATTAAACAATGCAATTGATTTTAATTTTCTTTCATGGATAAGTAATGCATACATCTATGTTTGGCGATGTTCATATAATGCATTTGCTTAAATAATGTACAATATAAGAATTTTGAAGGCTACAAAATCCATTTTAAAAAGGCTACAAGCAAAATGATTCCTTTTTTTCCCCATTTGGTTGATTTTTTCTATTCATTAGGCTTAGAATTTTTGGCCCCAAATGCCAAAAAAATGTGGAAGAAATTTTCATGCAAGGAAACATGTTAAATTGTATATAAAAACTTATGTACTCATTTTTTGCATTTCTGCATAATTATATACACATGTGAAAAACCACCACCACCATGAAAATCTTCATAATCTGAATTATCCAATATCTTTCACTTAAATTTATTCCATTTAGATGGAAGATAACAAAAACAAAGTCTTTGAATCCTATGTCAAAAAAGTGGTACCTTGATTGTGAATATGCCCCCTTACAATGCATCAACACACCCACAACAAATGGCACCTAACAAAATGTCTCCATTAGCACCAAGGTTTTTTTTCAATTTTATGAGGTAGGTGGATTAGTGATCTTTCATAAGAAGATTTAGCCAAATCTAACTACAAATCAAAGAAATAAATATATATTTCTTGAAACCATGTTATGTATTAGTAAATTGTAAGGATCTATAGTTTAAAAATGTTGATCCCAACATTTTTTCCTAGACATGTGGTGAATTTGAGGGATTTTTCTTTAAAATCTTCTATAAAATTCACAAGCCTTTTTTTTTGTTGTCAACTGATGAAATTTCACCCAAAATAATATTAATAGTCATTAGTTGATAATAATGTTGGGCACGTATATTGATTTTAATGTATTAACAAGGTAAATGTATATGCAATTTCTTTAGAAAAACATATATTAGCTAGGAGGAGTATATGAAAATTTCAAAAATATACACCAACCGAATAGGGTATATATGTTTAAAAAATTTAATCTTTGTATAGGCAAAAGACCATCATTTTCCCTTTTATAGGATAAAAGTAAAAGTACATATTTATTATTTTTTCAAAGTTCATCATTATGTTATTACTTGCATATATTTACATGGATAGAGGACAAAGGAACAACAAATCAATCAATAATCATGTCTATAACCTATACCACTAATTCTAACATGTTTCATAGGATGATCTACAATTTTCATGTGTAGAAACAACCAAACAAAAATAAGATTCCATATATGAAAATATTAACTAATCTTATTTTAAATAAAATTGATATATATATAGGTAGTATTTAAATTCACACCTTTTTTGGTTAAATTCACACCCTTCACACGTTCGATTTTATGTAGATTAAGAGTATGTTCCTTTATCAGTTCAATTACTTCTGCGGGCAAGTTATCGAATTGTGCCCTGATTGACCACAGACCCCACACTTGCGTTGCACGTACTGTTTACAGGGGGATGGGGCAGACACACTCAAATTTAATTTGCATATAATCAGACGTGTGAAGAAAGGGTGTGAATTTAACCAAAAAAGGTGTGAATTTAAAATTTTCCTATATATATATTACTTCCTTTAAAACACAATATTAAGTAAGGGCAAATTTGAATATATATCAATTGGATAAAATAAATGTTGGGTATATAAAAATTACTTACAAGCCGAATAGTGTAATGATAAGGTATAGTTGAATATAATGTACACATAAATATCTTTTTATATATCCATGGGTATATGTAGGTAGTAAATGTACCCACCCAACATTAATTGAGACTTCTAAAATTGAAACAAACATAACCAATTGACATAAAATCTAATAATGGAAAATGAAAGGCTTGAAATTTTGTTTCATTGTATGTGTTGTGAACCCACAAATGTTCAATGAATGTACATTTCATTGAGCAAATTTATGCATTACCATTCTTTATGACGCACTCCCAACTGAGTCCTTGAAGGATTCAAATGTGAATCCCAAACAGAAAACAACAGAAGGGCAAGGAGTCGGGGCACGCTTCGCGATTCGCAGCACTTTGGAGGGGTAAAGGGGCGTGCTGGAGCTCCGGGATGGGACTACAAAGATTTGACAAGCTTTACTTACTCACACAGGCCTACACAAAACCAACACAAAGTGGTTAGTGCATAGTTGAAGCACCTTTGGTGTTAGGACGAGCCATGGGCAACTCGGACTCACAAGATTCACCACGTCCTGGACTTGGGGGAAACCACCACCTTCCCCCTTATAGTATATTTTGCACCTCTCTGCGGGGCCCGCATCTAAATGACTTTTTGTTTTGGGACTCCCAAGTGGGAGTCCCAAAATTGTTAAGGTTGGGACTCCCGCGACTTTGGGGCGCCATAACTTTGCATGCAGACTTTTAATTGAGATGAGATCTGAAGCAAAATTGTAGCCCTTGTCGAGAGTTTTTCAATGATATGTTGCACACCATCTACACGTATGGAAATCAGGTTGATTCTTGACTTTTAGTGGTCGGGAGTCAAATTACCAATTTGAGTTTTGGCCCTTATTTTGGCCATAACTTTTGTTTCAGATGTCCAAATGGGGCAATGTGAACCCATTTTAGACATCTACGTTCTAAAAGCTTTTCAACGATATAAAGAACGCCTCAAGCCGTTGAGGTTTGACCTTTGAAATCGTCCTCTGAAGATTTGAGAGTCCACCAAGACTCCAACTCCCAATGAACCCCTTGGGGGTGTGAAGGTTCATTCCCTCACACCCTCTCACACTCCTGGGAGTATGTTGTGTGACTCTCGGCTTCCTTCTTGGCTCGCAACCTTACAAACCCTTGCTTTGGTCGCAAACCCAAGGTTAGGGTTGCAACACTTTATTTCTTCTATTCCATTTTAGTTGCATATTTTTCAAAAACTTTTTCAAAATCCATCCATGTTAAACAACGTCTTTGCGCAATTTTTATCACCTTCATCATTGTTCAACGTAATGAAAATTTATTAAGCAAAATTTGATATCATGCAAGTCCATGTCAAAATGCACAACAATGTAGGTAATCAAAGAATGTGAACAAGGAATGGTAATCACAAAATGAGAATAAAAAATGATGATCAAAAAATGAAAACAAGAAATGATGATTCACATAATAGAAAACAAAAAAAAAAACATGTAAATAATGAGGGTGTGGGAGTAAGAGTGATTGGTGAAATCCTAAGAGAAAAGATTTAATGGAAAATAATGTTAGGTATGCATGGGGGACAAAGAGGGTTTTGTGATAGCCTTGTACCCTACACCTTCACATCAATAGCCATTTATGTGATAATGGGATGAATGTCATGCTAAAGATGTAGGTTTTTATGTTACATGAAAACATGAAGTGTACAAATTTTGTATTCCCAAATGGAATGTAAAAACATTTACAACAATGGATTGAATCACATTAATAAATATCCAAAAACACAAAACATATTGTTAACCTTAACATAATTTCAAAAAGAATATTTAATGTATTGAATAGGAAAGACATCCCAAGATGAAACATTTCAAGCAACCACCCCATAGGCAACCGTTCAATAAACATATCCATGTTTTCTTTCGTATGAAACTAGTACTCAACTTAACAACTTGCAATGTTTTCAAAATTTCAATCCATTTCCATAGAACTATTCGAGTTCTAAAATGTTATTAAAAGATTGATTACATTTTAATTTTCATTTTCATTCTCGCCTTTGTACAATATGAAACATCACAACCACCACCACAATCTTCAAACAATGTCTTTATTTAGGATCATTTTAATTAATATGTCTAATGCTACCAAAAGGGTTGTCCTCTACAAAAGTGGGAACATTGAGTCTTGAAGATCCTCCAAGTAAAGTAGAAGAACTCCCAACAAATAATTATTGTTATTTCTAACAAAGTTCTCAAATGTTTTGACAAAAATCGCGTTAAATGGCCCATTGAAAAGACTCTTATGGGATATTATCAACAAGCAAAGTATCCCTAGCACACACATCTAAATATTTAGAAAAGAAAGCATCCAATTTCTTATGAAAAACATGTTTCTTCGGATTGGAGGGCAAAAAATGAAGATTTTTTGTGCAAGTCTTTTGGCCAAGTATCTTAGATAGGTCAATATTCATTTTCGGTTTCACATTTGATTTGATCCAAATAATTATTAATGTTATGGTGTTGGGTTGCAAACCATATGTACACAATAAACTGTACCATACACCTTCCTAGGAATTCCTTCAATCCAAGCCTCAAAACAACAATTACAATTGGAATGGTGGGTCTTTAATGTCAACCTACAAGGCCTATCTTCTGACCTGTCTAGAACCTTGTAGCAACAATTTGTTCATGTTGAATAAAACATTAACATGACTCATTTCAAGAGATGGCAAACCAACCACAAGACCTAAAAATGAAGGCAACCTTAGTTTCTTATCAACACACTTGAAATATTGTTGAAGTATCTACATCCTTAGTAACCCCATTGAATGGGGTAATTATTAACAGTATTTCTTCATGCAAATTAGGTGTCATTTCAATAACTTGTGGAAACATAGGATTGATCATACTTTTGATTCCTATGTCATGAAAAGTCAACATATAAACCTCACGAGAAATTATTTCCCCATTAAAAAACTTGGTCAAACGTCATAAATTTTAGATTTGTTAATTCACCTCAACCTCCATTGTTGATAGAACACATCCAAAACTTGGCAAGGTATCAATGGCCCAATTTGAATTTTTTATTATTATATTCACCAAGATGGTATGCGGATGAATTCAAACGAGCCAAAATTGATGTCAAAACATCAACTTTTTTACAATTCTCGTTACATTTGTCTATGTGGTGCCACTTTAATGGCATGTGAATCAACTAAAGTTGTGTTTATTGAATAATATGAATACTAAAAAATCTAAAATGAATCAAACAAAATTCCAATATCAAAATTTGGTTTGAATAAATGATGTTTAACAGTTTCATTCAATGACACTACTTTCATAAAAGGCCCCTTAATTTTCATAATATAATCTTTTCATCCTCAATAAAGAGTACTAATAAAAAGGTCTAAAAAATGTTCAAATTTTCATATTTTTTTTATTTTGTGTTTAAAAAAAATTCATGAGTCCTTTTTGACATGTAAATGTGATGCAATGTATATGTTGTTTAAAGAAAACTTCTAGCTTATAACATATAAAATTAAACTTGAAAGTTTTAACATGTTTTGATATGAATTGAAATTATGACAAATTTTCAAGATGAAACACAAAACCTAGCAAAAATTGTGCACTTTCAAAAATTCGTATTTCTCCAAATTTGATTGTAAAAAAAATGACATATTGGGGCAACTATAAATTAAAAACATAATTTTTTTCAAAACATTTCATTTGAAAATTCTTCTTTAGGAAAACATGTTTTTTGGGAAAAAGAAAACCAAAAAGGATAATAGTCCTAAATGCAAAATAAACACATTGGCTTGTCATATGTCGTTTGGACCCAAATGCCCCAATTCTTAAATATCTTTCAAAAATTCAGCACCTTTCCTTCATTGCAATGGAAAAAAGGACAACACTGAAGGTGACTCTATGCATGTTGAAGTTGAACGGGAGCTTTCTAATAGAATGGAACACCTTCTATGAGACGGATATTGGGAACTCAACCAATCTCACAATGAATCTTATTTATACCCAACCTTGTTTTGCTTCAAACAATCCTTTAAAACAAAAATTAGATTTATATCTATTATAATCTTCATCAAAGTTTGTGCGAAATCTTGGACCACCATCCTTGCCAGAGGATTCCACTTTGGCTTGCACCTTGTTAATGCAACATTGAATGCATTCAAAATCAATAGATTCCTCATCAATAAGGCCTTTAATTTGTGTTTCATGGTCTATCTTCTTATTTGACTAAAAAAATTTCAGCATAGCCTTTAGAATGGAAAGAACATGGTGGCCTTTAAGGTTAAACCTTTTTAGTTGGCTCATCCTAAGTGGGCTTCCTTTAAAAAATATTTTTTATGTTTTGGATGTTTATGGTGCATTTATTTATATTGTTCATCATTTGGAAAGAATGACAAACAATATGGGACAAACTTTTGGGAGGGAGAAACATTTTTATGTTCACATAACATTAGAGCCTTTTGGTTTTCACAACATTATTCCAAAATAACTATGTAAGATACATAAATTAAGTAAGTAAATAAACAAAGAGGTAGGTAAATATTTATGTTGATTAAAATCAAATAAAAATTAATAATAGTTAATGTCTAGTTATTTAGTTATAATTAATAATTACAACCATATTATAAATCTTTGAGTTATATAAAATATCAAAAAAATTATAATGTGTTATATTGTTGATTGATAATTACAACCAAATTATAACTAATCCTTACAAAATTGACCTAACTCATTATATATTATCAACAATGTATTTTTAATAATCAATATTTGACTATTTAATTACACATTCATTAGTGTATTTTAGGTAAATAACTAGTTTACCAACTAGTAATTTATAATAGCTATATAAATGGTCTACCTTAGCCTATATAACTAGGTTACCTATAAGCTAAAATGTAGGTAAATAGGTGGAGTATAGGTAGAGTATGCATAAATAAATACACCTACATATAAGTTAATTATATTTAGGTTATTTAGTTACATACTTACATTACATAAGTTAAATAGGTGGCTAATTTAACCTAGGAAAAATTAATTATGGAAAAACTAATGATTGGTAAAATAATAATGTCTAAACCAACCACATTAAATTAACTATGGCAAAATACATGATTAATAAATTAATAATGGCTAAAATAACCAAAAATAAATAAAAATTATGAATTACAGTTCAATTAAATAATAGTTAAATATATAATGATTAAACTAATTTTGGGTACGATAATTATGGCAAAAGAAACCATGGCTAAATTGGAAATGGTAAAATTAACCATGAATAAAGTAAATAAGGCTAAACTAACAAATGAATAAATATTTTATGGTTAGACCAACCATGGCCAAACTAGAGATGCCTAAAATTAACCTTGAGTTACATAAATATGGCTAAAGTAGTTATAATTAAAGTTATATGGCTAAACTAACCAATGAATAAATATTTTATGACTAAATTAGGTATGCATAAATTAATTATGGTTAAAATGAAGATGAAGTAATGATATTTAAAATCAAAATGGTTAAAATATTTATGAAAAAATTAACTATGGCTAAACTATAAATAGTTAAATTAACAATGAGTAAATAAATTTGGTTAAACTAATCACTAATAAAATTAATATGGCTAAACTAACTAATGAATAAATATTTTATGGCAAAAAAAATTATGCAAAAATGAATTATGGTTAAACTAAAAATGGTTAAACTAACCATTAATGAAGTTAATATGGCTAAACTAATTAATTGTTAAATATTTGATGGCAAAACCAACCATGGCTAAATTAATAATAGTTTTAAATTAATTATGGGTCTTCTGATTATGGTTAAATTTATTAAGGGAAAATAATAATAAGTTAAAAGTAAATATAATTAATTAAATTATCTTATAATAACCATGGTAATTTATTATGGCAAACCAACAATGGTGCAACTTTTGTGATGGTTAAATTAATTATGTTAAATCAATTATCATGGCTAAATTTATTAGGGTGAAACCAACTATTGTTAAATTGACCATGGTTAGATTTGTTATGGTTAATTTTAATTTGATTAGTTTTTCATAGGTAGTTGAAACAAAATTAATTCCAATATATTCAATTTAACTATAGTTAGATAAATCATATATATATAATTAATTTAACCATAATTAATTCAATCATGATTCATTAGTTATGATTAGCTAATTTTTACATTTTCCAATTTTTTTCTAGTTGGTCAAATATAGTCAAAATGTTAAATGTAGTCCCAAGATAGCCAATTAGTATTGGAATTTGTAATTGGCCTTTTTGAATAGGCCATTAACCATTATGACTAAACTTATTTTGTTAACCCTATTGATTGAGTATAATAGGTGGCCTTATTGATTAGGACACTTGCCAATTTGACTAGATTGGGTGTTGACCAAACCACTAACCAATTTGAGTAAGTGGTATTTTAAAGTCTAATTTGACTAGATGTCTGATTTGACTAATTGTTAAATCGGTCATTCTAGTCAAATTGATTAATCAAAATATACCCATTGTCATTCAAACCTTTAACCTCTAGTCAAAAATACATTTCTTCTTCTATATCAATGGTCATGGGCTTTCAAGCTCTAATGTGAAGGGGGCCTTATTTTAGCCTTGTTATTTTGGGATGCCCGTGCCTTAAAAAATTCATCATAACAAATTGTAATTTGAAAACACATTTAAAAAAAAATGGGAGTTCAATGATTAAAGAGTGTTGTGATATCATTCATGTAATAATAATTATTTTTCAACAAATATTGATTTTTTCCAAAATTAGTTGCTTACAATTTTGAAAGTTCTAAATAATTATTTGACATTACTATTGATTACTTGCCCTAAAGCTCGATGATGTAGCATGCCTAAATAGTGCAAAATTACTTAGAATTTTTTTCCCCTGGCTAATCAACTGCAAGAATTCCAAGATTTTTTTATGGAGTTGAAGTGAAAACACACACATTCACACACATATATTTGTCATGAAGGTGGTGGTGCTGGAACGGTAAGGTTTTACATTAATCACATTTGGCTTAAAGCCTTTGTTGAAACACAAAAGTTTGCATACTTTAAATTTTTTTATTTATTTTTCAATCTCCACAATTTTGACACAATTTAAGAACCTTGTTTTTACTTCAAGTGGGGCTGAAGGCATTGGGCCACCTTAATGCATTCCATATCTCATTGAATCAATTATTGTTCCTACTTCAAATGACCCTTAACATCATGTCAGGCCTTCTTGATGCATTATATGCTCATTGAAGTTCTATTATTGCACCCCTAATTGAACCTTTCCCCATACCCTTGTGACCGCACTTGATAAAGTGAAAATACAACACTTACAATAGCCTAAGCATATCCTCCAAAAACTTTAGTTAGAACTTTAGTTGTTTTATTTTTTATTAATAAAATTATTTAATAAGCTATGATGTATTAGTTTAGTTATTATTTAATAAATATAACTAGTAAACTAGAAGGTCTAAAAATGTAAATATAATTTGGATTTTAATTATTCATTACTTTTGTTGACATTTTAAGTTTTCATTAACAACTTTGAAAACACCTTGATTTTATGTAATTATCATGCCATCTCACACATGCATTACACATACTTGAACCATTGCCCACACCATCCCAATTTTTTAACCTTTCCAAATGTCCCAATCTATAGTATGCATTGGCCATTTGTTGAACACCTATATTTTACATGCATTTAATTAGTATGTAACCCACAATATTAGTACAGTAAAACCTCTAGTTTTATGAATCTCCATGACCACCAAATCAAAACCAAACACCCTTACCAAGCTACATAAAAATGAAAAAAAATCTTGATTTTTGGAGATTGTAACATGGGTAGACAAATATGTTTTTAAATTATATATATATATATTTGTTGGCCAACTCATTTTGGGTGCAAAAGAAGTTAATGGAATTAACATATTGTGTATTGTAGATGGAAAATATATAAAATAATATTTAGGAATTAAAAGTTGACATTTTAAAGCAAAACATATGAACAATATATTACACGGTTTTATTTAATTGTGCAGGGTTTAAATGCATTATAAAGGAAGTTGATAAGAGGTAACTCATGTAAATGAGGCCATTGAATTAAAATGATAGTGAAAGTAAATGAACAATTGTTGGCAAATTGTTAACTATTAAGAGAGGTCGAAAGTGAGGGGAAGAAATGCTAGTCCTACAAGAAAGTGGAGGCTACTTTCATTTTTTTACTTTAAGAGGATGGTTAAACATGGGTCCTTTTTGAGTGATGTGTTTTTGGGACACATATGAGCAATAATCATATGTTCTAAAAAACATTGGAGAGCAATAGAAAGGTATGTAAGTTTGTGAACTTGCTAAACTATTATCGGCCCATGATCATCAAAAATGGATTTTCAATCATTTGTATTCTATGTAGGGTAAAATCCTATGGCAAGGGCATTCCTATGTTAAGGGGCCTAGAATGGATGATAAAACCAAAATGTTGGAACATGTAAAATTGATTTTGTCACATTTAAACATAACACAAAACCAAAAAAAAATTCTCAATTTTTTTGACAAAATAAAAAATGGCACCAACTCGTAAACATACGTGACAAACAAGGACATACCCTTTTATTACACTAGATCATATATTTATTACATTGGCTTCGAGATTATTATTGTCAAAATATATCCAAAAATAATTACAATTTTTTATCAAAAATAAAAATACTTAAAAAAAGGTGTCGAATTAGATTTCTGAAAATTAATTCAATATTTGACAAGAGCCTATCAAATTGGCCTGAATATCAAGGTATTAAGAAAATTTTCGGAGTGCTTTATGGTTGACATAATTTTTAAATGCTTAGTAGTTGTTATAAATAGAAGTCTAAGTAAATAGGTAGAACATGGAAGAAAATTTTACCAAATACATGTTCCAACATTTTGGTTTTGTGTTATGTTTAAATGTGACAAATCTTGTTGCTTTGTCAAATTGTTTTAGTATGTAGTCATACTAGAATTGTAAAACAGAAAAAAAAGCACTTCCCCCATGTCATACATTCCTTTACAAAATTTTAGTCTTTCTTTATATTGTCTACTTAGTAAGCATGTAATGTTTTTGTAACTTGATATTTTTGTACTCCTTTTGATTCTATATCCAAGAAGTTGTGCATCATTTGAACTCTCTAACCCAATATCAACATAACATGGAAGTAAATTATAATTGATCAAGTTTTTTGTAACCTAGTTCTTATATAACTTAATAATTTTGTGTCCTTGTAAAATGGTGATTTTGTCACAACCTTAGTCTTGGGATTATGATCAAAGTTGGGGCCTATCCAAAGCCCTATAAATAAAATAGGTTTAAAAGCAAACCCAAAACAGAAGGTGAGTTCAAAAGAATGAAGCATATTCTAATATCAAGTGGGAAAGCCTTTGAGCATTATGGGAGTTATTTTCAAGATTTTTGGGATGAATCTTCATTTTGGGAGTTGGGACTTCTTAGGAGTTCAAAATGTTCCATAGGCAATTTGGGATGTCAAATCATATTTAAATTGAAATCAAATGAATTTTTTATTTGTTGAAAAATCTTGATGAGAACTACAAGAACATGGGGTCACATTTTCAAACAAATTAATAAGAAACTTTTTTGCCTATAGGTATGGGAATCAAATGACTTGGATAATTAGCATTAAAAAGAAAGAATGAAAAAAATCTACTTATGCATGGATGCAACCTTTCTTAAACTAGTGAAATTATGTGAGAAAGTGAATTAAAATGAAAATAAAAAATTGAAATAATTTTTTTGATATTTAACACCAAAATCGAAAACAAATCCAAGACATAAGTAGGTACCCCATAAATAGGAGGATGTTAAAAATTCTAAACATTCATTTTTGGCTATAGTCAAATTTGGCTAAACTTTCCTAGGTTGATCATCACTTTGACTACGCCCCCCAAAAGAAAAACATTGATGAGATGGTTTTCAAAATTGCAACTAGTAAATTTGAGAAGAGCCCTAAAAAGGGTATGGCAACCCCACACAAGGAAGCCAAATGTGAAAAAAAAGAGCACATGGAGAGCAACAATTCATAAGGTTGAATTAGAAACCGAATCTAATGGGGGAACCCCATGTTCACAAAATGAGTTGATAGATGAAAGAGTAAAGAAGAAAAGTACCTTTGGAGGCAATACATTGTTGACGAATTGTGAAGCCCACATGGGAATCAAGAGTATGTGCTAACAAAAATGAATTTTATAACATTGTATTGAAATCTATTGGGCTAGTTATGTTTGTGGTCCCCCCCCCCCCATTCATAAGACATAAAGCACTAGAAAAGGAAAGAACCCATGATGAAGAAAGTGTCATAGGCATGATAAAAAGCTACCACCAAAGAGTCAAGCCACATGTGAAAAACAAGGGAATGAACACCTAATGTGCAAAACAAAGGAAATTGAGTGCTCTCTCCTCATGTTGATTCAATATGTTGATTCTTATGTTGAAACAAGGGAAATCATCTAAAGGAAATTCCCCGGAGGAATTCATCTCTTGGGTTTGTACATAACTCATTGATATCTTTATGGCATTCATCTCTTGAGTTTGTATATAACTTGTTCATATCCTTATGGAATTCATCTCTTGAGTTTGTATATAACTTGTTCATATCCTTATGGAATTCATCTCTTGAGTTTGTATATAACTCGTAACTAGCAACTTGCCATGGCAATAATACTCCACTCGCACATTCTTGTGTTCATCAGCCCCATAAAAGACCTATTTCCAATATCTTGAGTCTAGAGTCGGGTCAAGTGTTTTTCTTTGTCAATTTTGTGATTAGTAGCCAAAGTCGTGATGATCCACATGAAAGAAAGATTTAGCCAGATTTTGGTTACAAGCTAAATATGAAAGTAGATTTTTTGGGAACAAATTTTTAATATTTTTGCCTACATACTTGAACCATGTATAGAAAGTATGGAAATTTTTTTCTTAAATTTTAGTTGAATTTTGGCTATTTAAAAATGTCAAAGGGGCACCTGATTTTAGCAATTTTAATTTTTTCTTGATATTAATATTTATTTATTTTTCCCCCCTCTCTCTTTATTTGTTGCTATCTCCTGAATTTCATAGAAAATTTTCTCTTGAAATTTAGTTTTTTTGTTTCATATTAATTAGTTGGGGGTGCCTCACAAGTCCAACTTTAATTTTTTTTTG
>Ga0209208_10007262_pt1 | contig 15066 bp, 18 predicted proteins | sample S1TSphfallax_3_FD_187694 | JGI IMG/M metagenome (GOLD analysis project Ga0209208, IMG submission 187694) | Host-associated microbial communities from peat moss isolated from Minnesota, USA - S1T2_Fd - Sphagnum fallax MG (SPAdes) (version 2) | ecosystem: Host-associated > Plants > Peat moss >...
TTCACTCCTTCAACCCTGTGTGATGCTAATCTGCAAACTGCATTTTGCCAGGCAGTGCCAACTGCAAAGGGGCAAGCACTTGCAGATGAGTTTGGGATCAAGTTTTTTGAAACTGTGAGTTGTCCATGTTCTCTTGGCCATCTGTATCTTGTGCATTCAACCCCACTTTTAGTCATGGCCACTAGTGCATGATAGATTGCTAATGGAAGAATATCATGTGCATTTCACATGGGGTGCTTACCTGTGGTGAAATCAACAAGGGGAACAATGTGGTTTATAGTGAATTGTTCCAGCTCCCAGAGTAGCATGAAAATATGATCATAAACTTAATTGGTGTTTTGTTAATCTCAGGGCCATGGATTTGATCTTGGTGTCCTAAGTTAGAAAGTACATTGATGACTTCTGGGCAAATGCTCTTGATGTCCCTATGTAAAAGCAAGATGCAGTTTCTGCATGCTTGGTGTACTCCTCCCAATCTTGTTTCTTGAGTATGAGTATGACTGGGCAGTCTTTAATATGAAGGCATGGTGTGGCATGCAGAGTGCCAAAACAAACCTCAATGTTGAGAATGTCTTCTTCACAATTGCAAGGGATATCAAGAATCGTGTGGCAGAGTCTGATTCTAATCATCCTGTGGTATGTGAAGATTTAAACCAATTGTGCTGGACAAACATGCAGTATAGATTACAGCACTTGAGTGTCAGGCTGTGAATGGTCTGGAAGTTGGTTTTTGAATGTCTTCCATGCTGTAAGAGAACCACACAAGGAGTAAATTATCACATGAGTTGTGTGGATAATGGAGTTGACTTCTGCTTGCTAAGAATATCTCCACCTAAAGTCCCTGAAAGACAAAAGCCTGAGTACTGAAGTGATGCAAAATTGTTCAGTAGGACAATGCTGATTGTTGACTGCGGTTTGATTACATGGTGGATGACAGCAGCCACCCAGTATTAATCTCAATCCAGCAAGGGGTGCAACTTCAAGCACGCCAAAGTCAACATGCTGTGCTTAGAGTTGAACCAAGAGGAGAACCTGCAGGTGTGTGGTCTTTAGAGCTGTGATTGACAGCAGGCAAAGTTAGTGAAGTGAGCAGGGCATCGATGTAACCTTCTCATGGCAGATTGACAGCTGACATAGATAGAGCTAGCCTTTGTCAGACCAATGTAAGGTTTTTACTAGCTGGTTGACGGGATGGGAGTTGGATTACCATAAGAGAGAGACTACATTAGTATCTTATTTTTTTGGTATTGATTTTTCAAAAACCTTTTGGTTTTTCTCCCCTACCTCCAGTCCTCTTGGTGAAGAACAAGATCAGAGAACATTTCCCTTGTTATTTTGATCTTGTTTAGATGAAAAAGTGTGGCTAGAAGAAAGAATTTGAGGATGCACAAAAGGTAGTGTGCATTACCAATTTGCTCAGAACTCCTTATGTAGCCACTGCTTCTTGTAGTGTCAAATTGCAAATGTTGTTTTCTGCTTCATCTCAGAGCTTTCCCCCAGAGATTTCTGGTTGTAGAAACTTACTGAGAACTATTTGCCCAAGCTCTTTATAAGATGAAAGATTTCTCCATCTCTATGAAGGCTCCTGCTCTATTCTGTTTGTCCTGCATTACAGCATCCAAACAGGAATGAGGCGACCCTGTGACAAGCAACCTCAAATCTGTGACGTCCCCAACATCGGTTTGTTCTTGTGACAATGTTTGTGCATTCTGCCAGTCCACTCTGCTGGTTCTCAATTTCCTGTTCTGTTGTTTTGCCATTGAACAGAAAAGTTTGTCCTATGACACTCTGTTGACCATACTCATGTACTCTTGCAATTTGGTGCCATGTTGTGTGTAGATGAAGGATCTAGCTTGGGGAGCACTTCAAGGCAGGAAGCTATTGGAAAACTTTGGTCAATGGATCAGAAGATGGGATTGCTGTAAGTGGCAACGTAACAACTTCTTTGTCGAAATCATGCAAAGCACTTCATTCAAGGATGAGGTTTGGTACTTACCACATCCATGAGTTTAAGAAGCAACAAACTTGGGATCTGCATTTAGTTAAAATCTGGCAGGATATTTGGTGCAGGGGGTAATGGAATGAAGGGTACCTAGTACTGCATGAGGATGACTCTTGAAGAGATGTCAATCCCAATAGTATAGGAGAAGGGCCTATTCTTATGACAATCTTTCGAGATTTGAGGTACTCATCTTGAGCCTGGTAGGCCCTAGTGAAAAATATAAAAAATCTCAGAAGGTTTGGAAGATACACCCTTTTCTTGTATTTCTCATACAAGACCCTCAAATTCATACATAGATCACAAGGTGTATGACTGGGAGGGTTCTTTTGCCTACTTGAGAGGGATGGACCTTACTCTTGTAAGTAGGTGTAAGATCCCTGTCACTCTTAAGGAGGAAGTGTAAATATTCCTCTTCTATCTCATGAGGAATATCCATGGACATAAAGAGCCCTCCAAATGCATTTAGAGCAACCTAGATAATGCATTGTATTTGAGGCAATATCATTATGTACCTAATCAGACTTTAGTGTGAAATGGTTGTCCCTCTTGTGTTCGTAAGTACTAACTATTGGACAATATACCCTACTAGAGCAAAGTTTTAAAAATCACATGCAAGTAAATCATCATGGTTGGCAAACCAAAAGGAGTTCAACCCATTTTCATGCCATTGTGGCACTAACTTTGTAATTTTTTTGACATGCAAATCATTTTATTTGTTGCTGGGCGTCCAATGCTTTGCATTATATAACTTGTGTTGGACATACACTAAGAATATCCTTGAGAAATGCTCGGTATGTAATTGTAACTTGATGTTTAAAGTAATTATTTGAAGGGGTAAGTTGAGTGGTAAAGTTTCATAATTTGGTCATGGTGCATTGATTCACACATATTAATTTATGTGCAAGTTATATGCATCATGTGATTATGTTTTCTTGTGATTAATTGTGAAATCATATAGAGAATTATGTGATGGATAAATTAAATTATTTTTTTTATTAGTTTTTTTTTTGATTGATATGTAAATGAGTGTTTGTGATCTTAAGAAACACTTTCACTTGTACAAAGTTATTGTATGAATGCAAAGTTTGTTAGAATTAAAATTTTGATTTTTTTTAAAAACTTTTGATTTGAAATGATTTTAGTGTTGTTTATGTTCATGGTAAGAAAATAGTGAAGTTTGCATAAATGCAAAAACAATGCACCTTGTCTATGCAAACTTCATCATTCTCTTACCATGAATTAAACACAAACAAAATTAAAATAATTTCAAACCAAAAGTTTTTCCAAAATCAAAACTTTAATTCTAACAAACTTTGCATTCATATAATAACTTTGTACAAGTGAAAGTGTTTCTTGAAGTCACAAACACTCACTTATATATCAACCAAAAAAAAACTAATAAAAAAACTTCTTAAAGTTTATTCATCACATGGTTTCTTATGTGATTCCACAATTAATCACAAAAAAACATAATCGCATGGTGCACGTAATTTACACATAAATTAATATGTGTGAATCAATGCACCATGATTAAATTATGAACCCTTATCATTCAACTTATCTTTTTAGACAATTATTTAGGTAATTGTGTAATTATATCAAGTTACACATCAAATTATATCACTTTCAAACTCATTATGGATTTCGTACTCGGAATTACATATATCCAAAACTTTCTTCAACTTGTCATGATTAATGTAGTCTGGATATGATGAACCATCAACATTTTCAAACTTATAAGATCCATTATCAACAAACACCTTCTTAATAACAAAAGGTCCAAACCACTTAGGTAACAATTTCTTATAAGCCTTGCGATGATGTCGAACATCAAACATCATGACAAGGTCACCTTCTTTGAACTCCTTTTTCTTCACCTTCTTGTCAAAAGCCTTTTTTTGTTGAGCTTATGCAACTTCAATGGATTGGTGGGCTTTCAACTATAATTCGTCCAACTTGTTAAGTTGTAACAATCGATGGCATTGGGACTCATCCAAAGGAAGTCTCATCGTTGTGGCAGTGCGTAAAATCATTATTTCCAGCTCAATGGATAAAAATGCTTCCATCCCATAGGTTAAACAAAAAGGTGAATACCTTGTGACTGTTTTGTATGTGGTGTTGTAAACCCACAACATGGTGGATTTTGAAATCTCAATCATAAATGTTCATATGAACCTCGGCCTCTTTTGCCAACATGGAACACAATGTCTTATTGGTCTTTTCTACTAGGCCATTAGTGTTAGGTTTATACATAGTGGTAAATTTATATTTCACTGCAAGGCATGTTAACAAGTTTTCCACAACCTCATTCAAAAACAGGGGACCATTGTCAAAAACAATTTCAAGTGGTGTCCCAAATCGAGTAAAAACTTATTCATATAAAAATCATGTTACTTCATGTTTCACTGAGGACTTCAAGGCACGTACTTCTGCAAACTTTGTGAGGTAGTATGTGGCAACCACAATGAATTGATGTCTTCTCCTAATGGGCCCATTAAATCAATTCCCCATTTTTCAAAAGGTCCTAATGGTGGTATGGGATGTAAAAGGCCACTCATAGTAGACCTTTATGCATAGGCTTGACATACATCACAACTCCTACAATAATCATGGGCATCCTTGAAGAGGGCGGGTTAATAGTAACCTACTTGCAAAATTATTTTGTAATGATTCGTCTCGCAAAGTGGCCTCCACATAACCCATCATGAAATTCATACAAAAGATGTGAGATGTCACATTTTCCAATGGTTCTTCGTAAAACACCATCCCCCCTTGGAAGTAGAGCGGATTGCCTATCATTGAATAATTTCGACTTTTGTGCTCAATTTTTGTTTGTACTGCCTTTGTGGTTCCAACTAGAAATCTCATGCCATCTAAGTATTAAATGATTTCCTGATATTCTTCAAGTGCTTCTTCTGCATTAATGGCCATGATTGCCGCATCCGAAAAGTTGTCATTCTCTGAAACATCACCCACTCCTTCGTATGCTCTTGTAAGGCCATCAACATTGTCATGCCGCCTTCTTGGACGATGGACAATGTTAATGTCCAATTCCTCCATCAAGAATGGCCATCAAGCAAGTTGACCACTTGGATTGGGCTTGTTGACCAAGTAAGTTAAAAGCCTTGTGATCTGTCACAATTTTGGCCTTGTACTCCAATAAGTAATGGCAAACTTCTTAAGAAAAAATAATTGTAAGACCTTCCAGTTTGATCATAGTATAATTCTTCTCTGTTGAAGTTAATTGTCTACTAGTAAAATGAATGGGATGGTCATGCCCATTTTCGTCCAATTGTGATAATGTGCTCCCCACCGCTTCTCTGGATGCATCACAATATACTAAAAATGGTTTGTTCCAATCTGGAGTCCAAAGGATTAGCACAACTTGAAGAGCTGATTTCAGTTATTTAAATGCCCGTCTTGACACCTTGTCCTCCATTGGTGCCAGTGCATCTTCACACAAGAATCATGTTAAAAGACGTGTTTTTGTTACAAACATGTGTATGAACCTGTGATAATATCCCACCATCCCTAAAAAACCTCGAAGGGCTTTCTTCGTGGTGGGAAAAGGAAGTTTTGAAATCCTATCAAGCTTCTCGGGATCTATGGCTACCCCATCCTTTGACATAATGTGTCCAACCATCTTCCTTTCTAAAAAACCAATTGTGGTTTTCTTAGGGTTCAAAGTCACTCCCAAATTATCCAAGTGTTGAAAGACTAATTCAAGTTTGGCAAGGTGAGAAGCTCTATCATTATAAACTCCAAAGTCGTCAATGAAAACCCGTAGAAAAAGGCCCAAAAATGGCTCAAAGTCCTTGTTCATTAAACGTTGAAATGTCCCTAAAGCATTGCATAACCCAAAGGGCATTATTGTGTAACAAAATGTCCCCCAAGGTGTGATGAATGTGGTCTTCAATTGATCTTCTGAAGCAATTTTCACTGGGTGGTAACCCTTGTACCCATCTCCAAATGTGTACATTTTGTGTTCTGCTATATTTTCCAAAATTTCTTCACAAAATGGCAAAGGGTATCGGTCTTTCTTAATTACTTTGTTTAAAGCTTTGTAATTGACACATACCCTTAGCTTGCCATTCTTCTTTAATGTTAATACCACATAAGAAACCCACTCAATTGTCTCCACAGGTCTAATGAACCATGCTTCCAACAACTCGTCGAACTCCTCCTTCACTATTGTCGTGTATCTTGGGTTCCACCTCCTTTGCTTGGCCCTAATCAATTTGGCATTTAGTAGGAGTTCAATTTTATGTTGTTCCATGATGACCTCCTTAAGGTCTTTGTAGTTGAAAGCAAAAAGATGGATATACTTACGTAGTAAATCATATAACTTTTTTTCCTCCATGTGAAGGTTTAGTCCTAGTTGAATCTTGCTCAGCCGTTCCACGACTTCTCCTTCTGTTAACATGCATGGAATCAATTAGTTATCATCCCTTCAAACCTTTTGATTCAACAAAGCTCCAACCTTGGGGATTGTCTCCAAAACATATAACCCTACTTCCTTTTCACTAGAGTCATCCGTGTAAATCCCTTCAGAATTAGAGCTTTCGTTTATTTCTAATTCATCTTCATATTCACTCGTTCCTCCAAAGCTTTTCACAAAACTGGCAAATGGAACTTTCTGTCGGTTAGGATGAACTCCAATGGTCATGTATCCTTCGCCCCAATAGTTCCTTGCATGTGACTTTGTTAACCAAGGCTTACCTAATATCATTGGATAAGCCCCATCTTCCTCTAATACCACATGGAAATCCACAATGGTAGAAATCCTCATTACTGTGATCACAACATTGCTAATGACTCCTTCTGGCCTAACAATTTGTTTGTTAGCCATCTTTAAGGTTACTAAGGCTGGCCTATTAATTTTCAAGCCTAAATATCTCATTACGGGAATTGTCATCACATTAACTCCTGCCCCTCCATCCACCAACACTCCGTGCAACACTGATCCATTACATTGCACATCAATGATAAAATCACATTCATGTTCAGCAGCTATGGCATTCAAAGGTGTGGGGACCTTTGGGACTTTAAGTGTTGACAATCCTTTCCTCAATTCCCTTCGAGCTGATCGCACCATTGCCACCTACTATCCAATGGTGATGTCTGTTTTCTGTAATCCCACATCCTTCACCATTGAATAAGGACCAGAATCTCTAGAAATTGGAAAGTCTTGGAAGCCAAACCTCTGCCTTTGATTTCTTTTCTTTTCTTTTAGGGCTCTCGCCATCTCCTTGAACCTCTTGACGTTTGCGTCGAGATGAGTAGTTTCTTCTGCTGGTCGTTTAGTTTGGGCCATGACATCCATCGCATCCTCAAGGATTTTGAAGCTCTTCTCCAAACCCATCAAAACATTTTCTCGCCTTCATTTATCGGCTCAATTAAATGCATGTGAGCTTTGCCCTTCTCCTCTATAGAAAACCTTTGAGTAGAAGAACCCGCATTCTTTTTGGTAGCCAAGGCTGGCAAGTTTGGACATTATCTTTAATAATGTACCATCTTTCGACACTTGTAACATTGAATTGTTGACAAGTCCTTCTTCACGTTTTTGTTCTTATTAGTCCTTGGCTATAGCAGATGGAGGCTCAACTGGTTCATTTGATCGATCATTTGTTCCATAACCGACTCCATGCGGGAGTTCACTTCTGGATGCTTCCGTAGCTTTGGTTCAGTCAAGAATTGAACTGTTTTCACCATGGTTTGCACAGTTGGTCATGGAACTTCCTCCATGCTCACCTCTTTCTTTTCGGCCACCTCCATTGCTTCATCGAATGTTGCCGCTTGTTCGTATCTCACTTGTTATCGTAATTTTGACAACAGACTAATGGTGAAATGTTCTAATACCAATGCATTGACTCCCGCAAAAATTAGATCAGTTCCTTCATGACCTTGTGCCCTAAAACACCTTTGGAATTTATTTTACAATTTCAATGTCCTCTCCTTATACTCTTTTACTAACTCTAAAGCCCCTTGCTTTAGTTGATTCAATTCAAGTATTAAGTTTTGGTAGACATTCTTCACGAAAAATTCCTTCACTAAGGCCTTAGTTATGTCAATCCATGATCCCTTCAATTCTTCCATATGTCGTTCAAACCAATGTGATGCCGTACCTTCTAAAAATTCAGGAAGAAAATTAAGCCATTCCGTAGTTGTTCTAAGCCTTGTACCAATACAAGCCTGTTTATATTCCCTTAAAAACACTTCAAAGTCTTCACCTTTACTTCCCCTAAAAACTGGAATAACCATATTGATTTTTATTTTGTTTTTTAAAAAACACACCACATTAATTAATTCCCTTAACCTTACTATCATTTAGCTTTTACAACCTTTCCTCATGAATAAAAAAATTCCCAATGGCTCGATTTGCACTCATAATAAAATTTTCCCTATCTTCTCAGTGTAAATCTCTAAAACGACCAATCATTTCCAATCCTACAATCATCCTATTTAAATGCTTGGATTAAAAAACTACATTTACAAAATCATGACCATCACGAGTATTATTGACGCCTCCACTCCACATGACATGCAAATTATTGGTTCTGGCATAATTTGGAGTCGCATCTTTCTTCCTAAGCGAGATGAGTAAATGTTGTTCTTGTGTGACTGTCCTTTGGCGTTGCCTTGTAGGTTATGGGTCAGGTTGAGGTCCAAATTCTTCCTGTCGTCTACGTAGTTGTGATACTACCACACCTGGTTCACCTACAGTCCCAAGCTCTTCCAAAGGTCTTTCAATAGGTGATCTTGGCCTAACAACTCCTAATGTCAATGATGGGGTCTTTGCCTATCTTCGAGAAACTGTGTACCAGGGGAGTTAGAAGCCTCTCTTAACGTTGACATTAATGTTTTCACTAAAACACTAATCCTAAAAATAAAACATATATTCTTTTTATTTCTTTCAAGAACCTACAACACTTTTTATATAAAAGTCTAAAGGTTTCAACAAGGTCTAATGAACATGAGCTTACTCAAGAACACTCACTATCCTTTATAAACTTCTATTTACATTTGCTCATGTGGCTTAACACGTGCCATCTTCTTTTCCTTTCTTGCCTGCAACTTTCCTTTGCGAATCTTCTCAGATTCCCACAAATCCAACTTTAGTTCATGCCTAGGATTATAAGTAATATCCAAAAGCAAGCTCGGGGTCAAACAAAATGACTCGTGTTTATGGTCTTCATGATGTTGCTTTATGTGCCCAATCGTGCACCAAACTTGGCTTGGTTTGCCTCTCATGATCTCCATTGCCACAAGCTGAATCTCCTCCACCCATGTTGTCAAATCTGTCCATGATTCAAGGATAAACAAGTCACCTTGCATCTCTCGTTTTAAAACAAATTTTTCTTTTCTTTTCTTTCCTTTTCCTCTCTTCTTCCTACCAAACTTTCAACAATAGAATCAAGTTCCATAACACAAAGAAAATAGACTCGGGTCCCGACAACGGAACCAAAAAGATGTACAACATTAACGGGTTTGGAACTGAACTATGTATGATTACTATATAGCTATGAAATCTATGTTTTTGGTTGTAAAATGACCATGCAAAAAAGAATTCTCATGTCCAATTTTAGTTATTTATTTTTATGTAACCCACCCATAAAACTGAAATTAGGACTACAAATGTGCAGGAGACTACTAATAGCAAACCGGGGGGACCAATCGTGATGATTGTCCACTTAGAATAAGGATCAGTAGTCAAATCATATTTATTGCATTCTTTCTTGGCAGGTGCATAGCTTTGCTTGCCTTTTACCAGCATCAGCAGACTGCACGAATTTATGTTGTTGCAAAACCATCTATTACAACTTAACTAGCATGTTTTGATTTTTCTTCATCCAACTTTATTGTTTAGGGTCCCATACTGGGGATGGTTTAACCAAAATCTTGGAGGTTTTTAATAAGGAGTAGGGAACTGGAGCTTGTACTGTCCTGGTGGAACATCCTTGAATGTTTGTGTGCTATTAGGGTAGACCAGCCCATCACCGATCGCCTTCCTATGACTGAACACTTGGTTATATCTTCCTCATATGTGCTTCATTTTGAGTGATGTAAAATGTTATGGGAGTGCTACCTCAAGCTCTAGAAATCATCTTTGAAGTGCAAAGGAAAATGATTAATGAAAAAATAATGAGAAGTAAAATAAGCTTTCTAATTTATAAATTGTGTGTGTGTGTTTTTTTTCCCTTCTCTTTGGACCCTTCTTACTTTCAAACCTCATAACTTTCTTATTCATTTTTAAACAATTTAAAGTGCTATAGGAGGGCCACCTGAAGTTTTACAATTCATCATGGACCTCTAGTAGCAACAAAGCAATATACAAGGAATTTTTTAAATGTTCAGGAACCTGCCTTTGTAATGTGCAGTGGTTTGTTTTTTAAAGTTCTTTGACCTCTTTACTTGGGGGGTAATAGTTTTTTTAGTTCTAATCCGTTTTCAACAATTGTTAATGTGTCAGATGCTCCAAGAGGAGAGGTTCAAGTTCATTTTGGACAACAAAAACAATGGAGCCCTCCCCTTGGATCTGGTTTGCCCTGAGTGCTTAAATGTTCAGTCACTAGCTGGTCTACCCTAGGGTATCAAAACCCTGAGCGCTTAAATGTTCGGTCACTAGTTGGTCTACCCTAAGGTACCTTTTTTGAGAGCCATTTTTCTATTTGACAATGTTTTTTCAAAACAAATCACTCTCATAATCAATGGCCCAATTTACCTACTCATTTCATACATCTTCTGCAATTGAATAATTCAATTCTCAATGTGCAAATTGCGACGTGTAGGCTTCTCACATATTGCAAATTCTTCAGGTTCCAAATATAGGTGACTACTAGGTAACTAAATAGGTGACTACTAGGTAAGCAAATGTCGGTAGATGGTTAGTGCATACCTAAGGATTAGTTGTAGGTAGCAATGTGTGATAACACAAATACATCTTGTGGTTTAGGGTTGAAGGTTTTATTTAATTAAGGATGTATGATTACTTATTAAGTAAAGGAAATATTTTGTAAGTAGGTGGCACGATAGGTGACTACTAGGTAAGTAGATGCATGTAGATGTGAGTTGTTAGTTGGTAGGTAGTAATATATGATAACATAATACATGTGATTTAGGGTGTAAGGTTAAAGTTTTATCAAATTGATTGTGCATGATAACCTATTTCGAAAAGGATAAAATTATAATTAAAAAAAAAAAAAAGGGTGACTAGTAGGTAAGAGATGCATGGAGATGGTTTGTATAGTTCATACATAGCTAAGGGTTATTGGGTTGTAAGTAGGTAGGTAGTAACGTGCGATAGCCCATTAGATTTGGTTTAGGATTAGGGTTTTATGGGTTAGAGTTTTATTGAATTGAGAATGTATGATAATGTAAACTGCAATGGAAAAAAAACAGTATGTAGGTAGGATAATAGGTGATTACCTAGTAGGGTAGTAGATGCATGCAGATGGTTAAGTAGAAGGCTAATGGGTTGTTGGGAGGTAGATAGGTAGGTGGGATTTTGTGATAACTCATGGTTACATGTGGTTTAGGGTTAGGGTTTTATTGAATCTGTTGGAGGACGACGTAGTTCAGATTGCAAGAAAGTACACGAGCAGTTCGCTTCGTCAGACGTAGTACGTCATGCCCACTTTGAGCAATCTAGAATGAGGAATCCTGAGATACAATTCACTAGTTCTACAATTGCGACGTAAGTAGCTGTAGACGTTGATGAGCAATTTCTTGAGAAAGGAGGTGTCCTGTTTGCAATGAACCTCACTGTAGCCCAGCAAATACACTATACCTGCTGCAGCTCTTGCCTCATACAAATAAGCTAGCTCCTGTTTCGCATTCAAGGAATCATCATCATCGCCAAGGGTTCTGCTGCTGATCCCTCTTGCTCCATAACCCATCTCATCAACTTCTCTCACGTTGCTGCTGCAAGTTCCAGGCCTGGTACACTCGTAGAGTTTGACAACTCTAGGGTTTCCTTCAGACTCTTCTGCAATGTGCAGAGGATCTCCAGTCTCCACTACCCCAGTAGAAGAAGGCACAGGAAACTCTTCTCCGATAATGTCAGTACTCTCACCAATTGTCTCCTGAGCTGGAGATGAAAAACTCTGTTGCCCCTTGGCACCGGGTGAAGATGGAGTAGTAGTAGTTGTTGTTGTTGGATCTTGCTGCTGCTGCTGCTGACGCCTTCCAAGTCTCGGTGAATGTGAACCAATGGGTGCAGGACTGGACCACACTCCAGCTTCTGTTCTGATGAACCTTGCCAAGCTTTCCACCAGGAGATCTCCAAAATTCTCATCACAACCGTGACCCACATCATCAATATAGCCATATCGAACTGCACAGCGATACATGCGATATTGGCGAGGGCCAACCCTTCGGATCAGAATGCGATCTTCAGGAGCCACTGAACTGACTGGCAAGTTTCTTACACATACAAACACCAGGATGGAATGGATTGCTGGCAAGTTTGTAATGAAATGAGCGAAAATAGCAGGCACCCCTTGCGGTAGTTGTGTGTAGACTAGACCAATCCCTGGAACTCTTGCCATGCCGAGACTGGAGCCGAGGCCCAAGATCCAATCCATTGGAATTGTGTGCTGCACTTCAAATAAGTATTTCAGTTCTGTGCCATAGTGCCATGCATACATGACTAACAGAAAGGAGGATGCAATTGCAAGTGGAACCCAGCCTCCTTGATCCACCTTGGAAAGGACTGATGAGAAGTAAACCCCTTCTACTGTCCCCCATATGACAAAGAAGCCCAAGCATATGAGGATATGCTTCTGCCATATCATGACCATGATCAGTGTCAGCAGGCAAGTTGAGATGAAGAAAACTCCCACAACTGCAATGCCTGCATCCAACGATCAAGCAGAGAAAGTTCCCTCTGTGAGTGTCTCTCCCTGTCTGTCTCTTTCTCTGTGTCTCTCTCTCTGTCCCTTGCACAAATCATGCAGTTTTTGATCTACAGTGCTTATTATCCTATTAATTCGATCCTGAACTAGATTTGACAGTCCATAATTTGCACTTCTTGTTTATGATCTAGAAATAGGTTTTTCCAGAGCTCAAGAAGACTGCTTGCCATAAGCATTTCCAATGTCATTTGTGCTGCGGAACCCGGCTACAATGCATATACTCAAAACCATGAGAAGCCAGTTTATCTCTGGAATATAAATCTGGCCATGGTATTTCCTGGAAGTGTGGATCACAGTGACACGAGGGAAACAACCAAGGGCCATGGCACTTCTGATCATAGAGAAGGTGGCTGAGATCATGGCTTGGCTTGCTACCACTGCTGCTGCTGTAGCCACTACAAACATTGGCCAATAGACAGCTCCTGCATCATAATATCATGATGCATCGGAACAAAATCATCAGTGCAGCACATAGACAAGGAGACTTGAGATCTATGAGCTTCTTCTTCTTGTGCTCTCCATGGTACAGAAAAATTTCATAGTTGGTATTTAAATCTGTAAAGATTTGTCAGAGAGGTCTCATACTTGGAATTGATCGGTAAAATGTGTATTGAGCATCTAGATCTGTGTGATTCTTCATGAGGAAAGCTGCTTGGCCCATGTATGCTGCCAACAAAGAAGGGAATACCAAAGCTGTAAAGGCAATCTGCAACACAAAGCAAGGAATCAAGCACAACCCAATCCACGGAAACAACTCTCCATCAAAAGATTTAAAAGCTACTTACTGCTGGAATTTATTTATTTTTGATTGAACCTGCCATGAGTCCTGTGAAAATTGATTTGCAAATTTTGCCCATGGCATCATGCACTATACCATCGTTGAAGCCCCTTCAGCCTCAATCTGATTTATGTAATGGTGCTGTTTAAAAGAGCAGCTCTGACTTGTATCTTGTACTTAAAAACGTTAGAGCTATTCCAATCACTGCCTTATCTCTACTACCACTGTCTTTGTGCCAATACCTGTCAACCCAGATAGAAATTGAACACTCATGAATGCAATGTTTTCTTGAAAATAAAAACAAACATTATTGATCATTTTCGACTAGATTGCGATATGCGACAGCAAACTGGGTTGTCAAGATTTGTAGTGTTGTAGTGAGATTTCCTTAATGTCTGTCTGTTTGTTTGTCTGTGCACATAAAAAAAGGAAAAGTCAGGCGATTGTACCTGGATTGATTTCATTGTGAAGTGACCCAAATCAGCAAACATGGCTTCAGTGCCTGCAAGCCAAATCAGACAATTTTTTTATCAAGCACTCCCATCCAGCATGACCATGGTTTTGCCTCCTGATGTTGAGCAAAAGGCACTAGTAATTTGCCTGTAATGTTTTGACTCGAACCTGAACTCTCAGCAGAACTATTTTATTTTTATTTTTTGCTAAAATGATTTGGTTCAAGAATTAATGTACCTGTGATGCACAAGACAATGCCTCCAAGAGAAATCCATGCATCTTTTTTGTTCCTCTGGAAATAGGCAACTATGTAAAGAGGATTCAAAGCCCGAAAGATTGTGGCATTGTACTTAAATATATTGTATATTCCAATTGCGGCAATTGAGAGAAACCATATTGACACCACAGGAGCAAACATAAAGCCAACCTGCAGCAACAGAGTCATATGGAAAACAACACCACATAAATGCTCGAAAGATCCCTACTTGACGAATGTGGTCAATAGAAGATTGAAGTCATCATGTTCAGTATCTCTCATGTGCGAGGGATGAAGGGTGGCTCCCGAAAGTTGACTCTTATTATTTGTGGCTTTACCTTGCCTGTGCCAAACTTTTGCACACTGAAGATGGCCATCAATACCACGACAGTCAACAAGATTGCAACATCTGTTTGGCCACCCCCAAAACATGATCCATCTTTATTAGCTTCAGTTTTGCACCTGATTGACATAGCCTAGTTACAGCACATCCAGGGGAGCAACAACTATACAACCAACCAACCAGTTTGTTTGTTTGTTTGTTTGTTTGTTTTGCAGTCAATTTGCAGAAAGTTGAACTGCGTGGACTTGGGGTAGTGAGGCTCTAGTTTAGATTGCTTACACTGTGGAATTCGAGCTGCTTCCACAATGATTCCTTCAATTG